>Ga0209158_1000061_pt1 | contig 78911 bp, 63 predicted proteins | sample GraSoiAngelo_140_FD_185897 | JGI IMG/M metagenome (GOLD analysis project Ga0209158, IMG submission 185897) | Grasslands soil microbial communities from the Angelo Coastal Reserve, California, USA - 14_0929_12_30cm (SPAdes) (version 2) | ecosystem: Environmental > Terrestrial > Soil > Grasslands ...
TGGCGCCGATCCGCCCCGTGTGGATGTTGATCGAGAGCGTGATCGCGGACAGGATCGGTCCGGACCAGTACGAGGTCTGCGAGTTGATCGGCACCGGCAGGATATGGAGGTTGTGGCTCCCCCGGCAGTCGCCGGCGACCATCGGGCACGCCGCCCAGGGCGAGGTGATCTCGCCGGGCGCCGGCCAGTCGCCCTGCGCGAAGGCGAGGAGCACTGGGTCGTCCTTGCCGCCGTAGGTGAATCCCTTCTTGGTCTTGATGTTGTGGAGCCGCTCGGCCGAGCAGACGTAGCCGAGCTGGTCGCGCTCCCCCGTGTCGTTGCGGCTCCAGATCCGCGCGATGACGAAGCGCGACGCGCGCGTGAGCCCCTCGATGTCGTAGAGGTCCTCGGGCGCCCGCAGCGTGAGCACTTTTTCCTGGAGCCCTTTCGCGAGCTCCTCCATCTTGCCGTCGAGCGCCTTCTGGTCGCGCGGGTGGGCGCCCGCCTCGATCGCCTGTGCCTTGGTGTCGAGGTCCACGATCTCCATGATGTAGCCGCGCTTCATCTTCGACGACGCGATGACCAGGCCGGTGTTGAATCGCGGCAGGAGGTAGGCGCCCGTGGCGTAGTAGTTGAACGCCATCGGCTCGGTCTTGTCGGCGAACGAGACGAGCACCGTCTGCGAGGGGTTGTCCTTCCGCACGGGCAGCGGCAGCGCCACCGTCGCCGGCCCCGCCCCGCGGAGGTTGCCCGTGAAGGCGTCGGCGACCAGGTCCTGGCCCGGCCCGTAGAGGCCGAGCTCGGCGGCCTTGTGCGCGCCCTCCTGGAGGGCGTCCCACATGAGCTCGTCCACGACGGACATGTCGACCGAGTCCGTCATGATCCCCGTCACGGCGATGTCGTCGCCGGTGTGGGTCACGATGAGTGAGGTGAAGATAGGCTCGCCGTTGACGGCGTTGTTCTCCAGGACGAACTTGGCGATGATCGACTTCACCTCTTCGGCCGCGACCACGTGCCCGCCGACGCCGCCGACGTCGGCCTTCGTCGCCTTGATGTAGCGCTGGACCAGTGCCGGGTTCTTGGCGAAGACGTACGCCTTGTGGGAGAAGATGTTCGGCGTGTTGGTGACCGGGATCTTCTCCGCCGAGGTGACCGGGAGCCCCTCGAGCTCGTTCCGGGACTGGTGGTACTCCGTCAGCTTGATCGGGCCGTTCGACGGACCGTAGCGCCTGGCGCCCATGCACGCCTCCTCCTGTGACCGCGATGGCGGTGACGTGACCGAGGATAACGGGGTACACTGGTGGCGTCAAGCAAGAACTTCAATTCTATGAAATTAATTTCTCAGCCCTCCCGGGAGCTCCGGCTGATGGTCCGGTGCCTGGAGCTCTACTACCGCCAGGCGCGGCCGCAGAAAGAGATCGCCCGGGCGCTCGGCGTCTCGGCGGCGACGGTCTCGCGGCTCCTCAAGCGCGCCTACGACGAGGGCTTCGTCCGGGTCGAGCTCGACCTGCCGCGCGCCGAGGAGCTCGAGGCGGCGCTCACCGAAGCGTTCGGCCTGCGCGAGGCGGTGGTCGTGGCGGCGGGCGGGCGCGCCGATCTGAAGGAGGAGCTCGGCGCCGCCGCGGCCGCCTACTTCGAGAAGATCGCGTCCAACGGGATCCGCGTAGGGCTCTCGTGCGGGTTCACCCTCTACCAGACGATCCGTCAGCTGAGGGAGCGAAGGTTCCGCGACCTCGCCCTCTACCCGCTCTCGGGTGAGAGCACGCTCAAGATGGTGGACCTCTCCCCGAACACGCTGGTCGGGATGATGGCGGCCAAGTACCGGCCCCACGTGAGCGCGTACGCGCTGCCCGTGCAGCACCTCTTGTCGCTCCGCGAGATCGAGCGGGAGCGGCGCCGGCTCCTCCGCGACCCCGAGATCCGGTCGATCTACGAGGCCGCACAGACGGTGGACATCGCGCTCGTCGGGATCGGCATGATCGCCGAGCAGACCCCGGGCTTCTGCTCGCTCGCGGAGTCCTACGGGGTGAGCGTCAAGCGGCTGCGCCAGCTCGGCGTCGTGGGCGAGATCAACTACCAGCCCTTCGATGCGGGGGGCCGCATCGTCGACCGCCCCGAGCTGCGGGTCCTGATGCACCGGATCCTCTCGGTCGAGGGCAGCCGACTCCAGACGCTCTCGCGCCGCCCCGACCGCCACGTCGTGGCGGTCGCCGGGGGCCGGGCGAAGCTCGACGCCGTGCGCGGCGCCCTCGCGGGGCGATTCATGAACGTGCTGGTGACCGACGAGGATCTCGCCGGCGCGCTCGTCCGGCGGGCGTGAAGACGGCCGTCATGCGCCGTCACGGGGCGTCGACGTCTCCTCGAACGCGCCGAGCCGCCTGAACTTCTCGTAGCGCTCTGCGACGAGCGTCTCCGGCGACTTCGGCACCAGATCCGCCAGCTGGTCTCGGAGCGCGGCCCGCAGGGACGCCGCCGCCGCGTCCCAGTCGCGGTGGGCGCCGCCGATCGGCTCGGGGACGATCGCGTCGATGACGCCGAGGCGCAGGAGGTCGGGCGCCGTGATCCGCATCGCCGCGGCCGCCTCCGGAGCCTTCGCGGCGTCGCCCCAGAGGATCGCCGCGCACCCCTCCGGCGAGATCACCGAGTAGATCGCGTACTCGAGCATGAGGACCCGATTGCCCATCCCGATCGCGAGCGCGCCCCCGCTACCGCCCTCCCCCGTGACGACGGCGATGACGGGCGTACGGAGGGCGGCCATCTCGCGGAGGTTCCGTGCGATCGCCTCCGCCTGGCCCCGCTCCTCGGCGCCGACGCCGGGGTACGCGCCGGGCGTGTCGATGAGGCTGAGGACCGGCTTGCCGAACTTCTCGGCGAGCTGCATGAGGCGGAGCGCCTTGCGATAGCCCTCGGGGTGCGGCATGCCGAAGTTGCGCGCGATCTTCTCACGCGTGTCGCGCCCCTTCTGGTGGCCGATGACGACGATCCCCTGCCCCTCGAACCGCGCCAGGCCACCGACGATCGCCGCGTCGTCCCCGTAGAACCGGTCGCCGTGGAGCTCGACGAAGTCCTCGAAGAGGAGCCGGACGAAGTCGCGCGTGTGGGGGCGCTTGGGGTGGCGGGCGAGCTGCGTCCGCTGCCAGGCGGTCAGGCTCGCGTAGGTCTTCTGGCGCTGCCGGTGGAGCCGCTCCTCGAGCTTCGCGATCTCCTCGCGGCCGCGGGGCGAGTCGTCCTCGGCCTGGAGCGCCGCGATCCGGTTCTCCAGCTCGAGCAAGGGCTCCTCGAAATCAAGCGCGTCCGGCATACTCCACCGTGATCGTGCCGCCGCCCAGGAGCGACTCGACCTTGGCGCAGAGCTCCTGACTCGCGTCGACGGCCACTCCGCGGCAGCGGACCACGACCTCCTGCGACCCGAGAAGGAGGTGGAGGAACAGCGGGATGCGTCCCGGATGCGCGGCGCAGACCTGACGGAGCGCGGCGAGCGCGTCCCCCCGCTCCGTGGCGACCGCCAGGCGGATCCGGCACGCGTTCGGCTCGCCGGCGGCGACGCGGTGGCGGCCGCCGTTCTCGGCGAGCGCCTCCTCGAGAGGGCGGATGTCGTCGGCGAGCACGACCCGTCCCTTCTCGCCGTCGTCCACCCTGCCCCGCACCAGGAGCGCCTCGCGCGAGGAGAGGCACGCGGCGGCCGCCTTGTAGGGCTCGGGGAAGACCGTGACCTCGACCGTCCCGTCCATGTCCTCGAGCGTGAAAAACGCCATGCGGTTGCCGCTCTTGGTGGACGTCTCCTTGAGCCCGGTCGCGTGCCCGAAGAGAAGCACGCGCGCGGCGTGCCCCTTGGCCGCGAGCTCGGCCGTCGTCGTGAGCCCGAGCGATTCGACGACGCCTCGGAAGCGGGCGAGCGGATGGCCCGAAACGTAGAACCCGAGGACCTCCTTCTCGAAGGCGAGGCGCTGGTCCGGCTCCCACTCCGGCACCACCTCGGCCACCGGCGCGCTCGGCGCGGGCGCTCCGGCCGGCAGGAGGTCGAAGAACGACGCCTGGCCCTCTGCGCGGTCGCGCTGCTTGCGCTGGCCGCTCTCGAGCGCGGCATCCGCGGTCGCGAGCAGATGCGCCCGCGTCAGCCCGAGCGAGTCGAAGGCGCCCGCCTTGCTCAAGGACTCGAGCACGCGGCGGTTCACGAGGCGGAGGTCCACACGGGCGCAGAAGTCCTCGAGCGACGTGAAGGGCCCCGCCTCGGCGCGCGCCCGGAGGATGGATTCCATCGCGGCCTCGCCCACGTTCCGGATCGCAGCCAGGCCGAACCGGACCGTGTCGCCGGCGACGCTGAACCGCACCGCCGAGACATTCACGTCGGGCGGCTCGACGCGGATCCCCATCGCGCGGCACTCCTCGATGTACTTCACGATCTTGTCCGTGTCACCCATTTCTGAGGTGAGCAGTGCGGCCATGAACTCCACGGGGAAGTTCGCCTTGAAGTACGCGGTCTGATAGGCGACGAGCGCGTACGCCGCGGCGTGCGATTTATTGAACCCGTACCCCGCGAACTTCTCCATCAGCTCCCAGACACGGTCGGCCTTGGCCCTGGTGACCCCCCGCTCCGCGCAGCCGGCGACGAACGTCTCGCGCTGCTTCGCCATGAGGTCGCGGTCCTTCTTGCCCATGGCGCGGCGGAGAATGTCCGCCTCTCCCATGGTGAAGCCCGCCATCTCGGAGGCGATCTGCATGATCTGCTCCTGGTAGACCATGATCCCGTACGTCTCACGCGTGAACTTCTCCATCGCCGGATGCTCGTAGGTGATTTTCGCGCGACCGTGCCGGCGCTCGATGAAGTCGGCGATGAGCTCCATCGGCCCCGGCCGGTAGAGCGAGACCATCGCGATCACGTCCGCGAGCCGCTCGGGCCGGAGCCCGCGCAGCGCCTCGCGCATGCCCGCCGACTCCAGCTGGAAGACGCCGAAGGTTTTCGCCTCGCTCAGGAGCGCGTAAGTCTTCGGATCGTCGAGCGGGAGCGTCTCGAGGTCGATCGAGATTCCCCGCGTGTCCTTGAGGAGGGCCACGGTGTTCGCCAGCACCGTCAGGGTCCGGAGCCCGAGGAAGTCCATCTTGAGGAGCCCGAGCTTCTCGATCGGCCCCATCGCGTAGCCGGTGATCAGCTCCGGACGCTTGGGGTCCTTGTAGAGCGGGATGTGCGCGTCGAGCGGCTCGTCGGAAATGACGACGGCCGACGCGTGGACCGAGGCGTGTCGGGTGCAGCCCTCCAGCGTGCGCGCGATCTCCCAGAGCTCCCGAACGTTCGGCTGGCTCTTCACCGTCTCGGCGAGCGGGAGCGACTTCTGGTAGGCGTCGTCGAGCGTGATGTTGAGCGGGAAATTCGGAACGAGCTTGGCGATCCGGTCCACGTCGGCATAGGGCAGGCCGAGCACGCGCCCCACGTCGCGGATCGCGGCCTTCGCGCCGAGCGTTCCGAAGGTGATGATGTGGGCGACCCGGTCGCGCCCGTACTTCTCCGCGACGTACCGGATGACCTCGTCGCGCCGGTCGTCCGCGAAGTCGATGTCCATGTCGGGCATCGAGATTCGTTCCGGATTCAGGAATCGTTCGAACAGCAGTCCGTACCGGATCGGGTCGATATTCGTGATCCCCAGACAGTACGCGGTGAGCGAGCCGGCCGAGGAGCCGCGGCCCGGCCCCACGGCGATCCCCTGCTGACGCGCGTAGTGGATAAAGTCCCAGACGACGAGGAAGTACCCGGCGAACCCCATCTTCTCGACGACCGCGAGCTCATGGGCGAGGCGCGCCTCGACCGCCTCGCCCGGCGTCGGGCCGTAACGGCGCCGCAGCCCTGCGGCCGACAGCTCGCGCAGGTAGCTGTCCAGCGTGTGCCCGTCGGGGACGAGGTACCGCGGCAGGTGGAAGGTTCCGAAGTCGAGCGTGAGGTTGCAGCGCTCGGCGACGGCCAGCGTGTTGCGACACGCCTCGGGCAGCTCGGCGAACACGCGCGCCATCTCCTCCGCCGACTTGACGTAGAACTCCTGGGTCGAGAACCGGAAGCGGTTCGGGTCGCCGAGGTTCGTGCCCGTCTGGATGCAGAGGAGCGCTTCGTGGGCGCGCGCGTGACCGTCCTCGAGGTAGTGCGAGTCGTTGGTGCCGACGATCGGCGCGCCGACGGCCTTCGCGATCGCGAGGGTGTCGGCCGTGACCCGCGCCTGCTGCTCGAGCCCGTGGGACTGGACCTCCATGAAGTAGTAGTCCCGGCCGAAGACCTCCTGGTACCAGCCCGCGACCTCCGTCGCCTTCTGCGTCTCCCCCTGGCTCAGGAGGCGCGAGACCTCGGAGTTGAGACATCCCGAAAGGACGACGAGCCCGTCGGCGTGCTGGGCGAGGAGCTCCCGGTCCACCCGGGGCTTGTAGTAGAAGCCCTCGAGGTAAGCCTTCGAGACCAGCTTGACGAGGTTCCGGTAGCCGGCGCGGTTCCGCACCAGGACGGTCAGGTGGTTCGCGCCCTCGTAGCCGCCGTCCTGCGAGCCGCGCTCGCGCCGGCTTCCGGGGGCGACGTAGAGCTCGCACCCGACGATCGGCTTGACGCCGGCCTTCTGGGCCGCGAGGTAGAAGTCGATCGCCCCGAAGAGGTTGCCGTGGTCCGTCAGCGCGATGGCGGGGAAGCGCAGGTCTTTCGCCCGTTGGACGAGCTTCTCGATCTGCGCCGCGCCGTCGAGGAGGCTGTACTCGGAGTGGACGTGGAGGTGGACGAATTCGCTATGTTGCATGGATCATCCTCGAGCCGTTGAAGCGTCGGCTCGGCCGTCGAACGGCCTCACCTCCTACTCCCATTCGATGGTGGACGGGGGCTTCGACGAGATGTCGAAGACCACCCGATTGACGCCCTTCACCTCGTTGATGATGCGGTTCGAGATGCGCCCGAGCAGGTCGTAGGGGAGTCGCGCCCAGTCCGCCGTCATCGCGTCCTGGCTCATGACCGCGCGGAGCGCGATCACGTGCGCGTACGTGCGGAAGTCGCCCATCACGCCGACCGTCCGGATCGGCAGGAGGACGGCGAAGGCCTGCCACACCTCGCGCTCGAAGCCGGCGGCGCGCACCTCGTCCTGGACGATCGCGTCGGCGTCGCGCAGGACCGCGAGACGCTCGGGCGTGACTTCGCCGAGCACGCGGATCGCGAGGCCTGGTCCCGGGAACGGCTGGCGCCAGACGATCTCCGTCGGCAGCCCGAGGATCTCGCCGAGCCGCCTGACCTCGTCCTTGAACAGCTCCCGCAGGGGCTCGATCAGCTTGAACTGCATCTTGAGCGGCAGGCCGCCGACGTTGTGGTGGGTCTTGATCGTCGCCGACGGCCCGCGGAAGGAAACCGACTCGATCACGTCCGGATAGAGGGTGCCCTGGGCGAGCCAGGCGATCTCGCCGAGCTTCCGGGCCTCTTCTTCGAAGACGGCGATGAACTCGGCGCCGATCCGCTTGCGCTTGATCTCCGGATCGGTGACGCCACGCAAAACGTCGAGGAAGCGGTGGCTGGTATCGACATGGATCAGGTTGATCTTGAAGGCGTCACGGAAGGTACGGTCGACCGACCGCGCCTCGCCCTTCCGCAAGAGCCCGTTGTCGACGAAGACGCACGTGAGTTGATCCCCGATGGCGCGGTGGACCAGCACCGCGACCACCGACGAGTCCACCCCGCCCGACAGCGCGCACAGGACGCGGCCGGAGCCGACTTTCTTTCGGATCTCCTCGACCGTCGTGTCGATGAAGCCGGCCATGGACCACGTGCGGCGCGCCCCGCAGATGTCGAGGAAGTTGTCGAAGATCTTCAGTCCCTGCGGCGTGTGGACGACCTCCGGGTGGAACTGGACCGCGTAGAGCTTCCGCTGGTCGTCGGCCATCGCGGCGACCGGGCAGTTCGGGGTGGCGCCGAGGGCCGTAAAGCCCTTCGGCGGCCGGAGGACGGTGTCGCCGTGGCTCATCCAGACGGTCATGCGACCGTCCGCCTCGGGCTCGACGCCCCGGAGGAGGCGGCTCGAGCTCCGGAACTCGACTTCGGCCTTGCCGTACTCCCGGCGGTCGGCGGGCACGACGTGGCCGCCGAGGAGATACCCCATCGCCTGCATGCCGTAGCAGATGCCGAGGATGGGGATACCCGCGTCGAAGAGCGCCTTCGGCGGCAGCGGCGCGCCATCCTCGTAGACGCTCGACGGCCCGCCCGAGAGGATGATCCCCTTGTAGCCGCCCGTGAGGATCGGCTCGATCGGCTGGGTGCAGGAGACGACCTCGGAGAAGACGGACATCTCGCGGACCCGCCGCGCGATCAGCTGGGTGTACTGACCGCCGAAGTCCAGAACCGCGATCTTGTCGGCGGCGACCATCACGGGGCGGGCGCGGCCCGCCGCTACCGCGGGCGCCCCAGCTTCTGAGCCTGCTGGAAGATCTTGCCTTCGGTCTTGATCGTCGGAGCGATGATCAGCTCCGTCTGCTGGAGCTCGCGGATCGTGCGCGCCCCGACCGAGCCCATGCAGGTCCGGATCGCGCCGACCAGATTGAGCGTGCCGTCCTCGGTGAAGGCGGGGCCGAAGAGGATCTGCTCGAGGGAGCCAGCCACCCCGACCCGGATCCGTGTGCCGCGCGGCAGGTTAGCATGCGGCGTCGCCATGCCCCAGTGGTAGCCCCGGCCCGGCGCCTCGTGGGCGCGGGCGAACGCCGAGCCGATCATGACGGCGTCGGCGCCCGCCGCGAGCGCCTTGCACACGTCGCCGCCCGTCATCATGCCGCCGTCCGTGATGATCGGGACGTAGCGCCCCCGCTGCTTGTAGTGATAGTCGCGCGCCGCCGCCGCGTCGGCCGTCGCGGTCACCTGAGGCACACCGAGCCCGAGGACCTCGCGGCTCGTGCACGCGGCACCCGGCCCGACGCCGATCAGGAGCGCGTCGGCGCCGCAGTCCACGAGCTCGAGGCACGCCTCGTAGGTGACGACGTTGCCGATGATCAGCGGGATCGCGAGCTGCTTCTTCAGCTTACGGAAGTCGACGGGGGTGTACTCGGTGGCGATGTGGCGGGCGGTCGTGACAGTGGACTGGACGACAAAGATGTCCGCGCCCGCTTCCTGGGCGATCTGGGCGAAGCGCTCGGCGCGCTGAGGGATCGACGACACGACGGCGGGCCCCCCACCCTTCTTGATCTCGTGGATCCGCCGGTGGATCAGCTCTTCCTTGATCGGCTCACCATAGATCGACTGGATGATCTTGGTCGCCTCGTCCTGGCTCGCCGACACGATGCGGTCGAGAACGTCCTCGGGGTTCGCGTACCGTGAGAAGATCCCCTCCAGGTTCAGGACGGCGAGCCCGCCGAGTCGCCCCATCTCGATCGCGAGCCTGGGGCCGACGACCCCGTCCATGGCGGCGGCGATGATCGGCAGCTCGAAGCGATGGCCGCAGAGCTCCCAGGCGATGTCCACTTCGTTCGGGTTGATCGTCACCGTGCCTGGCACGAGGGCAATGTCATCGAACCCGTACGCGACCCTCGCCTTCCGTCCCCGTCCGACCCACATCCCCATCGGCGCTCCTCCCCTCAGCCAGTCGCCGGTGCCCTGCCCCCGATCCCCGTATATAGGGATCGGCCTCGTGCCCGCATACTATATTTCGTATGAGTATACTCGTCGGCCGCCCCGCGTGTCAACGCGCGGGCGCCGCGGGGTGCGCTTCCTCGTAGAGGATGCGGAGCCCCACGAGCCTCAGGTGGTCGTCCACGCGCTCGACCGAGCGCGCGACGCCCGCGATGAGCGCGGCGAGGCCGCCGGTTCCGATCACCTGGGCGCTCCCGCCCATCTCCGACCGCATCCGGTCGACGAGCCCGTCCACGAGGCCGGCGAAGCCGTAGATCGCGCCGGACTGGATGTTGGTCGTCGTGTCACGACCGATGGCCTCCTTGGGCCGGACGAGCTCGACCCGGTGGAGGCGGGCCGCACGGTTCACGAGCGCATCGACCGCCGTCCCGAGACCGGGTGCGATCGCGCCACCGACGAACTCGCCCCGCGCGTTCACGCAGTTGAACGCCGTCGCGGTGCCGAAGTTGACGACGATGACCGGCGGCCCATACAGAACGCTCGCGGCGAACGCGTCCACATAGCGGTCGGCGCCGACCTCACGCGGCGCGTCCACGTTGAGCGGCATCCGCGTGTTCACTCCCGGCTCGACGACGAACGGCGCCTTGCCGAAGTACTTCTCGCACATCCACTCGAGCGTCTGCTGGACGGGTGGCACGACGTTCGAGATGGCGACGCCGTGGATGTCGCTCGCCGGGATCCCGCGCGCCCGCAGGAGGGTCTCGATGAACACGCCGTACTCGTCAGCGGTCTGCTCCCGCCGGCTCGTGAGGACCCAGGACACGAGGAGCCGGTCGTGATCGAAGACGCCGATCTTCGTGTTCGTGTTGCCGACGTCAGCGACGAGCAGCATGCTCTCCCTCCGACGCAATCTCGCCCGCGACGATCCGCTGCACTCCCCGGCCGTCGTCCACCAGGAGCGCGCCGTCGACGTCGAGGCCGACGGCGAGCCCGCTGACGGCATCCACTTTCACCCGGCGCCCGATGCTCTCGCTGAGGGCCAGCCAGCGCTCGCGCACCTGGCCGAAGCCTTGCGATTCGAGCCGCCAGCGCCACGCGTCGAATTCTTGGAGCACCGCCTCGAGCACCGAGTCACGGTCGGGCCCCCGGCCCGTCTCGATCGCCACGGAGGTGGCGCGGTCAGCGAGCTCTGCCGGGAAGGCGCGCTGCGCGAGATTCACGCCCACACCAATGACCATTGTAACGGGGGCCGCGAGGTCGGCGTCCAGCGTGGGTGGCCTGCCTAGGGTGCGGGGTGGCTCCGACACGCCCGTGCCAGCGTTGGTGAGGATCCGGGTCTCGACCAGGATCCCCGCGAGCTTGCGACCGCGGGCCAGGACGTCGTTCGGCCACTTGAGCCGGGCCTCGATGCCCGTCGCGCGACGAAGCGCCTCGGCGACGGCTACCGCTGTCGCGATCGAGAACGTGGCCAGGAGCGCGGGCGCTATCCGGGGCCGGACGAGGATCGAGGCGAGCAGGCTCGTCCCGGGGGCGTCGTTCCACGACCGGCCCCGCCGTCCTCGTCCCGCGGATTGGTGGTCCGCGACGACGACCGTGCGGTCGGGGGCGCCCCGGGCGGCGAGCCCGAACGCGGTCGTCTGCGTGGACTCGACGACAGTGAGACGGACGACCGGAATCGGTCTAGCGGTCATCGAGCCACCCGAGGCTCGCCGTGAGCTTCTCGAGGAGCGCCTCGTCGGCGGCGAGCCGCTCGCGCTCGTGCGCGACGATCTCGGCCGGGGCGCGCTCGACGAACTCGGGGCGCGCGAGCTTCCTCTTGCGAAACTCGACGCTCTCTTTGACCCGCCCGATCTCCTTCTGGAGCCGCGCCCGCTCCGCAGCGGGGTCGATGACCCCGGCGAGCTCGACGTAGATCTCCGAGCCCGCCACAACGGCGAGGGCCGAGTTCCGCGGTCGGCTCGCGCGCGGGTCGACCCGGAGGCGCGCGCGCGCCAGGGTCTCGACCAGCGGGCCGGTGGTGGTGAAGAGCGCCTCGGCGCCGCGCGCTGGACGCAGCGTGGCGGTGAGGGTCACGCCGTCGGCGATCCGCATCGCCCCGCGGATGTTGCGGACCGCGGTCACGACGTCCATGACGACGCCCATCTCGCGCTCCGCGGTCGGGTCGTGCTGCTTCCTCGCGGCCTTCGGGTAGGGCGCGATCATGATCGACTCGCCCTTGTGCGGCAGCCGCTGCCAGACCTCCTCCGTGATGAACGGCATGAACGGGTGCAGGAGGCGCAGCGTCGTCTCGAGCACCTCGACCAGCGTGTGCTGGGTGCGCAGGCGCGCGTCGGGATGCTCGGCGCGATAGAGGGAGAGCTTCGCGACTTCGAGGTACCAGTCGCAGTACTCGTGCCACAGGAACTGGTACACGGCCGACGCGGCGTCGTTGAACCGATAGCGCCGGAGCGCGGTGCGGACCGTGCCGACCGTCGCGGCGAGCCGGCTCTGGATCCAGCGATCGGCGAGGGCCGGCTCCGCCTTCCGGGCCTTCGCCGCATCGTGTCCGTCGAGGTTCGACAGCACCAGCCGTGCGGCGTTCCAGAGCTTGTTCGTGAAGTTCCGGTACCCCTCGATCCGCTCGTCGCTGATCCGGACATCGCGCCCGAGGCCGGCGAGCGCCGCCAGCGTGAACCGGAAGGCGTCCGTGCCGTACCTGTCCATCACCTCCAGCGGATCGGCGACGTTGCCCTTTGACTTCGACATCTTCTGGCCTTCGGCGTCGCGGACGAGGGCGTGGATGTAGACGTCGTGGAACGGCACCGCCTGCGTGAAATGCAGACCCAGCATGGCCATGCGGGCGACCCAGAAGAAGAGGATGTCGAATCCTGTGACGAGCACCGCGGTCGGGTAATACGCGCGCAGCTCCGGCGTGTCGTCCGGCCATCCCATCGTCGAGAAGGGCCACAGGCCCGAGGAGAACCACGTGTCGAGCACGTCGGGATCCTGGCGCACGGGCCCGCCGCAGCTCGGGCACGCCGCGAGGTCCGTGCGGGAGACGTGGACCGTGTCGCAGCGATCGCAGTACCAGGCGGGGATCCGGTGGCCCCACCAGAGCTGGCGCGAGATGCACCAGGGACGGATGTTCTCCATCCAGTGGTAGTAGGTCTTCGTCCAGCTCCTCGGGATGATCTTGATCCGAGCGTCGCGAACCGCCTTGATCGCGGGCTCCGCCAACGGCTTCGTGCGCACCCACCACTGCTTGGACACGAGCGGCTCGACGACGGTCTTGCAGCGATAGCAGACGCCCACGGTATGGCGATAGGGCTCGATCCGTTCGACCAGCCCGAGGGCCTTCATGTCGTCGACGATCCGCTTCCGACACTCGAACCGATCGAGCCCGGCGTAGCGGCCGGCGGCCGCCGTCATCCGGCCATCGAACCCGATCACGGTGCGGATCGGCAAGCCGTGGCGCTTCCCGATCTCGAAGTCGACCGGGTCGTGACCGGGCGTGACCTTGATGACGCCGGTGCCGAACTTGGGGTCCACCGCCTCGTCGGCGACGACCCGGATCGACACCGTCCCGTCGACCGACGGAACCTCGAGCGTCTTGCCGACGTACTGGGCGTAGCGCCTGTCCTTGGGGTGCACGGCGAGGCCCGTGTCACCGAGCTTGGTCTCCGGGCGCACCGTCCCGAGCGTCAACGGCCCGTATTTGATATAAACGAACTCGGCGTCGCGTTCTTCGCGCTCGACCTCGAGGTCGGAGAGCACGGTCTGGCACCGCGGGCACCAGTTGACGATGTAGTCGTCGCGGTAGATCAAGCCCTCTTCCCAGAGCCGCACGAACGCCTCGCGCACGGCCCGCGACAGGCCCGGGTCCATCGTGAAGCGCTCGCGCGACCAGTCGCACGAAGCGCCGAGGCGCTTGAGCTGGCGGATGATGGCGCCGCCCGTCTCCTCCTTCCACCGCCAGGCGCGCTCCAGGAAGGCCTCGCGGCCGACGTCGTGCCGCGTCTTTCCCTCGGCGGCGAGCTGGCGGTCCAGAATGACGTGGACGGCGATCGACGCGTGGTCCGTCCCCGGCAGCCAGAGCGTGTTGAAGCCGTCCATCCGCTTCATCCGGACGAGCACGTCCTGGAGCGTGTTGTTCAGCGCATGGCCCCAGTGGAGCGCCGCCGTCACGTTGGGCGGCGGGATGACGATCGAGAACGTCTTGCCCGCTGCGGCCGGATCACCGCGGAAGTAGCCGCGTGCCTCCCAGACGGGATACCAGCGCTTCTCGACGTCGGACGGCTCGTAGCGGTCGGGGATCGGCGCCCCGGGCTGGCTCACGGCAGCACCTGCGTTGCGCGCGTGAGACGCCAGCCGTCCGCCGTCCGCCGGAAGACGAGCTCCCACGGCGTGCGGCCCTCCGAGGCCGGAACCGACACCGTGCGAGGCGTCGGACCGTCTTCCGGTGCGTCACACGCGGGCTCGGCGCGGAGCTCCGGCGGGAGGCGCCGCCTGAGCCGGGCGTCGGGCACGAGCGCCGCGAGCGTCGCCTCGTCGCCGACGCCGAGCGCCTCGAGGAGGCGCCAGACGGCGGCGTGGAGCTCCTGGTGCCAGGGCTGATGGTACGTGCGGGTCGGCCGCGCGAAGACGCCCGTGTCGGTGGCCAGTCGGTAGACGTCTTCGCCCTCGGTCTGCGCGTCGCATCCGGGCGTCCAGCCCGGATAGCGTAGTTCGTAGCGCACCCGGATCTCCTTCGGCCGCACCGTGTAGGAGCGTGCGACCAACCCCTGAGGGAAGAGCTCCGCCGTGGACCACACGACGCGGACCGAGTCGCCCGCCTGGCGCGCGAGCTCGAGGCGAAGCGCGCGCGTGCCGCGTCCTGACGCCGCGCCCTCCCACGCGGTCACGAACTGCGGCGCGCCGTCCGGCGCGGGGGCGGCGGGGTAGACGACGGGCTGGCCCTCACGGTGGATCGTCGCGAGCAGCGCGGCCTCGCCGCGGAGGCGCCCGTAGACGCGGACCGTGCTCACGCCCGGTGCATCCGCGAGCCGGAACGCGCCCACGACCAGGCGGTCGACGCCGACGACGCCGAGCAGGGCGCCACCCCAGACGTCACCGAAGGCGTCGAGGCGCTCCTGGAGGAATCCAGGAGACGCGAACGGTCCGCCGCTCGCGAGGCTCTCCACGATCTCCTCGTCGAGCAGCGCGTACATCTCGCGATAGGCGTCGGCCGTCAGCTCCCCGCCCGTCTGGGCCCGGGCCTGCCGGGCGAGCGCGAGCTCGCGGAACCGGTCGAGGCGGTCGGGCACGCCCGCCGCGCCGACGGCGGCGCCGCCGAGGCCCGCGAGCGCCGCGAGGACGAGCGCGACCGTCAGGAGCTCTCGCGAGGGCCGGTCCACGTGGCTATGGTACAACAGAGCGGTGAGGTCGCTCGTCCTCGACCGGTACATCGTGAGCGAACTCATCCCGCCCTTCGCCTTCGGCGGGGCCCTCTTCACGTTCTTCCTCATCATCGACCGGATCTATCACCTGACCGACTTGGTCGTGACGAAGGGCGTGCCCTTCTACCTGGTCGTCCAGCTCCTCGTCTACATGCTCCCGTCCTTCCTCGCCCACACCCTGCCCATGGCGCTCCTGATCGCGATCCTCCTGGCTGGCGGTCGCCTGGCCGGCGATCTCGAGATCATCGCGCTCAAAGCGGCGGGGGTGAGCGCGTTCCGCCTGTTCCGACCCGTGCTCGCGGTCGCCCTGGTCATCACTGGGGTCACGGCCGGCCTCACGCTCGCCGTGAACCCGCTGGCGAATCGGGAGTTCCAGCGCCAGCTGTTCAGGATCGTCCAGGCCCGTGCGGCGAGCGGGCTCCAGGAGCGTGTCTTCAACACGACCTTCGGAGACGTGATCATCTACGTCGAGGACGTGAGCGCCTCGCAGGTCGCCCTGCGCGGGCTCCTCGTCTCCGACGAGCGCGACCCGAAGCTCTCTCGCATCATCACGGCGCGCGAGGGAAGGCTCCTGACCGACGAGCTGGACCGGCGTATCACGCTCCGCCTGTTGAACGGTGCCGTGAGCGAGGCCGACGTGATGCCGGCGGACCCGCCCAAGGGCCTGTCGAAGGACGCGACGTCGGGTGGTGCGGCGAGCGCCGCCCGCTACCGCTACACCCTCTTCGGGGTCTACGACCTGAACCTGTCAGTGGACTCCCCGCTGAAGGGCGCGCCGCGTATCGAGAAGCCGGAGAAGGACCTGACGCTCGCCGAGCTCGCCGCGCGGGTCGCAGACCTCCGGGCCGACCGGCACGGGCGCGCGCCCTACCTGATCGAGCTCCACAAGCGCTTCGCGCTCCCCCTCGCGGCGCTAGTCTTCGCGCTCGTCGCGTTCCCGCTCGCGATCCGCTCGCATCGCGGTGGCCGGTCGGTTGCCTTCGCGGGGAGCCTCGCGATCCTCCTCACCTACTACCTCGTCATGACGTCGCTCGAGGGCGCGGCGCTCCGGCTGCAGGTCCCCGCGGGGATCGCCATCTGGGCGCCGAACGCGCTCTTCACCCTCGTCGGTGGGGGCTTTCTCGTGGCAACGGCCCGCGAGTGGCGCGCGCCCGCGCTGCCGCTCCTGTGGCGCCTGCTGGAGGCGCTCGGCGGTCGGGAGCCGCGCCACCCGATGCGCCACGGTCGGCTCCACGAGTCACCCCAGGCACGTCACTCGACGCACATCGTCGACCGCTATCTCGTCCGCGAGTACCTGACCTTCACGGGATTCGGGCTTGCCGTGGCGGCCGTCCTCTTCGTGGTCATCGACCTCCTGCAGACGCTCGACCGATACCTCCGGATCAAGCCGCCACTCCTGTACATCGCCGAGCACTTCGCCTACCGTGTCCCGGCCGCGCTCCACGAGGCACTCCCCGCGATCGTGCTGGTCGCGACGATCTTCCTCTATCTGACGCTCTCGAAGCACCACGAGCTGACCGCCCTGAAGGCGGCCGGCGTGAGCCTCTACCGCGTGAGCGTCCCGATCGTGGGCCTCGGGATCGCCGCGGCGATCGGCGCGGGGCTCTTCCAGGAGCTGGTGCTGCCCGTGCTGAACGAGCGCGGCGAGGAAGTGGACCGCGTGAAGATCCGCGGCCAGGCGCCGCGGCATCTGCAGTCGCGGCTCCATCTGTGGGTGCGCAGCTCCGACAGCCGCTTCTTCCGCGTGGAGCTCCTCCACCCGGGGACGAACGATATGTACGGCGTCACGATCCTCGAGGTGGACCGCGAGTTTCGCCTGGTCGACCGCCTCGACGCGCGGCGCGCCCACTGGACGCCGGTGGGCTGGGAGCTCAGCGAGGGCGCGTTTCGGGAGCTCAGTCCCGACGGGAAGGTGCAGACGGTGCCGTTCGTGTGGACCGCGCTCGACACCAAAGAGGAGATCGACGACTTCATCCGAATCCAGAAGCCGGTGACGTCCATGAGCTACCTCGAGCTCAAGGACTACGTGGCTCAGCTCGAGGCGGCGGGCTTCCAGGTCCGCAAGTATCTCGTCGAGCTGTACGCGAAACTCTCGTTCCCGCTCGTCAACCTGGTCATGGTTCTCGTGGCGATTCCCTTCGCGCTCCAGTCACCGCGCGGTGGGCGGCTCTTCGGCGTCGGCCTCGCGCTCGCGATCATGGCCGGCTACCTCGTCGTGCACTACGTCGCGCTCGCCTTCGCCCGCGCCGATCTCCTGCCCCCGCTCCTCGCCGCGTGGACGGCGAACATCATCTTCCTCGGGATCGGCGTCTCGCTCTTCCTCCGCGCCCGGACTTAGTCTAGGTCGGGGGGAGCGGCGCCGCTCCCCCCGACAACCCCCCACCGGTCACGCGGGCGGCCGCGTCCGCGCTCCGGTTGCGCGGGCACAGCCCGCGCTCGACACCCCCACGGGTGACCCGCGGCTCGAGCGCGCCGGGAATCCGCTCGAAGCGGCTACTTGGACTCTGTGAGCGTCCGGAGCGTCTCCTCCAGCCGCTTCTGCTCGGCCCCGTAGGTCGCCCAGTCCCCTCGCCGGAGGGCGTCTTGGGCTCGGCTCCAGATCTCCCACGCCCGCTGGGCGAGCTGGCGCGTCGCTGCCGCCTCGAGCGCCGTCGGGGGCAGCGCCCCCACCGCGCGCGCCGGACCCGGGGCGCGGCCGCCGAAGATGCGCGCGAGCGACTGCTGGAGCGTCGGCTCCATCGCGATCTGATTGCCGTAAGAGACGATCACGCGGCGAAGCTCGGGCAGGGCGCCTTGCTCCGACGCGGCCAGATAGAGCGGCTGGACGTAGATCAGCGACTGGTCGATCGGGATCGCCAGCAGCGAGCCGCGGATCACCGTGGAGCCGCGCTGGTTCCAGAGCGACAACTGCTGCGAGATCACCGGGTCCTGGTCGATCCGCGCGTCGATCTGCCGTGGGCCGAAGACCAGCTTCTGCTTGGGGAAGTCGTAGACGAGCAGCTTGCCGTAGTTCGGCGGGTCCGAGCGCGCGGCGAGCCAGGCGATCATGTTGTCGCGCCGGCTCGGGTTGTAGAGCGTGAGGAGGATGAACTCCTCCTTCTTCTCCCCCGGCAGCCGCATGATCGTGTAGTACGGCTCCATCTCCCGCTCACGCCCGTCGATGGTCCGCGGAGGCACGGTCCAGAGGTCCTCCTTGTTGTAGAACACCTGGGGATCGCGCATGTGGTACGTGGCGTACTTCCGCGCCTGGATGGCGAAGAAGTCCTCGGGGTAGCGGAGGTGCGCGCGCAGGTCCGCGGGCATCGCGTCGAGGGGCTGGAAGAGCCCGTGGAACGCGCGCGAGTAGGCGCGGACGATCGGGTCGGTCAGATCCGCGAGGTAATACCGCACCGCCCCGTGGTACGCGTCGATGGTCACCTTCACGGAGTTCCGCACGTAGTTGCCGACACCGGGGACCGGGTCGGAGTAAGGGTATCGCGTCGTCGTCGTGTAGCCGTCGAGCATCCACACGAGCCGCCCGTCGTCGGTGACGACCATGTAGGGGTCACGGTCGAATCGAAAGAAGGGCGTGATCTGACGGACCCGCGGCACGATGGCGCGGTGGATCATGATCCGGCTCTCGGCGGTGAGGTCATTGGCGAGGAGGATCTTGATCTCGCCGAAGCGGACCGCGAACAGGAGCTTGCGGAGAAAGGTGCCGATGGGGATCCCGCCCGTGCCGGCGTAGGTCGTGTAGACGTTCTGGTCGCCCGACGGGTAGTTCAGCTCCCGCTGTCGCGTGCGCACGAGGGCGTATTCGTTCGACACCTCGCCGAAGTAGATCTCGGGCCGCGTGATCGCCGGGAAGCCACCAGTCGCCTGCGGCGGGATGTCCTTCACCAGGAACTCGGGCAACCCCTCGGGCGTGATCCGGTTCACGGGTCCGACGACGACGCCGTACCCGTGGGTGAACGTCAGGTGCTCGTTGATCCAGATGCGCGATTGCAGGTGCGCGTACGAGAGCTCGCGGGTCGAGAGCATGAGCTGCTTGTACTCGCCGTTCATCGTGTACCGGTCGTTGTCGACGTCCACGAACTTGTAGTACGTCCGGATCTCCTGGAGCTGCCCGAAGGTCCGCAGGAGCGGGCGGTGGTCCCAGAGCCGGATGTTCTCGATCGTCGGCGCGTTCCGCTCGAGGGCACGGGCGTCGAGAGTCTCGTCGGCCGGGAAGCTCCGCTCCTCGATCCGGTCGAGCCCGTACGCCTGGCGTGTCATCCGGATGTTGTGCTCGATGAACGGTCGCTCGGCGACGAGCTCGTTCGGCGTCACGCTGAACCGTTGCAGCAGCGCGGGGTAGATGCCGAGGCCGATCACCCAGACCAGCCCGAGAACGATCAGGCCGACCGCCAGGAGGCGGAGGCCCGGGCGCGCGATCTGCGCGAGACACGCCAGGGCGGCGACACCGCTCACCACCGCGAGCACGCCGAGCGCGGGGAGCGACGCGTGGATGTCCGTGTACGAGGCACCGAACACGGTCCCGCGGGGAGAGAAGACCAGCTCGAACCGGTCGAGCCAGAAGCCGCCGGCCTTCAGCGCCAGCGCCAGCGCGCCGAGCGCGAGCAGATGCGTCCGAGCGCCGGCCGCCAGTCGCGGACCGCGTGTCGTGAGGACCAGGCTCCGCTGCAGGATGTAGACGACGAGGGTCAAGATGATCGTGCTCACGACCATCGTGATCGCCCAGCCGTACAGGAGCCGCCAGAACGGTAGGATGAAGACGAAGAACGCGAGGTCACGGCCGAACAGCGGGTCCGTCCCGCCGAACTCGATGGCGTTGAGATAGCCGAGCAGCGTCTCCCAGTGGACGGTCGCGCGCAGCCCCGCCACCAGCGCGATCACGAAGAGCACGACGGGCAGGAAGCGCCGGATCAGCGGCTCGATCACCACCCGCCCCGGCAGGCCGAGCTGGTCCTCGAGCTCCCAGATCACGTCGGGCGCGGCGGTCCGCGCGGCCAGGGTCAGGTTGACGTAGAGGAAGACGAGGACGCTGAGCGCCAGGCCCGTGAAGAGGGCTCCGCGGAGCGCGAGCGTCGTGGTGAAGACCGCGGTATAGCCGACCTCCTGGAACCAGAGCCAGTCGGTGTAGAGCGGAACGAGCTGCGCGACGAGGCCGAGGGCCAGGAACAGGAGGAGCAGCAGGCCGATCGGCTGGCCGCGGTTCATGGCGCCCCGGCGCGGACGCTCAGGTGCCGTGGGTCCAGGACGTCAGGTACGCGCGCTGCTCGGCCGTCAGCTCGTCGATCTCTACGCCCATCGACGCGAGCTTGAGGCGGGCGATCTCGCGGTCGATCTCGCGTGGCACGCCGTGCACCTTCTTTGCCAGGCTCCGACCGTGTTTGACCATGTACTCGGCGGCCAGGGCCTGGTTCGCGAAGCTCATGTCCATGACGGCCGCGGGATGCCCCTCGGCGGCGGCCAGGTTGATGAGGCGTCCCTCGCCGAGGACGTAGAGCCGCCGTCCGTCAGGGAGCGTGAACTCCTCGACGAACGGGCGCACGGCGCGACGGCCCGTGGCGAGCTGTGCGAGGGGATCCAACTCGATCTCGACGTTGAAGTGGCCGGAGTTGGCGAGGATCGCGCCGTCCTTCATCCGCTGAAAGTGCTCACGTCGGATGATAGAGGTGTTGCCGGTCACGGTCACGAAAACGTCGCCCACCTCCGTCGCCCTCGCCATCGGCATCACCGGGAACCCGTCCATCACGGCCTCGAGCGCCCGCAGAGGCTCGACTTCCGTGACGATCACGTGGGCGCCCATGCCCTTGGCGCGCGCCGCCACGCCCCGGCCGCACATTCCGTAGCCCGCGACGACGACGGTGCGGCCGGCGAGGAGAATATTGGTCGCGCGCAGGATACCGTCGATCGTCGACTGGCCAGTCCCGTAGCGGTTGTCGAAGAGATGCTTGGTGTCGGCGTCGTTCACGGCGATGACGGGGAACGCGAGCACCCCATCCCGCTCCATGGAGCGGAGGCGGATCACGCCCGTGGTCGTCTCCTCCGTGCCGCCGATGACGTCGCCGAGGAGATCGCGACCGGCGCCGTGCAGCTGGGAGATGAGGTCGGCGCCATCATCCATGGTCACCTGGGGACGTGTCGTCAGCACCGCCTCGATGTGCCGGTAGTAGCGGGCGTGATCCTCGCCCTTGTGCGCGTACACGGCGATGTCGTACTCCTTCACGAGCGCTGCGGCGGTGTCGTCCTGTGTGGAGAGCGGGTTGGAGGCGCACAACGCCAGCTGGGCGCCGCCGGCTTTGAGCGTCAGCATGAGCACCGCGGTCTCCGTGGTGACGTGCAGACACGCACCGAGGCGAATGCCCTTGAGCGGCTGTTCCTTGGCGAAGCGCTCACGCACCTGCCGCAAGACCGGCATCGACTGCTCGGCCCATTCGATCTTGAGCCGCCCCGCGGCGGCCTGCGCGATGTCCTTGACGTCGTGCTCAACCATGCGGCGCTTCGTCCTTTCCTCCCGGATTCAAGCCCGAATCCTCCGCGGACGCGGCCTCGCCGGCGCACTCGAACCCTTTGGGGGAGGCCTCGGAGGGGGCCGTCGCGCCCTTAGGGCGCGCCTGTGAAGCCGCCCCCTCCGATGTTAAACACCCGCGTCGTCGCGCAGGTCCTTCGCGCGGTCGGTCCGTTCCCAGGTGAACGCGGGCTCCGACCGCCCGAAATGCCCGTAGGCGGCCGTCTGCTTGTAGATCGGTCGGCGGAGATTCAGGTACTTGATGATCCCGCCCGGGGTGAAATCGAAGTGGCGGCGAATCAGCTTCTCGAGGACGGCGTTCGACACCTTGCCCGTCCCGAACGTGTCGACCATGATCGACACGGGCTCGGCGACGCCGATCGCGTACGCGACCTGGACCTGCGCGCGGGCGGCGAGACCCGCGGCGACGATGTTCTTGGCGACGTGGCGCGCCATGTAGCACGCCGACCGATCCACCTTGGTCGGGTCCTTCCCCGAGAACGCGCCGCCGCCGTGCGGGCACGACCCCCCGTAGGTGTCGACGATGATCTTGCGTCCGGTGAGCCCCGTGTCCCCCATCGGCCCGCCGGTCACGAATCGGCCCGTCGGATTCACGTGGAAGACGCACGCCTTGGGGTCGAGGATCTCGAGGGGCATGGTGGGGACGATCACGTGCTCGACCACCTCCGCGCGAATCCGCTCGGTCGTGACGTCGGGGCTGTGCTGGCACGACACGACGACCGTCTCGACGGCCCGCGGCTGGCCGTCGACGTAGCGGACCGTGACCTGCGACTTGCCGTCCGGGCGCAGGTAGTCGAGGATGCCATTTCGCCGGACCTCGGCGAGCCGCATCACCAGCCTGTGCGCGAGCATGATGGGCAGCGGCATCAGCTCCGGCGTCTCGGTGCACGCGTAGCCGAACATCAGCCCCTGGTCGCCAGCGCCGAGCGCGTCGACGCCCATCGCGATGTCCGATGACTGCTCGTCGATCGCCGTGATGATGCCGCACGTCTCGTGGTCGAACCCGAACTTGGCGCGTGTGTAACCGACCCCGCGGATCGTGTCGCGCGCGATGCGCGGGATGTCCACGTAACAGGAGGTCGTGATCTCGCCCGCCACGACGACGAGCCCCGTCGTCAGCAGGCACTCGCACGCCACGCGGCCCGTCGGGTCCTGGCTGATGATCGCGTCCAGGACCGCGTCGGAGATCTGGTCGGCGATCTTGTCGGGGTGACCCTCGGTCACCGACTCCGACGTGAACAGGTATTCGTCACGCGCCATCGCATCCTCCGCGCATCGCAGTCGAATTGTGCCACTCTAACACGGTCACTCCGTGCGCCTCAACACGGGAGCGCACAGGCCTCACGCGAGTCGCCGCTTCACCTCGTCGAGCAGCGGTACCGGCCACGGATCCACCCCGCGCGCGAGCGCCGCGTAGTAGCTCACCCACATCCCGACATAGGCGAGCGCCAGGAGCCGTGCCGCCGGGCCCGTCCCGCGCGCCCAGCACTCGCTGACGCCCCCGGCGGCCGGAACGATCAGGTCGTGGAGCATAGCGAAGCGTCGAGCGATCTCATGGGGCTCGCCGTCCTCGCGGAGGAAGACGAGGTGGCGGCTGCGCGCGGCGGGCCCGCGCCAGGCCTCGATCTCGTTGTGGTTCATCTCGGGCACCGTTCCGGCCAGCGCCAGGAGCTTGGCGTTCTCCTCGAGGTCCGTCTTCCAGCGGTACGCGACCGCGCCCGTCGCCGGCCCGCCGTAGATCGCCGGGAGCCGATCGCCGATCGCCAGCGCGAGCCGCTTGGCCTCGTTCTGCGCCGTCGCGCGGGCCGGCCCGAGCTCGTGCGCGAGGGACTCGAGGCTGGTCACCACCTCCGAGAGCTCCGCATCCGTCGCGACGCGCAGGTCGACGTCGGTGAGGACCCGCGCCAGAGCGAAGAACAGGTAGCCGAGCGCCATGCGCGGCATGAGCCCGCCGGGCAGGCGCACGTGGGGGAGCCGGCGCGACGTCGCGAGCTCCCCGAGGCGCCCGCCCCCGCTGAGCGTGACGACGGGGACGCCGTACCCGAGCGCCGTGTCCGCCGCCGACAGTACCTCCGCCGTGTCGCCGGAGTACGACACGGCGACGACGAGGGCATCCTTGCCCGCGGTCAGGGGGAGGCCGTACCCCCGGTGCACGAGGATGGGGACGTCGAGCCGCGGGAGGCCCGAGGCCGCCAGGAGGTCGGCGCCGCTCGCCGAGCCCCCCATTCCGGCGATGATGATCAGCGACGGACGCAGGCGCGGAAGGGGCGGTTCGCTGCGGAGCGCCTGCGCCGCACGGCACTGGGCCGGAAAGGCGCTCAGGATCTCCGCCACACGGTGGGGATCGCCCTGCTGGACGGCGCGCGGGTCGTCGAGGTTCACAGCCGCTCCAGCGTGATCGAGGCGACGAGCTCGCGCGTCTCGCCAGCGCGGAGCCCGACCGGCCAGACGACGAGGACCGCCGTCCCCTGGTAGATCCGCTCGAAGCCGGCCTCGGACACCGACACGGTCTGGACCGGACCCCATGCGAGCTCGGCGGCGGGCGCCCACGCGAGGCGCGCGCGTACGCCAATCCATTCGTCGACGAGCGCCACGCCCGCCGCGTCCCGCTCGCGGCCTGTGCTGCCGAGCGATGGCCGGCCGGTCGCGGTCAGGTACCGGCCGGGGGCGTCCCCCGCCGTGAGCGCCAGGTTCCACTGGACGGCCCAGCGCCCCGCCACAGGTGTGGCGGCCGGCGCGGTGAGCCGGTATCGCACCTCGACGGTTGCCTCACGGATCGTGACCGCCTTCTCGACGCTCACGGGGGCCTCGGCGCCGCGGGTGAACGTGACGGCGATGGCGCCGCCCACCGCCCGCGTCGTGCAGCCAAGCGGCTCGCCCGGGAGCGCGAGGAGCGCGCGCTCCCAGGGCGACACGGGGTCGAGCGGCGTCGTGCCGGCGTCGAACCAGCCGTCCAGGAGTGAGCCGCGGCGGACCTCGTCGTAGGCGAGCAGCGCCTCGAGCCCGGCCTCCTTCGGCGCTGGCGCGTCGTGGATGGTTTTCACCCCCGCCCTGCCGTCCCGCCGACTCCCCGCGCGAACCTCGGCGTGATAGATCTCGGGACGGCGCGCCAGCACGTCGCCCACGTCGAGGTCGCGCCCAAGGTAGCCGAGCTCGGTGATCGCGCCACCCAGCGCCGGGTTGAGCGTGAGCGTGAGCTCCCGCGTTCTCACGTAGACCTCCTCCCGCCCGTCGCCGTTGCCGTCCTCGCGTGTCCACGCGGGTGTGGGCAGGGCGCCCGACTCGACGAGACGGCGCTCGCACTCGAGGAGGGCGCTCTTCACGGCACGACGGAGGTGCGGCAGATAGCAGCCGCCGAACACCCCGTGCCAGTAGGCGTCGTTGGCCTGGCCCCGCCAGAGCGCGACCTGCGCCTCTGTGAGGCGGCCGTCGTGCGGGGCTCGCGCCAGGGCCCCACGGACCGCGCCCGACAGGCGGAGCATCTTCCAGTAGGTGTCCGCTACCTCGGGGTACTTCACCAGGAAGGTACGCCAGAAGCCGCCTCGCAGCAGGTCGGCGTCCGCGTCGCCGCCGCCGAGCCGCTCGAGGTCGTGCTTGGCGCGCTCGAGCCTTCGCTGAGCGGCCAGGGGGAGCGCCCACTCTCCCATCTCGCGGTACGAGGCCGTCGGCAGGTACACGGGGGCCGTCGCTTCCACCCGGTCCACGACATCGGAGAGCGTGGCGAGGTCGAGCCACTCGGTCGCAAGGAGACGGTCGAAGAACCGGTCGAGCCATCCCTTCTCGTACACGTGCGCGTGCGTGCCCGGCCAGACGCCGAACTTCTCGCCGTCGTCCACCATCGTCACCGCCGGAACCTTGCCGCGCCGGGTGGCGAGATACTCGAGGCTCGCCTCGACCTCGGCGAACGGAATCAGATAGCGGAGCCGCTGACTGATCGGGAAGACGCGAAGCCGGGTGCCCTGGTCCTCGGTGAGGTAATACCCTCCGAGCGCCTCGGGATCGAGGCCGGCCAGGGCGAAGTGGCGGTCGTCCACGAGCACGTACTCGACGCCGGCCTCGACCAGCACGCGCGGCAGGTGCGGCTCCCACACGCGCTCGGCGAGCCACATGCCGCGCGGGCGGATCCCGACGTGCGTCTTGAGGAAGGCGGTGAGGCGCTCGATCTGGCCGAACTTGTCGTGGTCCGGCAGGACGGCGAGGATGGGCTCGTAGAATCCGCCCGTCAGCAGCTCGACCTGGCCGCGCCCGGCGAGCGCGACGAGCAGGTCGAAGGTCCCGGGCGCGCGCTCGCGCAGCCACTCGAGGAGGCTGCCCGTGCAGTGCACGACGAGCCGGATCTCGGACCGCGCGTGCAGGCGCTCGAGAAACGGACGGTAGGCACGCTCCGTCGCCTCGACGAGCACGTGGTCAAAGTTCCCGATCGGCTGGTGGTTGTGGATCCCGAAGCAGAACGCCAGCCGGTCATCCGGCACGGGCCTCTACTCTTTCTCCAGATCGCGGTGGACGACGTTCGGCGCGTAACCGAGCTCGTCGAGGAACCCTCGGAGCTCTTCTGCCAGCGTCACCGAGCGATGGCGGCCCCCGGTGCAGCCGATCGCGATCGTCAGATAGGCCTTGCCCTCGCGCTCGTAGCGCGGGAGCAGGAACTTGAGAAAGCTCTTGAGGTGCTCGAGGAGCTCTCGGCCCTCCGGATTGTCGAGGACGAACTCTCGCACGCGCGCGTCGCGCCCGTCGAAGGTTCGGAGCCCCGGGACGAAGTGCGGGTTCGGCAGGAAGCGCACGTCGAAGACCAGGTCGGCATCGAACGGGACGCCGTGCTTGAAGCCGAACGACACGAGCAGGGTGGCGAGGCCCGGCCGCGTGCGGGGCGTGACGTAGTGCTCGACGAGGAGCTCCTTGAGTCGGTGGACGGTCAGCCCCGAGGTGTCGACGATCCGGTCGGCGATCTCGCGCAGGTGCGACATCGCCTTGCGCTCGGCGCGGATGCCCTCGAGAACGTTGCCATCGACCGCCAGCGGGTGGCGGCGGCGGGTCTCATGGTACCGCCGGACGAGACTCTCCTCGCTCGCCTCGAGGAAGAGGACCTCGACGGGATGGCCGCGCGTCTTGAGCTCGTGGATCGCGTCGAGCAGGTGGGACAGGTACTCGCCCTCCCGGACGTCCACGCCCAGCGCCACCCGACGGATCGTCTGGCCCGACCGCGCGATCAGATCAGCGAAGGTTGGAATGAGCGTCGTGGGTAGGTTGTCGACACAGAAGAAGCCCATGTCCTCGAAGCACTTGATCGCGTAGCTCTTCCCGGCGCCGCTGAGCCCGGTGATGAAGACGAAGGACAGACGCTCGTCCACGGCCCGGACGCCGGAACCCGCCGACTCCCTCACCGCTTGCGTGGCTGGAGCCGGCGCTGGTGCGAGGGCAGGATGCCGAGCTCCTCCCGGTACTTCGCCACGGTGCGCCGGGCGATCGTGAGGCCGCGGCCCTTGAGGATCCCGGCGACCTCCTGGTCGGACAGGGGCTTGGTGGCGTCCTCGTTCCCCAGGAGATCCTGGATCATCTTCTTCACCGAGACGGAGGAGACCATCTCGCCATCCCCGGAGGCGATGCCGCTGTGGAAGAAGAACTTGAGCTCGAACAGCCCCTGGGGGGTCTCGACATACTTGTTGGTCGTCACGCGGCTGATCGTGGACTCGTGCATGCTGATGTCTTCGCCGACGTCCCGGAGCGACAGGGGCCGGAGATAGGGCAGGCCCTTGTCGAGGAACTCGCGCTGGAACTTCACGATGGACTGGGTGACCTTGCGCAGGGTACGCTGCCGTTGGTCGACCGACTTGATGAGCCAGAGGGCCGAGCGCAACTTCTGCTCGACGTACTGGCGGGCCTCGTCGCCGGAGCTCCGGAGCAGCGAGCGGTAGAGGGAGTTCACGCGCAGGCGAGGAATCCCCTCCTCGTTCAGCATGACCGTGTAGTCGCTCCCGAGCTTGTAGACGAAGACGTCCGGCACGATGTAGCGCGAGTCGTTGCCGCCGAAGCGGCGGCCGGGCTTGGGCTCGAGCGCCATGATCTCTTCGACCGACTCCATGATCCGGTCGGCCGACAGCTTCAACGCCCGCGCGATGTCCGCGTAGCGACGGCGGCTCAGGTCCTCGAAGTGCCGCTCGACGATCTCGACCGACACCGGGTCGACGGGCGGGTTCGACCGCAGCTGGAGCAGGAGGCACTCCGAGATCGTGCGCGCGCCAACGCCGATCGGGTCGAATTTCTGGATCATCTCGGTCAGGACGCGCTCGACCTCCTCGGGCGTCGCGGCGCACCGCTGGGCGATCTCCTCGAGCTCCGCGCGAAGGTACCCGTCCTCGTCGAGGTTGCCGATGATCTCGGCGCCAATCCGCCGGGCCGCCGGGTCCTCGGTGACGAAGCGGAGTTGCTCCTCGAGGTGGTCGGCGAGCGACGAGACCGAGCGGACCATGTTCTCGAACGGGAGGTCCTCCCGCTCCTCCTGCGCGACGAGGGAGCGCTCCTCCGGCTCGTCGAACATCACGGAGATCGGGTCGAACGGCAGGTCGTCCGTCTGTCGTTCGGCCGTCGGCGGCGGATCGACGGTGATCGGCTCCACCGTCGGCGCCGGCGTCGCCTCGGCGCTCGGCGTGGCCTCGCCCGCGTCCGGCGTCTCGGCGCCGTCCACCGGCATCTCTTCCAACAGCGGGTTCTCGAGGAGCTCCTTCTGCACGACCTCCTGGAGCTCGAGCGTGGAGAGCTGCAGGAGCTGGATGGCCTGCTGGAGCAGCGGGGTCATGACGACCCGCTGGCTCTGCCGGAGCGAGAGGCGCGCTTCCATGGCCATGGGCTGGCGCCCCCCCGGGCCTAAAGCGCGAACCGGTCGCCGAGGTAGATCTCGCGCGCGACCGGGTTGGTGGCGATCTCGGTGGCGGTGCCGGACACGAGAATCTTGCCGTCGTAGAGGATGTACGCGCGATCGGTGATCGCGAGCGTCTCGCGCACGTTGTGGTCCGTGACGAGGATGCCGATGCCGCGCTCCCGCAGGCGGCCGACGATCTCCTGGATGTCCCCGATCGCGATCGGGTCGATGCCCGTGAAGGGCTCGTCGAGCAGGAGGTACTGCGGGTCCGTGACGAGCGCCCGGGTGATCTCGAGGCGTCGCCGCTCGCCGCCGGAGAGCGTGTAAGCCGGATAGGCCGCCAGCGCCGTCAACCCGAGCTCGGCGAGGAGCTCACGCGCACGCTGTCGTCGCTCGCCGCGCGTCAGCTCGAGCGTCTCGAGGATCGCCAGGAGATTCTCCTCGACGGTGAGCTTGCGGAAGACCGACGACTCCTGCGGGAGGTAGCCGACGCCCATGCGGCAGCGCTGGTACATGGGCAGACGCGAGATCTCTTCTCCCTCGAGGAAGATCCGGCCGCCGTCGGTCGGCAGGAGGCCCACCATCATATAGAACGACGTCGTCTTCCCGGCACCGTTCGGGCCCAGCAGACCGACGACCTCTCCACGCTGGATGTCGAGCGACACGTTGTCGACGACCTTGCGGCTCTTGAACCACTTGACCAGCCCTTGCGCGACGAGTCCTTCCATCCCCTCAGGTCCGTCCCGTCAGTTGTTGCACGACTCGCCGGGCGTGCGCCCCTGCCCGTTCTGCTTGCCTTCCTCGCGGGGGTAGAAGACGGCCTTGACCCGTTCCTGCCTGCCCCCCTGGACGACCGAGCGGTCCTCGGAGAGCTCGATCGTGATGGTGTCACCGCTCACGACGTTGTCGTTCTGCCAGACGCGCGCGTTGCCGATGAGGACCACGCGCTGCTCGAGATCGAGGTACTCGGCACGGACGGCCGTGGCGGTGCGACAGTCACGCGTGATGATGCGCACGCCGCCCGTCGAGACGGTCCGCAGCACGCGGTCGCCCTTCTCGGCGAGATAGACCTCCATCCGATCGGCGTACTGGACCGAGTTGTTCTGCCGGGCGACGACGTTGCCGGTGAAGATGACCAGGCTTTCCTTCCCCAACCGCTCCATTCGGTCGGCGTCCACGGTGAGGGGCTGGTTCCCGTCCCCCTTGGCCTTGGCGACGGACGACGCCGGCGCCTGCGCGGGGACGCGCGCGGGAATCGCGAGGGCGACGAGCCCGAGCGCCCCCGCCGCGACGAGTGCGACCCGACGCCTCATCGCGTCGGGGTCCCGGTAAACGTCGCGCGGACGCGCCCGGCCACCGTCGTCGTGTCGTTCCGCATGCGGACGTCGAGCGCCGTGCCGCTCACCACCGCGCCGTCACGCGAGAGACGCACGGGCGCGTCGGTCCAGAGTCGCTGCTCGGCGCCCTGCCACTGGAGCACGCTCGTCTCGAGCCGGAGGCCGTCGCTCGAGGTCAGCACGACGTTCTGCCGGATCTCCACGTTGCCCGTCTGGTGGAACAGGTCCCCTTCCTCGCCGACCATCGTCCACGAGCGCTCGCGCTCGAAGACTTCCACCGCGATCTTCCTGAGGGCTGTGCGCCCTTCTGGCTCGAACACGAGTGCCTGCTCGGCTCGGAGCCGCCAGCGCACCCCACCCGACACCTCCTCCAGCTCGACCTCCTTGATCCGGAGATCGGCGCTCGAGGTCGCCCCGCCCGTGGCCTCGACACGCGCTGTCCGGCTCTTCGCGACCAGAGTGCCGGCCACCGCGACCACGAACACGGCCACGACGACCAGGATCAGGCCGGCGAGGCGCCTGGGATCGCTCAACCGGGGTTTGTGCAATGTCATGAGTCGCAGCGCAGTCCCTGATGCAATTTCGGTACCAGCCTATCACAGCCCACCGGAGGAAAGAAGAGAAAACGGCGGACGCTAGACGATTTTCGCTCTCAGAATGTCGTGCATGTGGAGGAGGCCGATGGGTCTGCTCTCACCGTCGACGATCACGAGGCTCGTGATCTGCCACGTCTCCATCACTTCGAGCGCCTTGGCGGCGAGATCGTCGCCGCGGATCGTCTTCGGCTCCCGAGTCGCCACCTCGCCCGCGCTCAGGGCGTCGATCGGCGTGCCGCTCAGGTGGAGGCGACGCAGATCGCCGTCCGTGATGACGCCGACGAGCCGACCCGCGACATCCACGACGGTCGTCACGCCCTTCCGCTTCTTCGTCATCTCCACGATCACGTCGCGGAGCGGCGTCGTCTGTCCCACGAGCGGGACGGCCTCGCCCGTGAGCATCAGGTCCGCGACGCGGAAGAGGGCGCGCCAGCCGAGGGTTCCCCGAGGGTGGAGCGCCGCGTAGTCCTCGGGCCGGAGGCCCCGAAGCTCGAGGAGCACCATCGCGAGGGCGTCGCCGACGGCCAGCGCCGCCGTGGTGCTGGAGGTCGGTGCCAGGTTCATCGGGCACGCCTCCTCAGGCACGCTGACGTCGAGGACCACCTCGCACTGGCGGGCGAGCGTCGAAGTCGGATTCCCCGTGAGGAGCACGATCGGCACGCCGAGGCGCTTGAGCGGCGGCAGGACCGCGAGCACCTCGTCGGTCTCGCCCGAGTTCGACAGGGCGAGCACCACGTCTCCACGCGCCACCATGCCGATGTCGCCATGGACGCCCTCGGCGGGGTGGAGAAAGTACGCCGGCGTGCCCGTCGAAGCGAGCGTCGCCGCGATCTTGCGCCCCACCAGCCCCGACTTGCCCATCCCCGTCACGATCACGCGGCCGGCGCAGCGGCGGAGCAACTCGACGGCGCGCTCGAAGCTCGCGTCGAGCTTCGGGATCAGCCCGAGGATCGCCTCGGCCTCGAGGCGGAGGACACGCTCGGCCAGTCGCCGGATCATCGCGCGAGAGCCGCGGCGATCGAGGTGATCTCGTCCAGGAGCCGCGGGAGGTCGTCGAGGCGCAGCATGTTCGGCCCGTCGGACAGCGGCCGACCGTCCGGCAGCGTCCGGTCGGGATCCTCGTGCATCTCCATGAAGAGCGCGTCGATCCCGACGGCGACCGCCGCCCGGGCGAGCGCGGGGACGTATTTCCGCTCACCCGCCGAGCGGTCGCCGGCGCCGCCCGGCAGCTGCACGGAGTGTGTCGCGTCGAAGACGACGGGGAAGCCGAGGGCGCGCATATCTTGCAGTCCGCGCATGTCCACCACGAGGTTATGGTAGCCGAACGAGGTGCCGCGCTCGGTGAGGAGAATCGAGCGGTTGCCGACCGAGACGATCTTGTCGACGACGTTTCGCATGTCGTCGGGCGCCAGGAACTGCCCCTTTTTGACGTTCACGGGCTTGCCCGTCTGAGCCACGGCGACGACGAGGTCGGTCTGGCGGCAGAGAAACGCGGGAATCTGGAGCACGTCGAGCACCTCGGCCGCGGGCGCGACCTCCGCCACCTGGTGCACGTCGGAGAGCACGGGCACGCCGAGCGTGTCGCGGACCTTCTTCAAGATGCGGAGCCCCTCGATGAGACCGGGCCCACGGTAGCCGCGGACCGACGAGCGGTTGGCCTTGTCGTAGGACGATTTGTAGATGAAGGGCACGCGTCGGTCGGCCGCGATCGTCGCGATCCGCTCGGCCGTCTCGAGCGCGTGCTTCTCGTTTTCGATCGCGCACGGTCCGCCGATGAGCGCCAGCGGTTGGCCGCCGCCCAGCACGACCCTGCCGATCCGGATTATTGTAGCGGGGGCCGCGAGCTCGCCCTCGGCCGAGGGTGGCCTGCCGGAGGTGCGGCCTGGCTCGGCATCGCCCGATCGGGTCCTGGCCGGTGCGGCTCGGCGTGGCTCCGTCACGCTCGTTCCGGGCTCTGGCGATCGCTTGCGCCGGCGTGGCGGCGTCATGCGCCCGCATGCTCCAGCGCGGCCCGGATGAAGCCGGCGAAGAGTGGGTGCGGATCCCAGGGCCGCGAGCGGAACTCGGGGTGGAACTGCCCGGCCACGAAGTACGGGTGCTCGGGAATCTCGATGATCTCGACGAGCTGCTTCTCGGCCCAAATCCCCGAGATGCGGAGCCCATGCTTCTCGAGCCTGTGGACGTAGTCGTTGTTGACCTCGTACCGGTGGCGGTGCCGCTCCTGAATGATCCCCTGCCCGTACAGGCGTGAGGCGAGGCTGCCCTCGCCGAGCACGATCGGATAGAGGCCGAGGCGCATCGTCCCGCCCTTGTCGGCGATCGTGCGCTGCTCGGGCAGGAGGTCGATGAGGTTGTGGGCGGGGTGGGGCTCGAATTCCGTGGAGTTGGCGCCGGCCAGGCCGCAGACGCTGCGCGCGTACTCGATCACCGCGCACTGCATCCCGAGACAGATCCCGAAGTACGGCACGCCCCGCTCGCGTGCGTAGCGGACCGCCTGGACCTTGCCCTCGATCCCCCGGTCGCCGAAGCCGCCGGGCACCAGGATGCCGTGGACGTCGGCGAAGGGCGCGTCGGCGCCCATCTTCTCGACGTGCTCGGCGTCCACCCATTGGATGTCCACGCGCGCCTCGTTGGCGATCCCGCCGTGGGCGAGCGCCTCGATCAGGCTCTTGTACGAGTCCTTCAGGTCGATGTACTTGCCGACGACGGCGACCCGCGTCGCAGCGCGGGGCGACTTCACGCGACGGACGACGGCCTCCCACCGCGAGAGGTCGCAGGGGCGCGGCTCGAGCCCGAGGAGCTTCGTGACGATCTCGTCGAGGCCCTCCTTGTGGAAGACCAGCGGGACCTCGTAGATGGTCTCCACGTCCTTGGCGGTGATGACCGCCTCCTCCTCGACGTCGCAGAAGAGGGCGATTTTCGACTTGATGCCCGGCGGCAAATAGCGGTCGGTGCGGCAGAGGAGGATGTCCGGCTGGATCCCGATCGCGCGAAGCTCCTTCACGGAGTGCTGTGTCGCCTTGGTCTTGAGCTCCGACGCCGCCTGCATGAACGGCACGAGGGTCAGGTGCACGTAGAGGACGTTCTCGCGGCCGACGTCCTTCTTGAACTGGCGGATCGCCTCGAGAAACGGGAGCCCCTCGATGTCGCCCACGGTCCCGCCGACCTCGACGATGACGACGTCCGTGTCGCGCGCGACGCGACGGATCGACGCCTTGATCTCGTCGGTGATGTGCGGGATCACCTGGACGGTCCGGCCGAGGTAATCACCGCGCCGCTCCTTTTGGATGACGGAGAAGTAGACCTTCCCCGTCGTCACGTTGTGGTCGCGCGTCACACGGCCCGAGGTGAACCGCTCGTAGTGCCCGAGGTCGAGGTCGGTCTCACCACCGTCGTCGGTGACGAACACCTCGCCGTGCTGATACGGGCTCATCGTCCCCGCGTCGACGTTAATGTAAGGGTCCATCTTCTGTAGCGTGACGCGGAGGCCCCGCGCCTCGAGGAGTGACCCGATCGAGGCGGCCGCGAGGCCCTTGCCCAACGACGACACGACGCCGCCCGTCACGAAGATGTATTTCGGGGCCACCTCAGCCTCCCTTCGTCAGCAGTCGCCGGACCTGTTCGATCTCCGTCGCACGGTCCGTGATGCGACCGTCCAACCGCCCGTCCCGCAGCTCGGTGAGGACACGCGCGACTGCCGGCCCGCGCGGGACGCCGAGCGCGATGACCTCGTCCCCGGACAGGGAGACGGGCGCGCGGTCGAGCCCGAGGTACCAATCGAGCGCGGCGCGCGCGTTGCCGTCGCCCACGAGCCAGAGCCAGGCCAGCGCCACGGGAGCGAGCTCGCGGAGCAGGCGCGCACGGGTGCTCGGCGCGCTCGCCGCGGAGAGCCGCGCCAGGCGCGCCCGCCCCTCGCCGAGGGCGTGTCGGAGGCGCGCGAGGGGCTCGCCCGCGAACGCCAGCCGCTCGAGTGCGGCGCTCGCAACCGCCGACGGCTGGTCGGCCGTGAGCGCGAGCGCGCCGAGCTCGACCGGCTCGGCGCCGAGGCCGCGCTGCCGCGCCCACGCGAGCGTCCCGGGCAGCTCGGTGACGAGGCGCCCGGTCGCCGCGGTGAACCGGTAGCGGGGATCCAGGAGACGGAAGGCGCCGCCCCTCCCGAGCCGCGCCAGCGTCTCCGCGGCGTGCGGCTCGACGAGGATCCGCTCGAGTTCGGCGACGATCCGTTGTCCCGAGAGCGCCGCGTACGGCGCGAGGCGGAGCGCGAGCGTCTGCGCCCGGGCGGTCGCCGCATCCGGGGCGAGGCCGAAGCGCGTCGCGTAGCGCGCGGCCCTGAACAGGCGCGTCGGATCCTCCACGTACGACAGCGGGTGGAGCACGCGTAGACGCTGGCGCGCGAGGTCGGCCCGCCCGCCGAGCGGATCGAACAGGCCGAAGGCGCCGGAGTGGAGCTCGACGGCCATCGCGTTGATGGTGAAGTCGCGGCGCCGCAGGTCCGCGTCGATTCCCGCCGGCATCACCCGCGGTAGCGCCCCCCTCGATTCGTAGCGCTCGCTCCGTGCCGTCGCCACGTCGATCCGTCCGACGCGCGGCGCCTGGACGGACGCCGTGAGGAAGCGACGATGCTCGCGGACGACGCCGCCGAGCGCGCGCGCGAGGTCGCGCGCCACGGCCGGACCATCGCCCTCGACGACGATGTCGAGATCGGTGGATGCCACTTCCGCGTCGCGCCAGAGGTCGCGGACCATCCCGCCGACCAGGAACGCGTGCGCCCCCTGCGCCGCCGCGCACCGCCCGATCGACGCGAGCAGCACCTGCGTGTCGGCGGGGAGTCGTCGCGCCACGCGGGGCGCCGTGGGGACGGCGGGCGGCGAGGCCGTCCCGGGTGCGACCGCGCCCACCGGGGGGCCCCGGCGGTCGCGCACGACCACAAGCGGTGCGCCCTGCGCGAGGAGCCGGCGCACCGTCACCTCGCTCGCCGTGGGCTCCACGCGGGGAAGGTCGCGGGCGATGACGGTGGACGCCAGGTCGTCGAGGCCGAGGCGACTCGCTCGGACGAGGTCCTCGCGCAGGACGTACCGCCCGTCCGCGACGACGATCACCGCGTCGCGCTTCCTCGCCAACCGCAAGGCGGCGCCGATGGCGAGTGGCGCGCGCGTCCACGCGACCGCGGCGTTGACGAGGTCGGTCGCCACGAGGCTCACCTGGGGATACACGTGGGCGCGCTTCGCCACCCTCATGCCCTGGGGTGGAAGCGCCGGTACATCCGCGCAAGCGCGGAGGTCGGTAGATGGGTGTAGATCTGGGTCGTTGCGATGTCGGCGTGGCCGAGCATGGCCTGCACGGAGCGCAGGTCGGCGCCGCCCTCGAGGAGATGGCTCGCGAAGGAGTGACGGAGCATGTGCGGCGACACCTGGGCCCGGAGTCCGGCGCGCGTCGCGGCGCGGCGGACGACGATCCAGAGCGACTGGCGCGAGAGCCGCCCCCCGCGAGGGTTCACGAAGAGGCGGCCGCTATCGCGCCGACGCGTGTGGAGCGGCCGGACCTCCCTGAGGTAGCGTGTGACCCAAGCGGAGGCCTCGGCGCCGACCGGCACGAGCCGTTGTTTCTTGCCCTTGCCCGTGCAGACCACGTACCCGGATTGTAGATTGAGATCCTCTCCCCTGAGGTCGAGGCACTCCGAAGCGCGCATCCCTGTCGCGTAGAGGAGCTCGAGGATCGCGCGGTCGCGCACGCCGCGGGGCTCGGCAATGTCCGGCGCCTCGACGAGCGCCGTCACCGTCTCCCGCGACAGCGTCCGGGGCAGCGAGCGCCCGCGCCGCGGGGCCTCGAGGTGCTCCGTGGGGTCGCGCTCGAGCGCCCCCTCACGAAGCAAGTGACGGTAGAGTCCACGCACCGCGGACATCCGGCGCGCGACGCTCGAGGGCCGGAGGCCGCGCCTCCGGAGCCCTGCCAGATACGCGACGAGATCGTCGGGCGCGAGACTTGCGAGGGTGCGGCGGTGGCGGCGGAGGAACTCCGTGAAGTCGGTGAGGTCGCTGCGGTAGGCGGCGAGGGTATTTCGAGACGCCCCCTGCTCCGCTTGCAGGGCGCCGAGATACCCAACGACGACCTCGGTCATAGGGTGACCACGTCGAATCTTATCACGGCGCCCACGAATCGCGAAACCGCCGGGCGGGCGGGTAGTGTGTTGAGCCACTCCCCGCGGGCGCGCTCACGCGCCGGGGCTGCTCCGGGGCTCGGCGCGCGGCAGCATCCGGAGGAGCGCGGTGCGCTCCGGAAGATCGAAGACCACGCTGGCCGACCAGAAGAGGCCGACGGCTCCCGCGATCGTTCCCCCGAGCCACAGGACGTCCACCAGGAGTGACCGCGACCCGGGCCACACGAGGACGGCGAGCCCGCACCACACGAGGAGGGGAAGCGACGCCGCGAGCGTCCGGGCCACGCTCGCGACCAGTGCGCGCCCGCCGAGGGGCCCGAGCCGTCGTCGGGCTGCCCAGAGGAGCGCCACGAGGTTGACGTAGGCGCCGACGGACGATGCGCCGGCGAGGCCCGCGTGACCGAGCGGCGCCATCATGACGAGCGCGGCGAGCACGTTGGCGCCGACGGCGACGATGCCGAGGCGAACCGCGGTGCCCGCCTCGCCGAGCGCGTAGAACACCTGCGCGGTGATGCGCGAACCCGCGAAGCCGGCGAGACCGATCGCGTACCACGCGAGCGCGTCGGCGGTGGCGGCCGTCTCGGCGGGCCCGAACTTCCCCCGCTCGAAGAGCACGCGGACGATCGGTGCGCGCAGGACCACGAGGCCGGCCATGGCCGGCAGCGCAATGTACGCGGCGAGGCGGAGCGAGAAGTTCAGGGTGTCGGCCACGGCCCGCGTCTCGCGCGCCGCCGCCTGCCGGGCCATCACGGGCAACGAGGCCGACGCGAGCGCGATCCCGAAGACGCCGAGGGGGAACTCCATGACCCGATCGGCGTAGTAGAGGTACGAGATCGACCCCGGCCGAAGCAGCGAGGCGAGGAGCGTGTTCACGAAGACCATCACCTGCACCGCGGCGAGCCCGAACACCGCGGGCAGGAGCAAACGGAGCAGTCGCGCGAGGGCCGGGTGGCGGAACTGAGATCCGGGCAGGACCAGGAGCCCGGACCGGCGAAGGCTCGGCAGCTGGACCAGGAGCTGGCCGATGCCGCCCAGCAGGACCCCGATCGCGAGCGAGAGGATCGGTGGATCCACCCGCGACGCGAGCAGCGAGATGGCGAGGATCATCCCCACGTTCTGGACGGCGGGGCCGAGCGCGCTGGCGAAGAACCGCCCCTGTGCGTTCAGTGCGCCGGCGGCGAGCGCTGCGAGCCCGACCAAGACGACATACGGGAACATCACGCGCGTGAGGAGCACCGCGAGCCCCCCCCGCGCGGGGTCCTCCGCGATGCCTGGCGCGATCGCCGTCACGAGCCACGGCGCCGTCGCGATGCCGAGCAGCGCCGTCACGCCGAGGGCGACGAGCGCCAGCGCCAAGACCGCGCGGAGCATCCGGAGGACCTCGGGTCGCGACTGCGTCACGAAGTATTCCGAGAAGACGGGGATCATCGCCGTGGACAAGGCCCCCTCGGCGAGGAGGCGTCGCAGGATGTTCGGGATTCGGAACGCGACGAAGAACGCGTCGGTCACCGGCCCGGCGCCGAACACGAGCGCGACGACGATGTCACGGACGAAGCCGACCACGCGGCTCACGAGCGTCGCGCTTCCGATGGACCCGAGCGCCCGGACCACCTGCCGTTCCGTCGAGCTCACCTTGAATTCGTCCCATCGTTCGGGCATGATGCAGCGCGTGCGACGCGCCGCCCCGCCGGCCTCTCGAGGGCCGGGCGCGGCGCGGACCTCACGACGAAAGGAGCGTTCAGGTGGCGAATACGAAGTCGGCGATCAAGCGCATCCGTCAAAACGAGCGACGGCGGCTCCGCAACCGGACCGTGCGGTCCCGGGTGCGTACCCTGATCAAGGCGGCGCGCGCTGCGGAAGGCCCGGCCGCGCCCCCGGCGATCCTCGGAGCGATCCGCGCTCTCGACAAGGCCATGTCGAAGGGCGTGCTTCACGCGAACACCGCGTCCCGCAAGAAGTCCGCGCTCGCTCGCCGACTCGCCGCTCACCGCTGATCCGCGGCCGCGAGCTCGTGGAGCAGCTCTGACGCCGCGCGCGTGAGGCGCGCGCCCCCGTCCGGGCCGTACAGGCTCGCGCACGCGACGTAGGCGCTCCGGCTGTAGTCCTCGGCCGTGAGGAAATACCCGAGGTAGTCGTTCGACACGCCGGCGACGAAGGCGTGCATCCCGGCGGCCTGTCCCGTCTCCTTCACCGCGCGACCGAGCCGGGCCTGGAGTTCGCCCGGGATCGTCACCCAGGCTGTTCCGCCGAGCGCGCCGGCGGTCAGCTCGGTCTCCCGCGGGAGCGTGCGCCCGAGGGGGAGCGTCAGCGCCCTCGGCATCCAGGGACGCGTGCAGTTCCGGAGCGAGAGGGTGGGCGCGGGGAGCCGGACGCGCGCGGTCCGCGTCGTGAGCGTGCTGACGAGCTCGGGGGTGGCGCGCGCCCACGCCTCTTCGACGGCGGTGGCGAGGGTCCGCGCGTCGGCGACGAGCGCGGCCGGGCCGTGGCGCCTGGGGCTCACGTCGCCCACGGCGCCGTTCACGAAGAGGGCCGGGACCCGTAAGCGCCGCTCGAGCTCGCGCGCGGCCACGCCCATGACGTCGCCGGAGTACTTGAGGTTGCGGGCGCCGAGGATCGTCCCGTGGATCGCATAGTTCCACAGGAGCGCAATCGGCGCGCCCGTCGGCGACACGACCCGGAGTACCACGATCTCGGGGTCCACGGGCTGGTCGAGGCGACCGGCCGTCAGCGCGGGTCCGTCGATGCGCGCCGTGCCGATGCGCGACGGCGCCCTCCCAGCCTCGGCTCGCTGTACGGCCTCGACCACCGTGTCGAGGAACGCCCGCAACACCTCCCCGTCGAAGCGGTCGGTCGCCAGGATCCCCATCAGCCACGAGTCCAGGAAGGCACCTGGACCGGAGTGGGTGTGGGACGCCGAGACGATGAGCGTCCCGGGGCGCGACCCCGCGTCCTCGAGCCGTTGCTGGACGGCGTCCACGAACGCCCGATCCACCGCGATGAGATCTACCGTCACCCACGTGAGCCTGGCGGTGGCCGTCTCGACGACGAGCGCCCTGGCGGCCGGCGCGTCGAGCTCGCCCTCGGCCGGCCGGAACCAGAACGCGTGGGGGTGGAGGCCGAGGAGGTCCGGCACGAGCAGGCGGCGTCGGACGCTTCCGTAGCCGGCGAGCGGCGTGCCCGGCGGCACGCGCAGCGGGACCATCGCCGCGCCGGCGCGGAGAGGCTCGACGGCTGGCGCCCCGCGCGCCTCTCGGCGGCCGCCTTCGGCGGACACGGCGTGGCGGGTCTCGATGAACGGCGCGACCGCGATCCACCCGAGACACGCGACGAGGGCGAGTGCCCGCAGCGTCACCTCGCGGCACACAGGTCGGAGACGAGCACGGTCAGCTCCGCACGGGGCTCGCCGCCCGACTTGACCTGCCGCTCGACCTCCCAGCACCGTCGGAGCTTCTCCGCGAGGAGCGCGGCGGGGTCGCCGTGGCCGAGCGCCTCGACCACCGCGGGCGGAAGCCGGAGGGCGCGCGCGATTTCCGCGGGCGGCTGGCCGCGCTCAGCGAGCGTCCGTACCGCCCAGGCCACGCGGAGGTCGCGCGTCAGGAGTACCAGCATGCGCATCGGCTCCTCGATGGCGAGGAGCCGCTCGAGCGTCCGGAGCGCCAGGGGCAGGTCGCGACGCTGCACGGCGCGCGTGAGCTCGAAGATGTCGGCGAGCCGGTGCTCCCCCACGATCGCGCCGACCTCCTTCACCCCCACGCTCCGGTTGTCGGCGCCACCCGCGAGCGCCGCCTTCTTGACCTCACCGAGTAGGACCGCCCCGTCCTCCCCCACCCACTCGATCAGCAGCTTCGCCGCTTCCGCGCTGACCTCGAGATCCTCGGCCGCGGCGCGCTGGCGGAGCCACCCCGCGAGCTCGCGCCCCTGGCGAGCCGGAAGGTCCACGATGTGAGCCGCCGACACGGCCTGGACGAGCCAGTGATCGGTGCGCCGGTCGCGTGAGGCGCGGAGGCCCTCGTCCGCGAGGAGCACCAGGCGCGTCGCGGGGTTCGGGTCACGGGCGTAGGCGCCAAGCGCCTCGGCGTGCCGCGGGCCGAGCGCCTGGGCGTGGCGGACGACGACCAGGCGCACGCCGCCCAGCAGCGGAAGCGTCATCGCCGAGGTGACGACGGCCTGCACATCTGCCTCGCTGCCGTCGAGCACCTCGCGGGCGAGCGCGGCCCCGGCGGGGTCCGGGAAGAGGTGCCGGGTGACGAGCGCGAGCGCATCGTCGAGGAGCTGGGCGTCCGGTCCGTGGAGCAGGAGCACCGGAGGCAGCTCGCCGCGCTCGACGAGTCGCAGGAAGCCCGTGGAGTCCAACGATCAGAAGCGGTCGATCGTGAGGCTCACGATCGCCCGTGCGATGTCCACCGCCGCCGCGCGCAGCGCGGTCTCCTCACGGGAGATCGTCTGTGAGACCGCGCCCACCACGCGGAAGTCGGATTTCTCCTGGAACCGCGGCTCCTCGAAGAGGAGCGTGTTGCTCCGCGCGTCGCGCATCTTCAGATTCATGGTGACGAGGAGCCGGTACTGCTGGATGTTGGCGCGCGGGTCGAACGCGACCGCCTGGATCTGGTAGCCCACGACCTCGCCCTCGAGGATCGCGTCCGCCTCGCCCGGCTTGACGACGCGCAGGCGGCCGTTGGTGGAGAACGCCTGGACGACCGCTTGCGTGAGGAAGTTCTCCACCGCCGGCTCGGCAGTGCGGTTCACGAACACGGGGACGGCGACGGTCTTGATCCGGTCCGGAAGATTGCCGCGGAGCGAGTAGCCGCAGGCGGCGAGGACCACCGCCACGGCCATGAGCGCCAGGGCCCGTCGCGTCACGCGCGGGTCACGATGTTGACCAGCCGATTCGGGACGACGACGACCTTCTCGACACGGCGCGAGGCCACCCAGGGCCGTACCCGATCGTCCCCCAAGGCTAGCTGGCGCACACGGTCCTCGGCGGCGTCGACGTCCACGACGAGCCGCCCGCGCACCTTGCCGTCCACCTGGACGACGATCGTGACCTCCTCCTTCTTGAGCGCGGCCGGGTCGGCCACCGGCCAGCGCCGCCTGAAGACGCTCTCGCGATGGCCGAGCTGCGCCCACAGCTCCTCGGTGATGTGCGGACAGAAGGGCCCGAGCAGGAGGATGACGGTCTCGACCGCCTCGCTGAGAAGGACCAGGCGCTCGGCGGCGGGGACCGCGTCGGGAGACATGGCCTCGAACGCATAGAGCGCGTTGACCAGCTCCATGATCGCGCTGATCGCGGTATTGAAGTGAAAGTCGTGCTCGATGTCCTCGGTGACGCGCTGGATCGTCTCGTGGATCTGGCGCCGGAACGCCCGACCGGCTTCCGTCGACGGCGTCGGAACGGTGGCAGCCCTCGCGCGATCCGGGGGGCCATCGGCGGGACGCCTCGCCCCCCCGACCTCATCAAGGTGGGCGAGGACGAAGCGCCAGACGCGATTGAGGAACCGGGAGGCGCCCTCGACACCGTGGTCGTTCCACTCGAGATCCTTCTCGGGCGGCGCCGCGAACAGCTCGAAGAGCCGTCCGGTGTCGGCGCCGTACTTCTCACGGATAAAGTCGTCCGACACCACGTTGCCTTTGGACTTGGACATCTTCGCGCCGTCCTTGATCACCATCCCCTGGGAGAGGAGCGCGGTGAACGGCTCGTCGACCTTCACGAGCCCGAGGTCGCGGAGAACCTTCGTGTAGAAGCGCGCGTAGAGGAGGTGGAGCACGGCGTGCTCGATCCCGCCAATGTACTGGTCGACGGGCATCCAGTACTCGGCCGCGCCACGCTCGAACATGCCGCCCTCGTAGTGCGGCGAGCAGTAACGGAAGAAGTACCACGACGACTCCACGAACGTGTCCATCGTGTCCGTGTCGCGGCGCGCGCGGCCGCGGCAGCGCGGGCACTTGGCGTTGACGAAGCTCGTCACGTTCGCGAGCGGGGAGCCGCCCTTGCCGCTGATTTGCACGTCGCGCGGGAGGACGACGGGGAGATTCTCCTCCGCTTCGGGCACCATTCCGCAGGTATCGCAGTAGAGGACGGGGATCGGCGCTCCCCAGTACCGTTGTCTACTGATCCCCCAGTCGCGGAGCCGGTAGTTCACCTTCGCCTCGCCGAGGCCCTGCGCCACGAGCCAGTCGGTCGCCTTCCGCTTCGCCTCGGCGACGGTGAGGCCGTCGAGGAAGCCCGAGTTGATCTTGATGCCGTCGCCCGTGTAGGCCTCCCCGGTCCAGCCCGGCGGCCGCCTCACCGTCTCGATGATCGGCAGGCCGTGCTGCCGGGCAAAGTCCCAGTCGCGCTGGTCCTCGCCCGGCACCGCCATGATCGCCCCCGTGCCGTAGCCCGTCAGCACGTAGTTGCCGAGGAAGAGCGGGATCACCGCGCCGTTGAACGGGTTGACGACACGCGCCAGGAGGCGGAGACCACGCTTGGGCCGGTCGGCGGCGAGCCGCTCGATCTCCGACTCCTTCGCCACCTCCGCGCGGAACTGCGCAACGGCCGCCCGTTCGCCCGCGTCAGTGACGAGGTGATCGACGACCGGGTGCTCCGGCGCGAGCACCGCGTAGGTCATGCCGAATGCGGTGTCAGGACGCGTCGTGAAGACGCGGACCCGGACCCCGGGCCGACCCACCGTTGGGAGATCGAACTCGACGCCCTCGCTCCGGCCGATCCAGTTCCGCTGCATCGTGAGCACACGCTCGGGCCAGCCGGGGAGGCGGTCGCACCAGGCGAGCAGCTCGTCGGCGTACGCGGTGATCTTGAAGAACCAGCCGTCGATCTCCCGCGGCGTCACCTCGGAGTTGCACCGCCAGCAGCGGCCATCCTCCACCTGCTCGTTGGCGAGGACGGTCTGGCAGGAGGGGCACCAGTTGACGGTCGAGCGCTTCCGGTATGCGAGCCCGCGCTCGAGCATGCGGATGAAGATGAGCTGCTCCCATTTATAGTAATCGGGCTCACAGGTATTGACCTCGCGATCCCAGTCGTAGGAGAGCCCGAGCTTCTTGAGCTGGGCGCGCATGTAGTCGATGTTCTCGTAGGTCCAGATCGCGGGGTGAACGCCGTGCTCGATGGCCGCGTTCTCGGCGGGCAGGCCGAAGGCGTCCCAGCCCATCGGGTGGAGCACGTTGAAGCCGCGCATCGCCTTGTAACGGGCGAGGAGGTCGCCGATCGCGTAGTTGCGCACGTGACCCATGTGAATGCGCCCGGACGGGTACGGAAACATCTCGAGGCAGTAGAACTTCGGGCGGCTCGGGTCTTCGGTGACGCGGAACTGCTTCCGCTCCTCCCAGGCCCGCTGCCACTTCGCCTCGATCTCCCCGAACGGGTATCGGTCGCTCGACATAATTGGGCTAGAGTTTTACATGGTTAGCTGGCAGGAGCAACAAAGGGGAGGGGGCGGGGCGGAGAGCCCGACCCCCTCCCGAGACGGTTACTTCTTCACGCCGAGCAGATCGAGGGCTTCATTCGCCTGCTTCACGGAGTCCGCGTGCTTCCCGTCCTTGTGCAGCGCCTCGGCCTTGTCCAGCATCGACACGGCCTTCTTCACCTTGTCGCTCTTCGCGTCCATCGTCGCCGCCGCGTCGCGCCCCTGCTTGATGAGCGTGGGGCACATGTTCGCCGTCGCCGTGCCGGCCGCGAACGTCAGGCCCACAACGACGGCGGTCACTGCCATGAGCGTCTTCATCCGTGTGTCACCCCCTCACACGCCAGGTTGGCTCCACCATTCTAACCGCCCGACCCGCCCTTAGGTTCCACGGATTCTGCCGGGTGAAAGTGGTCGAAGATGCGCTGCGCGACTCGCGGCGTCACCTTGGGGACCGCGGCGAGCTCGGCCACCGACGACTCGCGGACGCGTCGGGCCGAGCCGAGGCTCTTGAGGAGGCTCGTCCGGATCGTCGGCCCGACGCCGGGGATCGTGTCCAGCACGGACTGCAACGTCCGCCTCGACCGGAGCTTCTTGTGGTACGTGATCGCGAAGCGGTGCGCCTCGTCGCGGACCTTCTGAAGCGTGTGGAGCGCGGGCGACGTCGGGTCGAGCACAAGCGGCTGGAGGCTCTCGCCGACGTAGACCTCCTCCTGTTGTTTGGCAAGCGCGACGACCGAGAGGTAGTCGAGGCCGAGGTCCTGGAGCACCTTGAGCCCCACATTGAGTTGGCCGCGGCCGCCGTCGATCAGGACCAGATCCGGCAGGGGCGTCCCCTGCTCCAGCGCCCGCGCGAACCGCCGCGTGAGGACTTCGCCGAGCGCGGCGAAGTCGTCCGCGCCGGCGACGCTCTTGATGCGGAACCGCTTGTAGTCGTCCTTCTTCATGCTCCCGTTTTCCCACACGACCATGGAGCCGACTTGCTCGCTGCCCTGGACATGGGAGATGTCGTAGCCCTCGATCCGGTTCGGGAGCCCGGGCAGCGTGAGCGCGCGGCGCAGCTCCTCGAGCACGACCTGCTGGCGGTCGTCGCGGGAGAGGAGATGGTTCTGGAGCGCGATGGCCGCGTTCGCCTCCGCCATCGCGACGAACTCGCGCTTCGCCCCCCGCTGGGGCACCAGGAGCTGGACTCGGCGGCCGGCGAGCGTGGAGAGCCACTCCGTCGTGAGCTCGGCCTCTGGGAGCTCCTCGGAGACCAGGATCTCCGGCGCGGGCGTGACCGCCTTGCGGTAGAACTGGCGGACGAAGGCCGAGAGGATCTCGCCGGCCCCCCAGCCCGCGACCTTGTCGAAGAAGAACGCCTCCTGGCCGAGGAGCCGTCCCTTTCGGACGAAGAAGAACTCGACGCAGGCGTCGCTCCCCTGCCGCACGACGCCGATCACGTCCTGGTCCACTTCGTCCGTCGAGATGATCTTCTGGCGCTCCCGGACCTTGTTGAGGGCCTGGATCTGATTGCGGAGCACGGCTGCGCGCTCGAACTTCATCTCCGCCGCCGCGGCCTCCATCGCGTGCGTGAGCCGGAGCGCCAGGGCCTCGTCGCGGCCCTCGAGGAACTGCACCACGTCCCGCACCGTCTGGGCGTAGCCCTCACGGGTCTCCCAGCCCGTGCACGGCGCGTTGCACCGGTGGATCGCGTACTGGATGCACGGGCGCTCGAGGGTGCCGTCGATCGTGATCGAGCAGGTCCGGAGCGGGAACAGCTGGCGCGTGAGCTTGAGCGTCTCGCGCATCGCCGTCGCGGGATAGAAGGGGCCATAGTAAATCGCGCCGTCGTTCTGGACCCGCCGCGCGACCAGGAGTCGTGGGAAATCTTCATTCGTCGTCAGTTTGAGAAACGGATAGTGTTTATCGTCCCTCAGGATGATGTTGTACCGCGGCCGGTGCTTGCGGACGAGGTTCGCTTCCAGCATCAGCGCCTCGAGCTCGTTGTCGGTCACGATGTACTCGAGGTCGCGGATCTGGCGGACGAGCGCGTCGGTCTTCGGGTCGCGCGGCCGGGACTCTTGGAAATACGAGCGCACGCGGCTCCGCAGCGAGGCCGCCTTGCCCACGTAGAGGACCTGGGCCTTCGCGTCCCGGTAGATATAGACGCCCGACCGATCGGGCAGGCGGGCGAGCTTCTCCTCGAGGCTCACAGGAGGTCCCGTCGTCGCAGCGCCTTGATCCGGTCGCGCAGCTCGGCCGCCTGCTCGAAGTCGAGCCGGCGCGCCGCTTCCTTCATCCGCGCCTCGAGCTCGCCGATCCGTTTTGCGAGCTCCGCCGGGGACGCGAACGCCTCCTCGGCGGGGGCCTCCACCTCGACCGTGTAGTAGTCACGCTCGTAGATGGTCTGGAGGAGCTCGCGGATCGACGACCGGATCGTCTCGGGCGTGATGCCGTGCTCGCGGTTGTAGCCCGCCTGGAGCTCGCGGCGCCGCTCCGTCTCGCGGATCGTCGCCGCCATCGAGTCCGTGACGTGGTCGGCGTACATGATGACCTCGCCGTTGACGTTTCGCGCGGCGCGTCCGGCCGTCTGGATCAGCGAGGTCGCCGACCGGAGGTAGCCCTCCTTGTCGGCGTCGAGGATCGCGACCAGCGAGACTTCGGGGATGTCGAGCCCCTCACGGAGCAGGTTGATGCCGACCAGCGCGTCGAACTTGCCCAGGCGCAGGTCGCGGATGATCGCCACGCGATCGAGGGTATCGACGTCGGAGTGCAGGTACCGCACACGGAGCCCGACCTGCTGGTAATACTCGGTGAGGTCCTCCGCCATGCGTTTGGTCAGCGTCGTGACCAGCACGCGCTCGTTCCGTTCCGCCCGCGCGCGGATCTCGGCGAGCAGGTCGTCCACCTGCTCCTTCGCCGGCCGCACCGTGATCTTCGGGTCCATGAGGCCGGTCGGCCGGATCATCTGCTCGGCGACGGCGTCCCCGACCAGCTCGAGCTCGTACGGCCCCGGCGTCGCCGAGACGTAGATCGTCTGCCCCGTCGCTCGCGTGAACTCCTCGAAGGTGAGCGGCCGGTTGTCGAACGCCGAGGGCAAGCGGAAGCCGTACTCGACCAGCGCCTCCTTCCGGGACCGGTCGCCGTAGTACATGCCGCGGACCTGTGGCACCGCCACGTGGCTTTCGTCGATGATGATCAGCGCGTCCTTCGGGAGGTAGTCGATGAGCGTCGGCGGCGACTCGCCGGGGCGCCGGCCCGTCAGGTGGCGCGAGTAGTTCTCGATCCCGTGACAGTAGCCGAGCTCGCGCAGCATCTCCATGTCGAAGAGAGTGCGCTGCTCGAGCCGCTGCGCCTCGAGGAGCCGGTTCTTCGGCTTGAGGAAGGCGAGCCGCTCCTCGAGCTCCTCCTGGACCGTCTGGATCGCGCGCTCGAGCTGGCCCGCCTCGGTGACGTAGTGGCTCGCGGGGTAGACGTGGACCGCGCCCGCCCGCTCGAGCACGGAGCCCTTCAGCGGATCGATCCGGGAGAGCGCCTCCACGACGTCGCCGAACAGCTCGACGCGGAGGGCCACCGACTCCTCGTTGGCCGGGAAGATCTCCACGACGTCGCCCCGCACCCGGAACGTGCCGCGGTGAAAGTCGTAGTCGTTCCGCTCGTACTGGACGGCGATCAGCCGGCGGATGATCTCGTCGCGGTCGATCTGCTCCCCCGTGCGTAGCTCGAGGTGCAGCCCCGCGTAGGTGTCAGGGGCGCCGATGCCATAGATGCACGAGACCGAGGCGACGACGACCACATCGCGCCGCTCGAGCAGCGACTTCGTCGCCGAGTGCCGCATCCGGTCGATCTCGTCGTTGATGAGCGCGTCCTTCTCGATGTACGTGTCGGACTGAGGAATGTACGCCTCGGGCTGGTAGTAGTCGTAGTAGGAGACGAAGTACTCGACCGCGTTGTCTGGGAAGAAGGCCTTGAACTCGGCGAAGAGCTGGGCCGCCAGCGTCTTGTTCGGTGAGATCACCAGCGTCGGGCGGCCCGCGCCGGCGATCACGTTGGCGATCGTGTAGGTCTTGCCCGAGCCGGTGACGCCCCGCAGCACGACGTGGCGCCGGCCCTCGTGGACGAGGCGCGCGAGGGCGGCGATGGCCTGTGGCTGATCGCCGCGGGGCGAGTACTCGGAGGTGAGTCGGAACACGGCCCTCGGCTACGTCAGGACGGCGTCGGGACGGCGAGCAGGTACTTCCGCCACGAGTCGAGGAGCGAGTGCGCGTGCGGGTGCCGCAGCATGTGCGTCGAGAATACGAACTTGGGGTGCACCGGCTCTCGGATTAGCCGCATCCCGACCTCGTCGGGCAGTCGGTTGCCCTTTCGGAGATTGCACCTCAGACACGCCGCCACCACGTTCACCCACGTCGTCTCCCCGCCGCGCGAGCGCGGCACCACGTGGTCGACGGTCAATCGCTCGCCGCGGCGGTTGCAGTACTGACACGTGTAGCCGTCGCGCCGCAGGATGTTCTTCTTGTTGAAGGCGACGCGGTCGAGGAAGGGCTTGCGGATGTAGATCGCGAGGCGGATCACCGCCGGCAGCGCGAAGGCGACCGACGGCGAGCGAACGACACGCGGGGAAGCCTCCACGGCCTCGGCCTTGCCCGCGAGCAACAGCGTGATGGCGCGGCGGGCGTTGGTGAAATGGAGCGGCTCAAACGTGTAGTTGAGCACCAATACTGCGATTTCGTCCATACTTGAACACCTAGCTTAGTCGGCGCCCCGGACACTGTCAAATCGCGCCGGAGTGCGGACAACCTCCTAGCCTCGGAAAAGGTGGCGAAGGAAAAAGGCGAGGTTCGCCGGGCGCTCGGCGAGCCGGCGCATGAAGTAGCCATACCAGTCCTCGCCGTACGGGACGAGCACCCGGAGCCGGAGCCCGTCCGCGGCGATGCGCGCGTGCAGGTCCTTCCGGATCCCGTAGAGCATCTGGATCTCGAATCGCTCGCGCGCGATCCCTCTCGCCCGCGCGGTGTCGCGAGCGCGGGTGATCAGCCGCGTATCGTGCGTCGCGACGCCAACGTAGACCGAGCGCGCCTGGGCGTCCGCCGCGAACAGGCGATCCAGCAGCCGGGCGTAATTCGCGTCCACGTCGCGCTTGGCGGGAAACGCGAGCTCCGGAGGCTCGCGGTAGGCGCCCTTGCAGAGCCGCACCGTCGCGCCGAGCTCGATCAGCCGCTCGACGTCCTGTGCGGTGCGGCGGAGGTAGGCCTGGACCACGCACGCTGCGTTGGGAAACGCGGGCCGCACGCGCGCGTAGAGGTCAAGCGTCCGGTCGGTGTACGCGGTGGACTCCATGTCGATCCACACGAGCGTCGCGCTGGCGCGGCCGCGCGCGAGCACCGCCTCGAGGTTGGCCCGGCACACCGCCTCGTCCAGGTCGAGCCCGAGGTGCGTGAGCTTGAGCGAGGGAACGGCGGCGAGCCGCCGGCGCTCGATCTCGGCAAGCAGCTCCACGTAGGCGCGCGCCGCGTGCGTGGCGTCGGCAACGGTAACGACATTCTCCCCGAGGTGGGTCACGGCGCAGAGGAGCCCCTGGGCGTTCAGCTGCGCGATGACGCGGAGCGCGTCCTCGGCATGTTCACCGGCCACGAAGCGGCGGACGAACCGACGCGCTGCCGGCCAGCGAGCCATCGCCTCGCCGATCCCGCGCCGGGTCGAGAGCTTAAGGAGCAGCGTCCGGCCGAGGCTCGTGGCGTGCCTCCAGCGCCTCGGCCACCATGCCCTCCCGCAGGCCCCAGTCGCTGACGACGAGCGTGTCGAGGCCGAAGGCGTCGAGGGTCGCCGTCACGATCGCGATGCCCGGGATGATCAGGTCCGCCCGCCCCGGCTCGAGACAGGGCAGCGCCGCTCGCGCGGCCACCGGCAGGCAGCCGAGGCGCCCGAGGAGCCGCTCGACCGCGGCCCGGCTCAGCCGGTGACCCTGAACGCGCTGCGGGTCGTACTCGACGAGGTCGAGGTCGAGCGCCGCGAGCGTCGTCACCGTTCCGGCGGTGCCCACGAGATGCGCGAGGCGCGCGCCGCGGATTGCCGGGGGCAGCTCGCGCTCGAGCCGGCCCCGCACCTCGGCGAGTAGGGCCGCGTAGCGGTCCCAGGCCACCCGGTCGGTGAACGGGAACCGCTCGGCGAGCGGGACGACGCCGAGGCGGAGGCTGACCGTTGCGAGGATTCGCGCAGGATCCGCCAGAATGTACTCGGTGGAGCCGCCGCCGATATCGAAGGTGACCAGGGTCCCGGCGAGGCCTTGGAGACCGGACCGCACGCCCCGAAGCACGAGCCGCGCTTCCTCCTCGCCGCTCACCACCTCGACGCGCCGGCCCGTCGCGCGCTCGACCGCGGCGACGAACGCCCTCCCGTTCGTCGCCTCGCGCACGGCGCTCGTCGCGACCATCCGCACACGCGCGGCCGCCAGGCGCTCGGCGTGCGCCACGTAGTCGCTCACGACGGCGAGCGTGCGCGCCATGGGCGCATCGCCGAGCGCGCCCGCGGCGGCGAGCCCCTCGCCGAGCCGCGTCACGGTCTGGCGCGCGTCGACGATCCTCCACGTCTCGGGCCCGATCACGTCGACGACGAGGAGGCGGACCGTGTTGCTGCCGACATCGATCGCGCAGAGGCGCATGCCGATAGACGAACGCCCCGCCGGATCACGGCGGGGCGTGTCGCGCTCGACGCCTGGGAGCTTACTTCCCCTTGAGCGTGCGGATGTAGTTTACGATCTCCCAGCGCTCCTTCTCCGGGAGGTGCTTCCACGGGGGCATGGCGCCCCGCCCGTTCGTAATCTTCCAGAAGATCTCGCCGTCGCTCTGCTTCTGTACGGCGTCGGACGTCCAGTTCGCCGGCTTCGGCGGTGGCAGCGCCGCGGCCGCGGGACCGTCGCCGTGTCCGCTCGCGCCGTGACACGTCACGCAATTCGTCTCGACCAGCTTCTTCGCATCGCCGACGCCCTTCACGGGGTTCTTGAGGCTCTTCGCCTCTGGCGGCGCGACCCACGGGCCCTGCGCCAACACCCCCAGCGTCCCCGCCACGAGAATGAGAGCGGCCCCAGCGACGACGGCTGTCATCGACTTCCCGAACGCGCTCATGACGCCTCCTCTCGGACGCCTCATCGTGACGACGTTCACAACGCCTCGGCCATTTAACACTCGTGTGACGAACGAGGTCAAGCCGATATTCGCTCGGCGGCACGCGCACGGTCGCGGGCCGCCGCAAGCCAGCAGACCGCGGCCAGCACGCCGTAGGCGCCCGCCAGGCGCGTGGGCACGGCGGACGGCGGTGCCCAGGGCCAGAAGACGGCGCCGCTCGGCTCGGGCGAATGGATCACGCCGACGAGCGTCGCGACGCTCGCGAACACGAACAAGACACCCGCCACCGCGAAGCGTCGCTCGATGATCGTGACGAGCGCCCAGCCCCACACGACGGAAGTCAGGATGAAGCCGTTGCCGAGGACGAGGAGGGTCCCGTGGGTCAGCGCGGCGTCGCCCGTGAGGTGCCTCGGCGAGGCGCCGAGCGCCGACAGCACACCACCCGTCTCGATGAGCACTACGGCCGCGGCGACCGGCACGAACGCGAGGGCGACCGCGGCCCCGTGCCGCGGCGGCGACGCGAGGAACCCCTGGGCCGTGATCTCGAGACCAATAAAGACGAGGATCGGCGCGATCGCCGCTTCCGGGAGCACCGCGACGAGGAGCGAGAGCGCGCCCGCGGCGGCGCCCCCGCCGATGACGAGTCCCGTGGCGAATGTGTACCCGGCGCGCGCGCCCATCGCCTTGTAGGCGGGGTGGCCGATGTACGGCGTGTTCTGGACGACGCCACCGCAGAGCGCCGCGAGCACGGTGGCCCCCGCTTCGGTCAGGAGGATGTCGCGCGCCCGGTACTCGTCGCCCGCCGCCGCCGCGCTCTCGGTGTTGTCGATCCCGCCGATGATCGTGACGAGCGCAAAGGGCAACGCGACCGAGAGGTAGGGCAGCGTCGTCTCGAGTGCGTCGAGCCAGGCGAGGGTCGGCCACGGGACGGCGACCCCGAGCGCCACCGGGACGGGCAGGCCGTCGTCCTGGCCGCCGCCGAGCCACGCGCGGAGCCAGAAGAGGGCCGTGCCGGCGAGGACCGCGGCGAACGCGCCCGGCAGGCCGAGCGGCATCCGCACGCCGCCGAAGAGCCCGAGCAGCAGCACCACGAGCGCGACGAGACCGACGAGCGGGTCGCGGAGGATCTTCAGCATCGGCAGGAACGCGATCAGGAGGACCGCCACACCGGCGATGGAGCCCAGCAGCGCGGCGCGCGGCACGACCCGACGCGCCCAGTCGCCCACGAAGGCGAGGCCCACCTTGGCGAGGCCGATCGCGAGCGTCGCGACCATCCCGACTTTCCACGCGAGCACCGGGTCGCCGGTCGCCACTATCACGGGCCCGAGCACCCCGAACACCATCGCGAACAGGGTCGGCGTGTCGATGCCGAACGGCATGGCGGTGACGTCGTCGCGTCCCGTCCGGCGTCCGAGCCTCACGGCGAGCCAGGTGTACGCCAGGTCACCGACGAGGACGCCGAGCGCGGTGCCGGGGACCATCCGGCCGAGCACGAGGTCGGCCGGAAACTTGAAGACGCCGATCAGGAGGCTCGAGAGGATGACGAGCTGGGTGACGTTGTCGAGGGCGAGGCCCAGGAACCCGTTGAGGTCCCCCGAGGCGATCCAGGCCTGGCGGCGCTCAGCGCGCTCCGCCGTCGGCGGCCCCCTGGGCGCGCTGGGCGCTCCGCAGGACCCACGCGAACTCCCGCGTCCGGTCGGCGAGCGCCGAGCACCACGCGAGGCTCCCGCGGTTGTCCGCCACCTCGCGGTAGTCGAACTCCACCAGGGGGCTCACCTCGTGTCCGAACCGGAGCCGCGCGCCGTAGGTCTTCCCCGCGCGGGCGTCGCTCGCCTCGAGCTCGACCTCCATGCGGGGATCGACGCGCTTGGCGTGCGCGGTGAGAAAATTCCAGAGCCAGCGCGCGACCTCGTCGTAGCTGCCGCCGGAAAACACGGCGGAACTTTACGTCGGCTCCGTGTCCGGCCGCGCTCGAGCGCCGGCGCTGCCGGCGCCACCCTTCTGGGGGGAGGCTTCGGAAGGGGGGCGAAGCCCCCCGCCGAGGGTCAACACTCGTTGAAGCCGCACGAGAGGCACTTCTTGCACCCTTCCTCGTAGATGAAGGTCGCCTGGCCACACTCCTTGCACAGATCGCCGATCTGCTTGCGGCCGTCCCCGCGAGCCACGGGCGGCTCCGCCAGCGGCTTCACCTGGCCGATGTGCTCGGCCAGCGTGCGGGCAAGCGCGTCCGGGAGCGACAGGATCTTGGCCGGCCCGAAGCCTGTCGGCTGGCCGCCGCCGATCCGGGAGAGCTGGCTGATCACCTCTTCGAGGCGTCGCTGAGCCGTGAAGGGTGAAGGGAGCCTCAACACGAGCGAAATCAGTCGTCCGAGCGCCTCGGCAACCGCCATCGTGTCCGAGCCACCTTTGCCGACCTGAACGAAGACCTCGAACGGTTCCTTCTGCGCTGTTTCGGTCACGGTGATCCATGCCGTCCCGATGGGCGTATCCGTGCGGTACGTGGTCCCGTTGAGACTCCGCGGACGCGGCCGGATGACCGCGGGTGCCGCGCTCGGGACGTTCTCCTTCGTGCCGATACCGACGTTGAGGACCTGCTCGCCCTTGCAGCCGTCGCGGAAGACCGTGATGCCGAGGCAGCCGAGCTCCCACGCGAGCAGGTATGCGCGGGCCACGTCCTCCTCGCTCGCGCTGTTCGGGAGGTTGATCGTCTTCGATACGCCGTTGTCGGTGTAGCGCTGGAACGCGGCCTGATGACGCACGTGCCACTCGTGGTTGATCTCGTGCGAGGTCTTGAAGATCCGGGCCGCGTCCTCGGGCACCCCCGGAATGCCATCGAGCGAGCCGCGCTTGGCGATCTCCCGCATGAGCGCGTCCGAGTAGAAGCCCCGCTCCTTGGCGATCCGCTCGAACGTCTCGTTGACGAAGGTCAGCACCCGCTCACCGTCGGGCTGCCTCACGCGATGCTCGAAGGCGAGCGCGAAGATCGGCTCGATGCCCGACGAGCAGCCTGCGATCATCGAGATCGTGCCCGTCGGGGCGATCGTCGTGACCGTCGAGTTCCGGAGCGGGCGGTCGTTTGCGTAGATCGACAGGCTCCAGTTCGGGAACGGCCCGCGCTCCTCCGCGAGCTTCGCCGACTGATCGTGCGACTTCTCCTTCACGAAGGCCATCAACCGGTCGGCGAGATCGATCGCCCCCGGGCTGTCGTAGGGGATGCCCATGGTGAAGAGCAGGTCCGCCCAGCCCATGAGGCCGAGGCCGATTCGGCGGTTCGACTTCACCGTGGCGTCGATCTCCGGCAGCGGGTACGGGTTCATCTCGATCACGTCGTCGAGGAAGCGCACCGCCAGCCGCACCACACGCTCCATCTCGTCCCAGTCGATCGACCAGTCCCCGTCCTCACCGCGGCGGGCGAACTTCGAGACGTTGAGCGAGCCGAGGTTGCACGCCTCGTTCGGGAGCAACGGCTGTTCGCCGCAGGGGTTGGTCGCCTCGACCATGCCGATCTCCGGCGTCGGGTTCGCGGGGCTCGCGTTGATCCGGTCGATGAAGATCATCCCGGGATCGCCCGTGCGCCAGGCGGCGCGCACGATCCGCTCGAAGACCTCCTTCGCCGACAGCCGGCCCGTCACCGCGCCCGTGTGCGGGTTCACCAGGTCGTACTCGGTGCCCGCGGCGAGCGCGTCCATGAACTTGTCGGTGGCGGCGACGGAGATGTTGAAGTTGGTGATTCCGCCGTCGAGCTTGCACTCGATGAACTCGAGGATGTCCGGGTGGTCGACCCGCAGGATGCCCATGTTCGCGCCGCGCCGGGTTCCCCCCTGCTTGACCGCCTCCGTCGCGCTGTTGAAGACCCGGAGGAACGAGATGGGCCCGGAGGCGCGACCGCCGGTGGACGCCACGATGTCGTCCTTCGGGCGCAGGCGCGAGAAGGCGAAGCCGGTGCCGCCACCGGATTTATGGATGATCGCCGCGGCCTTCACCGAGTCGAAGATCTCTTCCATCGAGTCCCCGACCGGCAGGACGTAGCAGGCCGAGTACTGCAGGCCGTTGCCCTTCCCGGCGTTCATCAGGGTCGGCGAGTTCGGCAGGAAGTCGCCGTCGACCATCACCTCGTAGAAGGCGGCGGCGATCTCACGGACCGCCGCCCGGCTGCGTCCGTATCGGGCCTCGCCCGCGGCAATGGACAGGGCGACCCGCCAGCACATCTCCTCCGGCGTCTCGGCCACCTCGCCGCCTTCGCGCGCGAGGTAGCGCTCCCGGAGCACTCGCAGGGCGGGTTCGGTCCATTTGCCAACCTTTGCGGGGCGGGTTTCAGCCAGCATGCGAATCCTCCCTCGGGTCAGCCTCGCCAAGTCCGACCAAAATCAGATTGGGACTTGTCATGACGGAAAATCGCCTACCTCCTATATCTTGTGGTGTGGGCGACTCTAGCACGCAGAATCTAGAGGTCGTCAAGAAAAAAGGTATACACCGGCCATCCACCGCCTGTCCACCGGCGTGATATTCTCAGGGGCCGTATGAAGCGGTTCTCTCTTCCGAGTGTCTCTCTCGCATGCCTTCTCGTTCTGTTCTCGACCGAACGCGCCCCTGCGCAGGCCGCGCCCCCCCCGGCAACAGAACGGGCTCCGATCGCCGGACGCACCCTGACGCTCGACGAGTGCATCGCCATCGCGCTCGAGGCGCAGCCGAGGATCCAGGCGACCCTGAGCGACTATGCCGCGGCGCGTTATCGCGTCAACCAAGCGCTGTCTCCGCTTCTGCCCCAACTCTCGGGCTTGGTGTCGGCGACGCGGAGCCAAAGCAACCTTACCGTCACGTCGCAGACGACTGGCCAGACCCTCCAGATCCCGTCGTCGCGACAGCTCTCGGACACGTTCCTCGCCCAGGTGTTGCTCTCCCAGCTCCTCTTCGACTTCGGCAAGAACCTCGCCGCGACGGAGGCGGCGCGGAAGCTCGCCGAAGTGGCGGTGGAGGACGTGGAGCTCCAGCGCCAGCTCATCTCGCTCGCGGTCAAGGAGGCGTACACGAACATCCTGTTCGCCGGGCGCCTGATCCGGGTACAGGAGCAGGCGGTTCAGCGCGCCGAGCTGAACCTCCGGTCGGCGAAGGGATTTTTCGAAGTCGGCACACGGCCCAAGTCCGACGTCGCGCGCGCCGAGGTGGACGTGGCCAACGCGCGGGTGGATCTCATCCGCGCCCGGAACGCGCTCCGGACCGCGCGGGTCGCCCTCAACACCGCGATGGCGATCGAGGTGGACACGCCCACCGCGATCCAGGACAACCTCGTCTTCGAAGCCGTCAACCTCGACCGTGGCCAGCTCCGCGGCGAGGCCCTCCGCAGCCGTCCCGAGTACCGCCAATCCAAGCTCCGCGTCAACGCCGCCGAGGCCACCGAGCGCCAGACCTTCCGCAACTTCTTCCCCGACATCAGCGGCACCGGCTCGTACGGCGGCAGCCAGCCGCAGCTCACCGAGAGCTGGACGCTCGGGCTGAGCCTCTCGTGGTCGCTCTTCGACGGAGGCAATCGAGTCGCGAAGTACCAGGAGGCGAAGGCCAACCTCGAGGGCGCGAGGCAACGGGTGAAATCCACGGAGCTCGACATCATTCAGAACGTCGAGCAGGCCGAGATCGCGGTCGAGGAGGCCCAGGAGCGTATCCAGGCCGCCCAGGCCCTCGTCGCCTCCGCCCAGGAGAACTTCCGGCTCGCCCAGGGCCGCTTCGACGCCGGGGTGGGGACGATCCTCGAGCTCACGGACGCGCAGCTGGCGCTCACACAGGCGCAGAACACCGAGGCTCAGGCGCTCGCCGACTACCGCATCGCGCTAGCTCGGCTCGATCGCGCCGTCGGTCGTCGTTAACGGCCGGCAGGTAAATACCCCCTGCGCCGATCGCGTCGAACACCGTGATGAGGCGAGTTCTCTCACTCCTGGTCGTGGCTGCTCTCGCGGGCGCGGGCGTGTGGGCCTACCTCTACACGCAGTCCATCGGTAACGCGCCGAAGTACAAGCTGGCGCGCGTCGAGCAGGGTCCCCTCACCGCCGCCGTCTCGGCGACCGGCAACCTCAACGCGGTCATCACCGTCCAGGTGGGCAGCCAGGTTTCGGGGCAGATCAAGGCGCTCTTCGTCGACTTCAACTCGATCGTGAAGAAGGGGCAGGTCGTCGCGCGCATCGACCCCGACATCTTCGAGGCGAAGGTCAACCAGGCGAAGGCCGACCTCGACTCCGCCAAGGCCGCGGTCCTCAACCAGCAGGCCCAGATCGAGCGGTCCCGCGCCGACGTCGACAACGCCCGCGCCGCGCACGCCGAGGCCAAGGCGCAGACGGCGAAGGCGCAGGTCGCCGTGGTGGACACCAAGCGCGATCTGGACCGGAAGACCGAGCTCTTCGCGCGGCAGCTCATCGCCAAGAGCGATCTCGACTCGTCCCAGGCCGCGTCCGACTCGGCGGGCGCCCAGCTCGACTCGGCGCGGGCTCACGAGCAGGCGCTCGCGTCCGCCATCCAGTCGGCGATCGCCCAGCTCAGGGTCGCCGAGGCGATGCTCGAGTCCGCACGGGCCCAGGTGGAGCAGAAAGACGCGGCGCTCAAGCAGGCTCAGGTCGACCTCGACCACACCACGATCAGCGCCCCGGTAGACGGGGTCGTCGTCTCGCGCCAGGTGGATGTCGGCCAGACGGTCGCCGCCAGCCTCCAGGCGCCGGTGCTCTTCACGATCGCCCAGGACCTGACAAAGATGCAGGTGGAGACGAGCGTGGACGAGGCGGACATCGGGCGCGTCAAGCTGAACGACCAGGCCACCTTCACGGTGGACGCGTTCCCCAACGAGACGTTCGTCGGTCGGGTCACGCAGATCCGGAAGGCGGCGCAGGTCGTCCAGAACGTGGTCACGTACACCGTCGTCGTCGCCGTCGACAACCCGTCGGGCAGGCTCCTGCCCGGCATGACGGCGAACGTGAAGCTCGTCGTCGCCGAGAAGTCGAGCGTCCTGAAGCTCCCGAACGCGGCGCTCAGGTTCCGGCCCGCCGGCGGTGACGCGGTGGTCCCGAGCGGGCCACCGGGGGGCGCGACGGCGAGCGGCCAGCCCTCACTCGAGCAGACGCGTGACTGGCTCGTCCGGGACCTCAAGCTCAGCGCGGACCAGCAGAAGAAGCTCGAGCCGATCCTCCAGGACAGTCGCAAGCAGTTCATGGCGCTCCAGTCCTCCGGGCTGGCGGAGCCCGACCGGCGCGCGCGAGCGCAGAAGCTCCGCGACGCGGCGCGCGTGAGGATTCGCGAGATCCTCACGCCGGAGCAACAGACCCGCTACGACGAGATGTCCGGCGTCTCGGGTGACGACCGGCGTGGCGGCGTCGCCGGCCGCGCCTGGCTCCTCGGCCCCGACGGGAAGCCTGCGCCGGTCCAGCTCACGCTCGGTCTCAGCGACGGGACCTTCACCGAAATCCTGCGCGGCGACCTGAAGGAGGGCCAGGAAGTCATCGTCGGCCTGGCTGGCGGTGCGGTCCGCGGCGCTCCCCAGCCGCAGAGCGGACCGCGCCTGAGACTGTAGTCATGGCCGGACCGATCATCGCCGCCGAAGGCTTGACGAAGGACTACCACCTGGGGCCGTACACGGTCCACGCGCTCCGCGGGGTCACGGTGACGATCGAGCGCGGTGAGTTCGTCGCGGTGATGGGACCGTCGGGTTCCGGGAAGTCCACCTTCATGAACCTCCTCGGGTGCCTCGACACGCCGACCGCCGGTCGCTACGTCGTCGACGGCGAGGACGTTGCCGGCCTCTCCCCTGACGCGCTCGCGCGGATCCGGAACGCGAAGATCGGCTTCGTCTTCCAGCAGTTCAACCTCCTCCCCCGGACGACCGCCCTCGAGAACGTCGAGCTGCCCCTGCTCTACGCGGGTGTGTCCGCCCGCGACCGCCGCGCCCGCGCCCGGGCGCGCCTCGCCGCCGTGGCGCTCGCCGACCGTGAGGACCATCAGCCGAGCCAGCTCTCGGGCGGCCAGCAGCAGCGCGTCGCGATCGCCCGCGCGCTCGTCAACAATCCGGCCGTGATCCTCGCCGACGAGCCCACGGGCAACCTCGATTCGCGCACCAGCGTCGAGGTGCTCACGCTCTTGCAACGGCTCAACCGCGAGGGTCTCACGATCGTCCTGGTCACCCACGAGCCCGACGTCGCCGCCTACGCGGGCCGTATCCTCTCCTTCAAGGACGGCCGGCTCCGCGGCGACGAGCGCGTCGCGTCGCCCCTCGACGCCGAGCGGGTCCTCGCCTCGCTCCCGGTGGACGAGGACGCCGCGTGAGCGTCTGGCAGAGCGTTCGCATCGCCGTCCGCGCGCTGCGCGTCAACACGCTCAGGAGCGCCCTCACGATGCTCGGCATCATCATCGGTGTCTCCGCCGTCATCGCGATGGTCGGCGTGGGCGCGGGCGCCCAGGCGCGGGTCGCCGAGCAGATCCAGAGCCTGGGGTCGAACCTCATCATCGCGCTGTCGGGCAGCGTCACCTCGAGCGGCATTCGCCTCGGCACCGGGAGCCAGCTCACGATCTCGGAGGACGACGCGAGCGCGATCGCGCGTGAGGTTCCGTCGGTCCAGGTCGCCGCGCCCGCGGTCCGCGGGACCGCGCAGGTCGTCTACGGGAACCTCAACTGGTCGACCGTGATCCAGGGCGTCACGCCCGATTACTTCGAGGCGCGCGACTGGCCCGCGGTGGACGGCCGGCAGATCAGCGTCGAGGACGTGGACGGCGCCACGAAAGTTGCCCTCGTGGGCCAGACGACGGCGCTCAACCTCTTCGGCGAGGCGGAGCCCACCGGCCAGATCATCCGGATCAAGAAGGTCCCCTTCACGGTGATCGGCATGCTCGACCGCAAGGGCCAGAGCTCGTGGGGCCAGGACCAGGACGACATCATCATGATCCCGATCTCGACCGCGAAGAAGAAGGTCCTCGGCACGAGCCAGGCGAGCCCGAGATCGGTCGGATCGATCTCGATCAAGATCCGTCCGGGCGAGGACATGGCCGAGGCCGAGAATCAGATCCGGGCGCTCCTGCGCCAGCGCCACCGGTTGCAGCCGTTCCAGGACGACGACTTCTGGCTACGGAACCTCTCCGAGGTTCTCCAGACGCAGGAGGAGTCGTCGAGGGTGATGACCTATCTCCTGGCCGCGATCGCGTCGGTCTCCCTGCTCGTCGGTGGCATCGGCATCATGAACATCATGCTGGTCTCGGTCACGGAGCGGACGCGCGAGATCGGCCTGCGGATGGCGGTCGGCGCCCGGCGGCGTCACATCCTGCTCCAGTTCCTGATCGAGGCCGTCACGCTCTCGCTGATCGGCGGGATCGCCGGCATCGCGCTCGGCCTCAGCGGCTCGCGCGCGATCAGTTACTTCGCCGAGTGGCGCACCCTCGTCGCGCCGGAAGCCATCGTGCTCGCCTTCGGCTTCGCCGCCGGCATCGGGATCTTCTTCGGCTTCTATCCGGCCCGCAAGGCCTCCCGCCTGGACCCCATCGAAGCGCTCCGCTACGAGTAGCGGGGCCAAAGAGGCGCGGGCGGTCGGCCCTCCTCGACCACGCTAGCACTCGGCACGCGAGACTCGTCGATCGGTCTGTGGCGAAGCGACGCCCAGAAGACACGGGTCTCGGAGGGCCGGCCGCTCCGCGCCTTCGCTGGCCCCGCCACTCGGAGCCGAAGGCTTCGTCGGCCTCCCGGCGCCTGTTATCTTCTAAGGACGATGGAGCGCGCGCGCAAACGCCTGGCGAAGCGCAAGCGCCCGCGTGCCCCGCGGCGCCCGACCCGCGTCGCGACGCCGCGACCGACGCCGGCGGAGAAGCGACTGCTCGGCCTCTCGCGCGAGATCGCGCGGCTGCCGCTCGCGGCGGCGCTCGGGAAGCTCGCCGCCGCCTGGGCGCCCGGCGGGCCCCTCCTCTACGAGGTGGCCACCGCCTGGACCGAGAGCCGCGGCAACAAGACGTCCGCGCTGGCGCTCGCGTGGGCGCGTGAGCAGGTGCGCCTCTCCCTGCAGGAGATCATCGAGGCGACGCCGAAAGACAAGCGCGGCCGCATCGAAGCCACGCCCGAGACCCTCGCCTGGGTCGTGCTGGCCGGGTGCGAGGCGCTCGCCCACGAGCCGCCGTCGGCGGTCGCCGACCGGGTCCACGCGCTGCTCGAGCTCACGGGCCACGCCGCGCCGGGCGACTGAGGGCCTCCAGCACGAGGAAGGCGGCGCCCGTCAGCATGGCCGCGGTGTTGAGCTGGACGGCCGAGCGGTGGGCACGCGCGAACGCCGTGTCGTCACCGGCGCGCCGCGCCGCCTCGGCGCGCGGCATGGCGACCGTCGCCGCCCAGACCAGGAGCCCGCACATCGCCCCACAGAGCGCCCCGCCGATGAGGGGGCGCGCCCGCCCTTCCCTGCCCGAGAGCACCTGGACGACGCAGGCGACGACCGCCATCCCGCAGAGGACGAGCCCCCAGTCGTAATAGCGCGGCAGGACGGCGGCGACGGCTTGGCCCGCGACCGCACGGTCGATCGTGCGGAAGACGAGCGGCGCGACGCCGAAGGAGAAGAAGGCCATGATCCCGAGCCAGCCGGCGATCGCGACGACGGCGAGGCTCCGGAGGATCCTCATAGCGGGAGGAGCATCGGCGAAGCGTCGGGGCGTGTCAAGTTGACGGGGTCCGCCCCCGGCGGTACAGTGCCGAGCGATGCTCGCCCGTCTGGCGCTCCTCGGGCTGCTGCTCATCCCCCTTCAAGCGTCCGCGGAGACCCCGGCCGCCGAGGCGCGGACGCTCCTCACGCGCTACCACGAGGACCTGACGGCGATCGACCGCGCGCGCAACCTGCTCGAGGCCGCGGTCGTGCGTGAGAGCGAGGTCGACACGACCATCATGCTCTCCTACGTGAGCTTCCTCTGGGGCGACGTCCGCGCGACGACGACCGAGGAGAAGCTCGCCGCATACGCGCGCGGCCGTGAGCTCGGCCGGCGCGCGGTGGAGCTCGCGCCGCGGAACCACGACGCGCACCTCTGGTACGCGATCAACACGGGCCGTTGGGGCCAGACGAAGGGCGTGCTCCGCTCGCTCTTCCTCCTCCCGACCGTCCGCGAAGAGATCCAGATTCTCCTGCAGCTCAACCCGCGCTCCGTACGCGCCCACTCCCTGGCCGGCAACGTCGCCATGGAGGTGCCGGGACTCTTCGGGGGCGACAAGGAAAAGGCGGAGGAGCACTTCAAGAAGGGGCTCGCGATCGATCCGAAGTTCACCGTGCTTCGGATCGACCTCGCTCGGCTGTACCTTGCCACCGGCCGCTACGCCGAGGCGCGCGGCGAGCTCCAGCAGGTGATCGCCGAGACCGCGCCGACGAACGTCGCCGACTGGACCGTGAAGGATCTGCCACGCGCGCGAAAGCTCCTCGAGTCCATCAAAGACAAGTAGCGATCGCAGAGGTCATCCGGCGCCTCCGGTCCACGGCGCCGCGGTGGAACCCGACCGCCCTCGCGGTCATCGCCGACCGGAGCCGCGACCCTTTCTGCGTCCTCATCGCGTGCATCCTGTCGCTGCGCACCCAGGACACGACGACGGGCCCGGCCTCCGAGCGGCTCTTCGCCGTCGCCGACACGCCCGACGCCATGCTGGCCCTCTCGCCCCGCCAGATCGAGACCCTCATCTATCCGGTCGGCTTCTACCGGACGAAAGCCCGGGTCATCCTGGGAATCTGCCGCGACCTCCTCGAGCGCTTCGGGGGGCGCGTGCCCGACGAGATCGACGCGCTCCTCAGGCTGAAGGGTGTCGGGCGGAAGACCGCCAACCTGGTCGTGACGATGGGCTACGGCAAGCCGGGGATCTGCGTCGACACCCACGTGCACCGGATCTCCAACCGCCTCGGATACGTGCGGACGCGGACGCCCGAGGAGACCGAGATGGCGCTCCGGGCCAAGCTCCCGAAGCGATACTGGATCGGCTACAACGACCTCCTCGTCGCCTTCGGCCAGAACGTCTGCACGCCGATCTCGCCCCGGTGCTCCACGTGTGCCGTGCGGGCGCTCTGCCGGCGGGTCGGCGTCAAGAGCTCGCGTTAGCCGCGTCTGCGCAGGGCTCGGAGGAGGGCGAGGTTACGTCGATCGGCAACGGGCTCGGGCTCCTTCGGGGTCTCGAGCACCTTCGGGACCTGTCGGAACCGTCGGTCCCGCAGTAACCGCCTGAACGGTAGCCGCCCGAGGTATCCCCGCCCGATGTGCTCGTGACGGTCGAGCCCCGAGTCGAGCGGCGCCCTGGCGTCGTTCAGATGAAACGCGAGCACGCGCTCGAGGCCGACGGCCTCGCGGCACTCACCGAGCGCCCGCCGGTAGCCCGCCTCGCTCCTGACGTCGTAGCCCGCGGCGAAGAGGTGGCAGGTGTCGACGCAGACCCCGACCCGCTCGGGGCGCGCCGCACGCGCCAGTAGCGCTCCCAACTCTTCGAACGTCCGCCCGATAGAATGGCCCGCGCCCGCAGTGTTCTCGAGCGCGATCCTGACCGTGTAACCCGGTGTCCGCCGTGTCACCTCGTCGAGGGCGGCCACGACCCGTGCCAGGCCCGAGGCGACGCCGGCCCCCAGATGCGACCCGGGGTGAACGACGACGCAGGAGAGATCCAGCCTCTCCGCGCGCTCGAGCTCGTCGGTGAAGGCGTCCACGGCCCGGCGCCACGCGGCGTCGTCCGGCGCGCCGAGGTTGATCAGGTAGCTCGCGTGGGCGAAGACGTGGCGGATGCCCGTCTGCCGGCGCGCCGCGTGAAAGGCGCGGACCTCCGCGTCCGCCATCGGCCGGGCGTGCCACTGGCGCTGGTTCCTCAGGAAGAGCTGCACGGCGCCGCAGTCGAGCGCCCGTCCGCGCTCGAGGGCGCGGTGGAGGCCGCCCGCGATCGACATGTGGGCGCCGAGCTCGTCGCGCGGCCGGGCCATGGCGCCGAGCGTAGCACGCGCCGCCTTGACCCCGCGGTGCCCCGACGACATAATGCCGAGGAATCACCGACCGGGCGCTGGAAGGAGATCGGCATGGAGCCGCGCGCGATCGCGTCGTCGTTCACCACGATGTTCACGTTCGACTACGGCATGGCCGAGGCCGACATGCGGCGGCTCTACGAGAACGCGAAGCGGGACCAGTGGAACGCCGCGCGCGACATTCCCTGGTCCACTCCACCACCGTCCGACGGTCGGGCGATCGCCGACGAGCTCATCGACATCTACGGGAGCGCGCTCTGGGACCGGTTGCCGGAGGCCGAGCGCGTCCAGCTCAACCGGCGAATCGCCGCATGGCGTCTCTCGGCCCTCATGCACGGGGAGCAGGGCGCGCTCCTCGCCACGAGCCAGCTCGTCGACATCGTCAAAGGCGCCGACGCGAAGTTCTTCCAGGCGACACAGGTCATGGACGAGGCGCGCCACAACGAGGTCCTCGACCGGTACATCACCGAGCGCCTGGACAATCGGAAATACCCGATCCCCGCCAACGCCCGCGACGTCTTCGACTCCATCCTGGGCGAGAGCCGGTGGTACGTGAAGACGATCGGGCTCCAGCTCGTGGCCGAGACCTTTGCCGTCGCGCTGTTCAAGATGATGGCGGAGAGCGCGCGCGACCCGGTCCTCGAGGCGGTCTGCCGCCGGATCCTCCAGGACGAATCGCGGCACATGGGCTTCGGCATGCTCGCCCTGCCCGAGGTGGTCCACGGGGCGTCCCCCGGCGAGCGCCGCGAGCTCGAGGACTACACGTGCTTCGCCGTCGAGAAGACGCTCACGGGCTTCTTCCCGCGCGAGGCCTACGAGGACGCGGGGTTCAGCCGGGCCGAGATCGAGGAGGCCAAGCGCTACCGTCGTGACGTCGCGGCGCGGAACGACTACGCGCCGTTTCGCAAGCTCTTCAAACGTGACATGCACGCCTCGATGGTCGCGAACCTCGCGCGCCTGGGGCTCCTGACGGAGCGCGTCCGACCGAAGCTCGCGAAGCTCGGCGTCACCCTGCCGGCGAACTGACCGGCGCGAGAAGCTCCGCTAGCCGCCGGTCGCGGTAGGCCCAGAGCGCCGCGAGCTGGCGCCGCACGACGAGCGCGTGTGCCGCGTGCCCGAGCGGTCCCAGCGGCAGCCGGTAGGTCACCCGGTCCTCAATCCACGTGCCGCCGTGCGCCTCGAGAAACCGGTGGCGGTGCTCCCAGCGCGCGTACGGGCCACGCACCTGCACGTCCACGAAGCGGTAGGGCGGATCGAACTCGCGGATGAAGGCGCGCCACCGGAGGGGCACGCCGAGCCACGAGAGCGCGAAGTCGTAGGCGCTGCCCGCGACCATGGGCGCGGGCTCGGCGAGGAGGCGCAGACGGAGCGCGGGCGGCGTGACCCGCGCCAGGTTCCGCGGGTCGGCGAAGAATGCAAAGACGTCGGGGCGCGCCTTGCCGAGCCACACGCGCGATTCGAGGATGTGATCGGCCATCGAGGCGCAGCATATGATAGGCAGGTGCCCGCACTCAGTCAAACGCGCGCCTACGCGGCGCTCGTCGCGATCGCCGCGCTCTGGGGCAGTTATCCGGCCACCGCCAAGCTCGCGCTCGGGGATTTCCCGCCCTTCTTCCTCGCGGCCGTCCGCTGCACGATCGCGTCCGGACTTCTCGTGCTCCTGCTGGCGCGCGCCGGTGCGGACGCCACGCGCGGGCTTGGCGCCCCGGCCGTGCTGGCCATCATCGTCCTGGGCGTCGCGGGCATCTGGGGCTCGACGCAGTTCTCGTACGTCGCGATCTACTACACGACCGCGGGCAACGCGGTCATCCTCCAGGCGGCGACCCCCGTCATGGTGGCGCTCGGCGCGCGCTTCTATCTCGGCGAGCGTCTCGCGACGCGCCAGTGGCTCGGCGTCGTCGTCTCCGTCTTCGGCGTCCTCCTCGTGATCACGAGCGGGCGTCTCGGGGCGCTCCGGCTCGAGGAGCTCCGCGCGGGCGACTTCATCGTCCTCGGATCTCTCATCGGCTGGTCGATTTACACGGTCTACGGCAAGCGCGTCCTCGCCATCCTCTCGCCGGCGCTCGCCACGACGGGCGCGTACGTGGCCGGCACGCTCCTGGTCCTGCCGACGGCGCTGGTCACCGCGCCGTTCTTCCCGGCGCCGCGCCTCGGCTCGCTCACGGCCTGGGCGGTCGTCCTCTATCAGGGCGTGCTCGGCGCCGTCGCCCACGTCTGGTGGTATCGCGCGGTCGAGGTCGTCGGCCCGAGCCGCTCGGCAGTGTTCCTGAACCTCCAGCCGCTCGTCGGCATTGTGCTGGCGGCCACCCTGCTGTGGGAGCCGATCGGGATCTGGCAGATCCTCGGCACAGCGTGCATCTTGGCCGGCGTGGCCCTCACGACGCGCGCGCGCCGGGAGCCGTAAAGCTGACGCGAGAGACGCGAGGGCTGGAAGCACGGGGGAAGGGTCCGAGCGGAGGACTCTCCCCCGTGCCGGCGACGTCTATCCGAGCTTCTTGACTTCCACGAGAATCTTATCGGGCTGCGGCAGCTCGCCCTTGCCGTAACGCTCGGTGAAGCGCACCTTGCCCTGCTTGTCGACGATGAACGTGGCCCGGACGTTCGCGTTCCAGTCCGGCCAGTACACGCCGTAGTCCTTCACGACGCTCCGCTGCACGTCCGAGAGGAGCGGATAGCGGCTGATGCCGACCGCCTTCGCCCAGTTTTCGTGGCTGAACGGGCTGTCCGTGCTGATACCCAGCACCTGGGTATTCGCCGCCTCGAAGTCGCCGACGCGCTTGTCGAAGGCGGGCATGCAGGTGCTTCAGCCCGGCGTCCAGTCGAGCGGGTAGAACAGCAACACCACGTTCTTCCCGCGGAAGTCCTTCAGGCTGATCTCCTTGAGCCCGATGGTCTTCAGCGTGAAGTCGGGCGCCGTGTCGCCGACGTTGAGGCTCTTGGTCTGCGTCGCCGTGCTCACGCGTGATATCCCCCTTTCGCGATCTTGCGGACCACCGGCGTCATGATAGCACGGCGCTCTGGGGCCCTCGCCGGCGCCTTGCGCGCTTGCGCCCACGCGTGCGACCGCCGGCTCTCGAGCGGGGCCGCCGCGAGACCGAGGTAGCCGGCCGCGGTCACGACGGCGCCGGTGTCCCAGACTCGACGGAAGCGCTCGGCGAAGCGCACGTCGCGTAGCGCATGGTGGTCCATGATCACGCGACACCCGGTGGCCCCCACGACTCTCAGGAGATTGTCGATGCCGCGCTCGATCACGCTCGCGCCCACGTCCCGCTCGATGTACGAGGGCGGCCCCGACAGATAGAGGAGCGTCGGGCGCTCCTGGACGAGGTACGCGGCGGCCACGGGAGAGAGCGGCCCCTGGACGTCGGACGCGAAGACGAAGCGCTCGTTCTCCCCCGGGTCGACGACCGTCAGCACGACGATCGCGCCGAGCGGCGAGCCGTCGACGCCGTGCGGCAGCGGCGGCGACACCCGGAGGTCCAGCTCGAGCGTCGTTCGTCGGCAACCGTCGGCGCTCACGACGCGCGCGACCGGTCCGAGCGCCGTCCAGAGCTCCGTCCCGCGCTTGGCCTGGAGGCCCGCCACCATCCGGCGCGGGTCTTTCAGCAGCACCGTCCGGCCGACGTATGTGGCCGGGTCGGAGCGGAAGTGGTCTTCGTGGTAGTGGCTGACGAAGACGACCGACGCGCGGGTCGCGTACGCCGAGATCCGATCGTTGGCGCGGCGGAACGCCTCCCACTCCTCCTCGGACGGCGGCAGGTTGAAGCGCGACGGTGAGAGGGTCGCGCCCGGGTCGATGAGGATCCCCGTCTGGCCGGCTTCGACATAGGTCGCCATCGAGCGGACGCCCAGCGATTCTGCAGCCAGCGGGATGATCTTCACTGTACCGGGGGCCGCGAGGCCGGCACCATCGGTGGACGTGCGAAGCCGCAGCGCGTCCGACGCGCGAGGCGAGCCTGCGTGAGTGGGCCTGAGACAAGGTGCGCCCCGGCCGCGTTCCGCATGTCGCTTCTCATTCCGGCAGGGTTCCTAAATACACCGGCCGCCATCGACTTCGAGGCAGGAGCCCGTGATCATCGCCGCCTCGTCGGAGGCGAGGAAGACCGCCGCGTTGGCGATGTCTTCGGGGCGGTTGAGCCGGCCGAGCGGCACTGTCGCGATGTACCGCGTCATCCCCTCGGCGTCCACCTCCTTCTTGCCCATGAACGTCGCGAGCATCGGGGTCTCCGTCGCCACGGGGGCGATGGCCACGACCCGCACGCCATGCGGTGCGGCCTCGAGGGCGAGGCTCTTGGCGAGCGTTACGACCGCGCCCTTCGAGGCCGCGTACGTCTGACCGCCGGGACGCGGCCGGATCGCCGCGGTCGACGCCGTGATCAACAACACGCCCCGTTTCTGCCGCTTCATGACCGCGAGCGCGTACTTGGCCCCGAGCCATACGCCCTTGACGTTGACCGCGAAGATCCGGTCGAAGACCGCTTCTTCCTGCTCCTCGATGCGCGTCGGGAATTGCGGCACCCCCGCGTTCGCGAAGAAAATGTCGAGCGTGCCCCACGTGGCGACGGCCTTCTCGACGATCAGCTGATTGTCCGCCGCCTTCGCGACGTCGGCGCGCACCGCCAGCGCCTGGCCGCCGGCCTTCTCGATCTGCTCGACGACCCCCTTGGCCCCCGCCTCGTTGAGGTCGGCCGCGACGACGCGGGCCCCCTCGCGGGCCATCGCGATGGCCGACGCGGCGCCGATCCCCGAGGCCGCTCCCGTGATCACCGCGACCTTGCCGTTGAGTCTCATCGCCCGCCTCCTCGGCGCCCCTCGCGCGTTCAAACGGCTCTTCGAGCGCCGGCTCCGCCGGCGCAACCTTTCCTGGGGGAGGTTTCGGAGGGGGCCGTCGAGGCCCCCTCCGATAAGCTACAGCGCCAGCTCGGCCATCGTCCGCGCCGCGAGTCCGTCACCGGCGATCAGGAGCGTCGTGACCCCCGACGCGCTCCACTCGCCGAGCCGCTCGCGAATCCGCTCCCGCGGCCCGCAGAGCGCGACCTCGTCCACGAGCGCGTCCGGCACCGCGGTCTCGGCCTCCGCCTTCCGCCCCTCGAGGTAGAGGTCCTGGATCGTCCTGGCCGCCTCCTCGTAGCCGTAGCGACGCGCGACGTCGTTGTAGAAGTTCCGGCCGCGCGCTCCCATGCCGCCGACGTACAGCGCGAGCTTCGCCTTCACCGGGTGCCGGCACGCGGCGACGTCGTCCCCCACGACGACCGGGACCATCGGCATGATGTCGAACCCCGCGGGCGCGCCGCCGCGCGTGCGGAACCCCGCGTCGAGCCACTCCCGGAACATCTTGATTCGCCGCGCCGAGAAGAACGTCGGGATCCAGCCGTCGGCGATCTCCGCCGCGAGCGCCGTGTTCCGGGGGCCGATCGCCGCGAGATAGATCGGGAGGTCCGGGCGGCCGTGGAGGATCGATTTGAGCGGCTTGCCGAGGCCCGTCGCGTCCGGGCCCGCGTACGGGATCTGATAGTACTCGCCCCGGAACTCGAGCGGCTTCTCCCGACGGAGGACGCGGCGCACGATCGCGACATACTCGCGTGTCCGCGCGAGGGGCTTGCCGAAGGGCTGGCCGTGCCAGCCCTCGACGACCTGCGGTCCCGACACGCCGAGGCCGAGTCGGAAGCGGCCGCCCGAGAGCCCGTCGAGCGTCATCGCCGTCATCGCGGTCGCCGCGGGGCTGCGGCCCGCGAGCTGCATGATCCCCGTGCCGACGTGGATCCGCGCCGTCCGCGCCGCGATCCACGCGGCAGGCGTCACGGCGTCCGAGCCGTACGACTCGGCCGACCACACCGAGTCGAAGCCGAGCCGCTCGACCTCGAGGATCCGCTCCATGTCGAGCGACATCTGCGCGCCGGAGTAGCTGAGGGTCAGCGCGAGTTTCATGGAAGCCCTCTCCACCGTCGCCACGCGTGAGCGCGAAGGACGACACGCCCCCGCCGGAAGACGACACCCTCCGCTTCGAGTCGAATCCGCTGCGTCAGCATGCTACTCATCCGCCCGCGGAAGCTGACCGCGCCTTGCGCGTTGACCACGCGGTGCCACGGGAGGTTGGCGGGGCACCCGCGGAGCGCGCCGCCCACCGCGCGAGCGGCTCGGGGCCGTCCGAGCAGCGCCGCGATCTGTCCGTATGTCGCGACCCGGCCGCGCGGGATGCGCCGAACGAGCTGCCACACCGCCTCGCGAAACGTCACGCCGCCGACGGACCCGCCTGGAGCTCCGTGAGTCGGGCGTAGAGGCCGCCGCGCCGCAACAGGGCCGCGTGGCTCCCCTCCTCGTGGATCCGGCCTCGATGCAGAACCAGGATCCGGTCGGCGTGCTGGACCGTCGAGAGTCGGTGCGCGATCGTGAGGCTCGTGCGTCCCGCGAGCAGTCCCGACATCGCCTCCCGGATCAGCGCTTCGGACTCCGCGTCGACGCTCGACGTCGCCTCGTCCAGCACGAGAACGGCCGGATTGTACACGAGGGCCCGCGCGATGGCCAGCAGCTGGCGCTGGCCGTGCGAGACGTTGGCGCCGCGCTCGCCCAGCGCCTCGTCGAGCCCCCGCGGGAGCGCGGCGACGAAGGCCGCGGCGCGCGCCGTCTCCACGGCGCGGGCGAGGTCGGCGGGCGCGACCGCGCCGTCGACGCCGAGCTTGAGGTTCTCCTCGACCGTGCCGGTGAAGAGCAGGGTGTCCTGGAAAATGATCCCGACGTGCCGGCGGAGGCGCGCCACATTCCACTCGCGCACGTCCACGCCGTCCACCAGCACCCGGCCGCGCTGCGCCTCGTACGAGCGATTGAGGAGACGCGCGATCGTCGATTTGCCCTCGCCGGTCGGCCCGACCAGCGCCACGCGCTCGCCCGCCGCGACGCTCAGCGAGCAGTCGCGCAGCACCCACGCTTCGTCCTCGTAGGCGAACCACACCCCCTGGAGCTCGACGGCCGGCGCCCGGGACTCCTGGTCCCGAGCCGTGGCGCGCCCGACCGAGACGATCGCCGGCGGCCGGTCGAGGAGACCGAAGATCCGCTCCGACGAGGCCATGGCGGACTGCATGACCGTGTACTTGGCGCCGAGGTCACGAATCGGCAGGAAGAACCGGTTCGTGTACTGGATGAACGCGACCAGCACGCCGAAGCTCACGGCACCGGCGATGATCTCACCGCCGCCGTACCAGAGGAGCACCGCGACGGCGATCGAGCCCAGCGCCTCGACCGATGCGTAGAGAAAGAAATCGTAGCTCGTCGAGGCGAAGACGGCCCGGTGATACGCGCCGTTCGCCTCGCGGAACCGCTCCGCTTCGTATCGCTCGCGCGCGAAGAGCTGGATGACCGCCATCCCCTGGAGCGACTCCTGCAAGAGGCCGTTCAGGTGCGCGAGCCGCTGCCGCACGCGCCGGTAGGCGTCGCGGGCGCGGAGGCGGAAGTAGCCCGCCGCCACGAACAGCGCCGGGACGATGGAGAAGGTCACGAGCGCCAGGTGCCAGTCGAGCCAGAGCATCACCCCGACGACGCCCGCGAGCGTGATGACGTCGGCGACGACGGCGAAGAGCCCGCTCGTGAACGCCTCGCTCACGGCTTCCACGTCGCCCAGCACGCGCGTCATCAGTCGCCCCACGGGGTTCCGGTCGAAGAACGCCGCCTCGAGCCGCAGGAGATGGCCGAAGAGCGCCGCGCGCAGGTCGTGGATCACCCGCTGGCCGGTGAGGTTCATCAGATAAGCCTCGAGCCAGTGCAGGGCGTAGAGGAGGACGAGGACGCCGACGTAGAGGGCCACGATCCACGTGAGGCCGAGCCAGTCGGCTTTGAGGATGTGGTTGTCGATCGCGACCTTCATGAGGTAGGGTTGGGCGAGCTCCACCGCCGAGATGAGCGGGAAGAGCACGAGAGAGGCGGCGATGAGCGACCGGTGAGGTCGCGCCGCATGCCAGAGGCGGGCCACGAGTCGCCGGTCGAAGGCACGACCGAGCCGATCGTCGAACTCGTGACCGACGTCAGGCACGCGCGATCTCCTCCTCGAGCTGCTGGACCCGCCAGAGGCGCGCGTAGAGCCCGCGTGCGCCGACGAGGTCCTCGTGCCGTCCCTGCTCCACGACACGTCCGGCGTCCAGCACCACGACACGGTCGGCGAGCTGCGCCGCGCGCAGCCGGTGGGTCATCAGGAGCACCGTGCGTCCCTGGGCGAGGGCGCGTAGGTTCCCGGCAATCTCCTCCTCCTTCGACGCGTCCACCGAGGCGAAGGGGTCGTCCAGGACGAGGATCGGGGGGCGGCCCACGAGCGCGCGCGCCAGCGCGACGCGCTGACGCTGGCCGCCCGAGAGCGTCAACCCGCGCTCGCCGACCACCGTGTCGAAGCCCGCGAGGAACCCGTCCGTCTCGTCGGCGACTCCCGCCGCGACCGCGGCCTCGCGCACGCGAGCGGCGTCCGCGTCCTCCCTTCCCAGCGTGATGTTCTCGGCGATCGAGCGCGAGAAGAGGAAGCCCTCCTGCGGCACGTAGCCGAGCATGACGCGGAGGGCGCCGCGCGGGAGGCGCGTGACGTCGCGCTCGCCAACGAAGACCGTCCCGGGCGCCGGCTCCCAGAGCCGTGCGAGGAGGAGCCCGAGCGTCGACTTGCCGCTCCCCGTCGGCCCCACGACGGCGACGGTCTCCCCCGCCCCGACGGCGAAGCTCACGCCGCGGAGCGCGGGCGGACGCCCCTCGTACGCGAACGTCAGATTCTCGAACCGGATGGCAGGCGCGTGGGGGGACGAGGGGTCGGAAGATAAATAGATCGGACTTAAAGCAGCGGAGCCACTTCGCTCCTCTGTCCGGCCACCTGCGGTTGAATCCGGACTCGCGGTCCCCGCTACAACACTCTCGGCGGCGCGCGTGCCCGTGATCTCCTGTATGCGCGCCATCGACGTCAGGCCGCGGCGAACGATCGACAGCGTCCAGCCGAGCGCGATCGTGGGCCACGTAAGGTACGCGAGATAGCCGTTGAACGCGGCGAGCGCGCCGAGGGTGAGCCGGCCCTCGACGACCGCCTTGCCTCCCGCCCAGAGGACGATCAGCGTCCCGACGCCGGCAATGAGCCCCATGAGCGGGGCGAAGGACGACTGGCTGCGCGCGAGTGCCAGGCTCCGGGAGAGGTACTCGTCGTTCTCGCGGCCGAACTCGCGCGCCGCCCGCCGCTCGAGGGTATAGGCGCGCACCACCGTCATGCCCGCGAGGTACTCCTGGACCTTGGCGGACAGGACACCGAGCTGGTCCTGCGCCGCCTCAGATCGCTCGTGGACGACCGCGTTGAAGCGCTTGGACAGGACGATCAGCGCCGGGTACGGCGCCAGCGCCCAGAGCGTGAGCCACGGGTCCACGGCGAGCATCGCCAGGAGCGCGCCGGCGAACGCGAAGGCGGTGCCGGCGAGGCTCACGACGCCGAAGCCGACGAGGGACTTGACGGCGGCGACGTCGCTCGAGGCACGGGTCATCAGGTCGCCCGTCGGGTGGGCGGCGTAGAACCGCGGGGGGAACGCGAGGAAGCTCGCGTAGAGGTCGTTGCGCAGGTCGTACTCGATCCGCTGTCCACCGCCGATGATCGCGAACCGCGAGCCGAGACGCGCGACGCCGTTGGCGAGCGCGAAGACGACGATGAGCAGCACGTACCGTGCGAGCGGGGCGCCCGTGGGGTCGTGCTGGAGGGCGTCGATCGCCCGCTTGAGCGTCCACGGGATCGCCAGGGAGGCGAGCGTCGCGGCCCCGAGGCACACGACGCCCGCGGTATAGCGGGCCCGGTAGCGCGCGACGTACCGCCAGACGAGGCGTGCGGGAGACGTCAGTCCCGCCTCCCCGCGGCGTGCGGCTTGAGCGCCGCGTAGACCGCGGCGAGCGCGGGCGTGGGGACGCCGAACCGCTCGCCCAGGCGCACGGCGTGGCCCTGGAGGGCCTCGAGTTCGAGCCGCTTGCCCTGGCGCAGGTCCTGGTAGAGCGAGGAAAAGTTCCCGGGCGCGATCGAGGTCGCCGTCTTCATGGTCTGGTCCGCGATGTCCACCGGGAGTCCGGCCTTCGACGCGGCGGCCAGGGCGACGGTCTCCTCGACGATCGCCCCGAACATCCGCCAGCACTCCGGCGTCTCGCGGACGACCCCGATCGGTGCGCGCGTGAGCGCGGTCATGCCCGCCACCGCGCAGATCAGCGCGTACTTCTCCCAGAGCGCGCGGCGGATGTCCGTCGAGAGCTGGGCGTCGATCGCCGCACGGGCGAGGGCCGCGCCCAGGCGCTCCGCCCGCGGCGACACCCGCCCGTCGAGCTCGCCGAAGATGATCCGGCCGAGGAAGTGGTGGGCGATGACGCCGGGGCGCTCGATGAGCGCGAACACCTGGGCGACGCCGCCCATCGCGTGGCCGGCGCCGAGGATCTCGTCGAGCTTGTCCTCGTTGTCGATGCCGTTCTGGAGGGAGAGGACGGCCGTGTCGGGACCGACGACGGAGCGGACGTGCGCGGCGGCCGTCTCCGTGTCGAACGCCTTCACGCAGAAGAGGACGACGTCGGCGACCGGAAGGTCGCGGACGTCCTCGACGGCCGCGGGGCGAACGACGTACTCGCCCTCGACGGCCGAGCGGAGGCGCAGCCCGTCGCGCCGGATCGCCGCGAGGTGCTCGCCGCGCGCGACCAGCGTCACGCTCTCGCCGGCGCGCGCGAGCTTCGCGCCGAAGTAGCCGCCGACGCCGCCCGCGCCCATGACCACGATGTGCATGGGATGATGATACACTGCGCGCAGAACATGTCAGCGTCGCTCGAACGGCGCGTGGCGGTCGACGCCGCGCGCGCGGCCGGTCACCTCCTCCAGAGCGAGCTCCACGGATCGCGGCGCATCGCGTACAAAGGCAGCCCCACCAATCTCGTGACCGAGATGGACGCGCGCGCCGAGGAGCTGATCGTCGGGCGCCTCCTCGCCGCGTTCCCGGACGACGGAATCCTCGCCGAAGAGCGCGGCGCCCGGCGGGGGCGCTCGGGCCGGCGCTGGATCATCGACCCGCTCGACGGTACGACCAACTACGCCCACGGCCTGCCGATCTTCGGCGTGTCGATCGGCCTCGAGGCGGACCGGCGCGTGCAGGTCGGCGTCGTGTTTGACCCGAATCGCGACGAGCTCTTCGTCGCCGAGCACGGCCGCGGCGCCACGGTCAACGGTCAGCCGCTCGCCGCGTCCGCCACGGCGACGCTCGGCGAGAGCCTGCTCGCGACCGGATTCCCCTACAACGTCCGCGAGACGGCGGACAACAACCTCCGCGAGTACGCCGCGTTCGCGGTGCGGACCCGCGGCGTGCGACGGATGGGCTCCGCCGTCCTCTACCTGGCCTGGCTCGCGACGGGCCGCCTCGACGGCTACTGGGAGCTCACGCTCGGTCCGTGGGACGCCGCCGCCGGCAGCCTGCTCGTCGAGGAAGCGGGCGGACGCGTGACGAACCTGACCGGCGGCGCGCTCGACCTCGACGCGCCCGCCCTCGTGGCGAGTAACGGCCGGATCCACGACGCGATGCTCGCCGTCCTCAGGGAAGTTCGCGGCTGACTCCGATCCGCTAGAATGGGCGGCGTGACGCCCTCCGCCGCCAGGCGCCTCGCCCGCTTCGTCCTCGGCCTCCGCCTGGAGGACATTCCCTCGCCGGTCGTGACGAAGGCGACGCACCTCGTGCTCGACACCCTCGGATGCGCGCTGGCCGCCACGCGGTACGACTTCGGCCGCGCCGCGCTCGAGACGGCCGAGCGTCTGGGCGGGCCTCATGAGAGCACCCTCGTCGGCAGCAAGGTGCGCGTCGCCGCGGCCAACGCCGTCCTCGCGAACGCGACGCTCGCTCACGGACTCGACTTCGACGACACGCGCGAGGACGCGATCGTCCACACGGGCTCGGTGGCGATCACGACTGGCCTGGCCGTCGGCGAAGCCCTCGGCGCCTCCGGGCCCGCCACGCTCGCCGCGATGGTCGGCGGCGTCGAGGTGATGTGCCGCGTGGGGCTCGCCGTCCCCGGGAAGTTCCACGCCCGCCACTACCACCCGACCGCTCTTGTCGGGACCTTCGGCGCGGCGGCCGTCGCCGGGAAGCTCCACGGATCGACGGAGGACCAGCTCGTTCACGCCTTCGGGGTGTGCGGGAGCCAGGCCGGTGGCATCATCGAGTACCTGGCGGATGGCACATGGACCAAGCGGCTCCACCCCGGCTGGGCGGCCCACGCCGGCGTCGTCGCGACCCTGCTCGCGCGCTCCGGCTTCACGGGGCCGGAGTCGGTCTTCGAGGGTGAGCACGGATTCTATCGCGCCTTCGCGGGCGGCTTCGACGTCGAGCGCCTGGAGGCGCTCCTTCGGAGCCTCGGCAGGGTGTGGGAGCTCGAGCGGCTCACGTTCAAGCCCTACCCCTGTGGCTCGATCGCCCACCCCTACATGGACTGCGCGCGCCGCCTCCGGGAGCGCCACCGGCTCGCTCCCGACCAGATCGCCGAGGTCCGCTGCCGGACCGCGTCCGGGCCGGTGGAGCGCCTCTGGGAGCCGCTCGGAGCGAAGCGCACGCCGCCGAACGGGTACGCGGCGAAGTTCAGCCTGCCCTATCTTCTCGCCGTGATCCTCGTCAGGGGACGTGCCGGCCTCGCCGAGTTCGAGGACGAGGCCGTGCGCGACCCCGAGGTCCTCGGCGTCGCATCCCGGGTGGGTTACGAGCTCGACCCCACCATCGACTACCCACGGCAGTTCGTCGGCCACGTCGCGATCCAGCTCCGCGACGGACGGCGGCTCGAGGAGCGTCAGGATCATCCGCGGGGCGGCGCCGAGCTTCCGATGACGCGAGAGGAGCTCGAGGCGAAGTTCCGCGGGAACGCCGGCCTCGTCGTGTCGGGCGAGCAGGCCTCGCGCGTGATCCGGAGCGTGAGCGCGCTCGGTACCGCCGCGAGCCTCCACGGCCTCGTGGAGGCGCTCACACCGTGAGGAACGAACCATGAACACACGTCGGGTGGGCGCGTTGGCGTTGACGCTCGTGCTGGCGGCGATCCCGGCGTCGGCCCAGGACGCTCGCGTCGAGGCCGCCCGCAGGGAAGGCAAGGTCGTCTGGTACACCTCGCTCGCGCTCTCGAGCTCCGAGAGGGTCGCCAAGCTCTTCGAGGCGGCCTACCCGGGCATCGGCGTCGAGGTCCACCGCACTGGCTCCCAGCGCATCCTCCAGCGCGTGATGCAGGAGCTCCAGGCGAACCTGAGGCTCGTCGACGTGATCCACACCTCCGACGCCGGCCACTTCGTGCTGCTCAAGGCGAAGAAGCTCCTGATGAAGTACACGCCCGCCGGCGTGGACGCGTTCCCGCCGGGGTTCAAGGACCGGGACGGGTACTCCTATGGTCTGCGCGCGACGGTCAACGTCATCGCGTACAACTCGAAGGTCGTCCCGGCGACGGAGGCGCCGAGGACCTGGAAGGATCTCCTCGACCCGAAGTGGAAGGGCAAGCTCGTCACCGCTCACCCCGGCTACAGCGGCGTCATCGCGACCCACGTGCTGGCGCTTGTCCATCTCTACGGCTGGGACTACTGGAAGCAGCTCGCGCAGAACCGCCTCATGCTCGTCCAGTCGGCGGTCGACCCGGCCGGCGTCGTGGCCTCCGGCGAGCGGCCCGTGGCGGTGAACGGGGGCGACTACACCTTCTACCAGACCCGGAAGCAGGGGAACCCGGTCGAGATCGTCTACCCCAAGGAAGGCGTGCCGCTGGTCGTCTCCCCCACGGCGATCGCCGCCGGGGCACCGCACCCGAGCGCCGCCAAGCTCTTCACCGACTTCACCTTCAGCAGAGAGGTCCAGCAAGTGCTCGCCGACACCGAGGGGCTCTACACGGGCCATCCTGACGTCACCTACCCCGCGGACAAGCCGAAGCTCGGCGAGCTCCGATTGCTCCACACCGACCCCGACGAGCTCGAGAAGCGCAACGAGGAGATCCGGAAGCGCTTCGTGGAGTTCTTCGGCGCGTAGCGGGATGGGGTGCCTGATCGACCGCTCGTTGCCCGTCTGGGTGCTGGCCGCCCTCGCCCTGGTCCTCCTGATGGCGCTTCCGCTGGGCTGGCTCAGCTACATGAGCGTGTCGAGCGAGACAGGCGCGACCTTGTCCCACTACCGTGAGGTGTTCACGGACCCGCACCTCCAGAAGGCGCTCTGGAACACCGTCGTCCTCGCGTTCTGGGTCGGGCTCGCGTCGCTCGCCATCGGCTCGCCGATCGCGTGGCTCACGGCGCGGACCGACCTGCCGGGCAAGCGGCTGATCCGCGGGCTCATCCTCGCGTCGTTCGTGACGCCGCCCTTCCTCGGCGCGTTCGCCTGGGTCATGCTCGCGGGTCCGAACGCGGGCCTGCTCAACAAGCTCTACCGGGCCTGGACCGGCGCCGCGGAGCCCCTCGTCAACATCTTCAGCATGCCCGGGCTGATCTTCGTCGTCTCGATCTACACCTTCCCGTACGTGTTCATCATGCTCGCCAACACGCTCGAGCTCATCGCCTCCGACCTGGAGGACGCCGCGTCGATCCTGGGCGCGAGCCGTGTCCGCGTCGCCCTGACCGTGACGCTGCCCATGGTCCTGCCCGCGATCCTGAGCGGCTTCATTCTCGCGGTCCTCCAGGCCCTCGCCCTCTTCGGCTCGCCGGCGATCCTTGCGCTGCCCGCGGGCTTTCACACGATCACGACCCAGATCTGGGCGCTCTTCCAGTACCCGCCCAAGGTCGAGATGGCGGCGGCGTTCTCGGTTCCGCTGTTCCTCGCGACCGCGTTGCTCCTGCTCATTCAAAAGCAGCTCCTCGGGCGGCGTGGCTACGCCACGATCGGCGGCAAGGGCGGCGCGCGGCGACGGATCCCACTCGGGCCCTGGCGCCTGCCGGCGCTCGCCGGCTGTCTCGGCGTCATGGCGTGCTCCATCTTCCTGCCCTACGGGGTCCTCGCGAAGGCAGCGGTCGCCCGCGCGTGGGCCCAGCCGCTCACGGCGGAGAACCTCACGC
>Ga0209158_1000068_pt1 | contig 75546 bp, 71 predicted proteins | sample GraSoiAngelo_140_FD_185897 | JGI IMG/M metagenome (GOLD analysis project Ga0209158, IMG submission 185897) | Grasslands soil microbial communities from the Angelo Coastal Reserve, California, USA - 14_0929_12_30cm (SPAdes) (version 2) | ecosystem: Environmental > Terrestrial > Soil > Grasslands ...
CTCGCGCGTCTTGTCCGGCAAGCCGCGCGTGACCGCGGGCAACATGAACCCGCTCACCTTCTGCGACTTCGCGGACAGCGTGGAGACGTTGAGCGGATCGGGAGATCCTCCGGCGCGCCCGTAGAGGATGAGATGCCCGAAGGGCGCCAGGCAGCGAAGGTCCTCCTCGAACGTGGGCTTCCCCACCGCGTCCAGGATGAGGTCGGCGCCGCGGCCGTCGGTCAGCCGCAGCACCTCGTCGGCGAACTTGTCCGTCGTGGAGTTGATGATCGCGTCGGCGCCGCACTCCTTCACCAGGCCGGCCTTCGCGGCGCTCGATACCGTCCCGAAGACGCGGGCGCCGGCGACCTTGGCGAGCTGCACCGCCACGAGTCCCACCCCGCCGGCCGCCGAATGGACGAGCACGCTCGTCCCCGGCCCCGTCGAGCCGGCCGTGTGAAGCAGGTGATACGCGGTCAGGACCTGGATCGGGAACGCGGCGCCGTGGGTGAAGCTCACGGAGTCCGGAAGCGGGATGACCATCCCAGCCGGGGCGAGGCAGTAGTCCGCATACGTCTTGCTGGCGAACACGGCCACCCGGGCACCCGGCTGGAGATTCGTCACGCCCTCGCCCACCGCCTCGATCACGCCCGCGGCCTCGAGCCCCGGCGTGTCCGGGAGCCTGGGCTGCACGGCGTACGTGCCCTGACGGAAGCGCGTGTCCGCGAAGTTCACACCGATCGCGTGGTTCTTGACGAGTACCGTCCCCGGCCGCACATCGAGCCTGGGCACATCGGCGATCGACAACACCTCCGGACCACCGAGCTCCCTGAAGACGATGGCTCTCACGGCGTCCCTCCTGGCCGCCAAATGTGCGCCGACGGACCGGCGGGCGCAAGTGTCAAATCCCCTTCATCCTCGTACTCGACCGTCGCGCTCGCGTCGGGCTGGGCGCTTGACACCCACCCCCTCTTCTTGCAGACTTCGCGCGTTCCATGATGGGGCGAGCCGTGGTTGTCCTCGCGTGCCTCCTGACGCTGATCGCGCCGTTCTGCGCCGCGCAGGACTCGCCGATCTTCTTCATCCCCGAGCGCACGCCCGCGCCGTCGTTCACCCTTCCCGACCTCTCCGGGCGGCGCGTCAACTCGACCGCATTCAGCGGCAAGGTCACCGTCCTGAGCTTCGGCGCCACGTGGTGCACCACCTGCACGTCCGAGCTCAAGAGCCTCGAGAACTTGCACGGCCGCTTTCCCGACGACCTGCTCGTGTACTTCGTCGCCCTCGACGGCCGCGGCGAGAAGGACGTCAAGCCATACATGGACAAGCACGGCCACCGCCTGCCCACCCTGCTCGATCCCAAGATGGCGATCGCCCGCGAGCACGGTATCCGCTGGATTCCGGTCACGGTGATCGTCGACCGCCAGGGCACGCTGGTCGGACGGGCGATCGGCCCCCGGGAGTGGGACGGCAAGGAGGCCATCGACCTCGTGCAATCGTTCGTGAAGCGATGACCGCCCGGTACCCTGAAGGAGGTTCGACCATGTGGCGGAGAAGCCTCGTCGCGGCGCTCCTGATCGCCGCGCTCGTCGTGATCAGCGTCGCCGCCCCCGCGGCCGCCCTCCAGGTGGGGGACAAGGCTCCGGATTTCACCCTGCCCGCGACGACGGCGGAGAAGTTCTCGTTGAGCCAGTTCCAGGGCAAGAGCAACGTCGTGCTGTTCGGATTCATCGGGGCCTTCACGCCGACCTGAACGCGGGAGGTCGCGGCTTTCCAGCTTGACCTCGCCAAGTTCGAAAGCCGCCAGGCCCAGGTCGTGGGCATCAGCACGGACTTCCCGATGGCCAGCAGCGCGTGGAGCGAGAAGCTGGGCGTCACCTTCCCGCTCGTCAGTGACCTCGGGCGGAAGACGCTCGACGCCTACGGAATCCTCGACACCGACCCCAACAGCCGCCTCTACCGCTACGCCAAGCGGGCGTACCTGATCATCGACAAGAACGGTGTCGTGCGTTACGTGAAGGTCCTGGACAATCCCCGGGAGCTGATCGCCAACGACGATCTGCTGGCGGAACTCGAAAAGCTCAAGTAGCGACGATCGCTAGATCTTCCTGGGGGCCGGCTTCCGGCGCGCCGCCAGCTTGCGGTCCGCTTCCGGCGCGGTGGAATCGCTCTGGGCGAGGCTCAGGCCCCCGGGCGCGGCGCCCACGTCGACGAGCCCGCGAACCGGACCGGTGCGGGGCAGCACTTTGCCGATGCTCAGCGCGACACTTCGACTGCAGTGCTCGAACTCCAGCAATTGAAGGATCGTGGCGCCGTGCCACGCGACGAGCGCGCCGAGGCTTCGATCGAGGAACGTGGCGCCGATCGACTCGACGTCGGCGAAGTCGAGGCACACGCGCTGGGAACCCTTCAACGCCTGGGCGATCCGGTCGTGCACGACCTGTGCGTGGACGCTCTTGCGCATCCGACGGCCATAGTCGGCCATCCGAATGACCTTCGTCGACGTGCTAGTCATGGTCGCCTTCGGCCCGCCGCATCGCCTTGCGTCGCTTCTTGCGGGCGGCGGCCTGCTTTCGCTTCCGCTTGACCGACGGCTTGTCGTAGGCCACGCGCCGCTTCATCTCCTGGAACAGGCCGTCCTTCTGCATCTGCTTTTTCAGCGCCTTGAGGGCCGGCTCGATCTGATTGTCGACGACGACGATCTTGGTGGCGACGACCATCAGGCCGACAACCGTTCGCGGCGAGGCATCCACCGCTTCCAACCTCGAGCGACCGTGGGCGGCGCGACGTCGATGGCCTGGCGGCGCCCGGCGCCGGACACCAACGCCGCCGCGATCGTCGCGAAGATCTCACGCGACTGCTCCCCTACCTCACCGGCGTGGCCGACGATGCGCCAGCGCCATCCCTTCTCGGCGGAAATGGCGACGACATCCATCCAGACGCTCTCCATTCCTGGAACGGGCGGCTCCTCTCGAAGCCGGACTGGGTGACCACAATCGGGGGGACACGTCCTGGCCGCGCCGCCGGCTAGCAGGGAAGAGCGGCGGTACTCCAGCCCGAACACTGTACACGAAGTCGGCGCCACCTGCTGGACATTCCCGTCGCATGACGCCGGCGTGGAGTGCGAGCTACCTTCCCATCCGTCGCAACCAGCGGAAGTGCGAGGCCATTCCGGCTCGGAACGACGTGTACTGCGTGTACCTGACGCCGAAGTCTCGACAGGTCTCTTCCACCACCCTCGAGATTGCCGGGTAGTTGACGTGGCTGATCCGCGGGAACAGGTGATGCTCGATCTGAAAGTTCAATCCGCCGAGAAACCACGCGGCGACCCGGCTGCAGCGGGCGAAGTCCACGGTCGTCTCGGCCTGATGGACCGCCCACGCGTTGTCGACGCGCCCACTGACCTTGCCCGGCAGTGGGAACGACGCTTCCTCCACGCAGTGGGCGAGCTGGAACACGACGCTCAACACGGTCCCGAGCACGAGCGCGGCCACCAGATAGTAGACGAGCACGACGTCCGGCGAGTGGAACAGCAGCGGAATGCCGAAGGCCGCGGTGAGGAAGAATGCTTTACCGCCGAGGAGCACGACCAGGTCCCAGTTCTTGGGGCGAGGCACTCGATGGGCGCCGATCCGGCCGGTGAGGAGCTTGCGAAAATCGTCGAGCAGCTGCCATTTGATGGCCAGCAATCCGTACAGCGGCCACAGGTAGAGGTGTTGCCAGCGGTGGAACACGCGCCGCTTTTGATGCGGCGCCAGCCGGGCGACCATGCCGAGGTCGATGTCCGTGTCGTGGCCCGCGATGTTGACGTAGGAATGATGGAACACGGCGTGCTTCCAGTGCCAGAGGTAGGAGCTGCCACCGAGCAGATCCATGGTCATTGCCATCAGCTTGTTGATCCAGACGTGGTTCGAGTACGCCTGATGCCCGCCGTCGTGCTGCGTGTTGAATCCGATGCCGGCCGCCGACAACCCGACCACGATGGCCAGCCCCAGGGCCTGGAGCCAGGTCTGGGCGACGACGACCAGCAACACATAAGAGGCGATGAGGCAGGCCACCAGAATCGTCGTCTTCAGGTACATTTGCCAGCAGTCGCGTTGCCGCCGGCCGCTGGTCCTGAAGTACTCGTCGACCCGTCGCCGCAGCTCCGCGTAGAAGGCACTCTGGCCGCCGAACTTCAGCGCGCGGCCCAGCCCCTCGGTCAGCAGGGGGGTGGCTTCGATCGAGCTACCGCAGGGGTCACCGCCGTGGAGAGGGAACACCACGTACGAACTATGGTGGCACGGTTGGGCTGCCGGCGAGAAGGAATGCGGTTGACGGCCCGACCGGACTCTGGCATGCTTATCTCGTTCTGGCCATCATCGGTACAGTGTTTCGAGATTCGAAATACACGCCGTGCGAGATCCAGTTCGCGCGGCGTTTTTGTTTGTCCGCCGATGGCCGGCGGATACTCCGCCATCACGGCGGAAGCGACGACGGGGCAGCGCCCCGGAGGAAAGGTTCAATCATGGCAACCGGACGAGTGAAGTGGTTCAACGACGCGAAGGGCTTCGGCTTCATCACCCAAGAGGGCGGCGAGGATGTGTTCGTGCACTATTCCGCCGTGCAGGGACAAGGCTTCAAGAGCCTCGCCGAAGGTGATCAGGTCGAGTTCGACGTCAACCGGGGTCCGAAGGGGCTGCAGGCCGCGAACGTCCGCAAGGTCTAGCCAGAACGCACGCCGCGTGGGCCGCTAGCGGCCGTTCGGCCGCTAGCGGTAGTCACGCTCGGGTCCGCGCAGCGTCGCCCCGCCGTCCACCACGAGGACGTGGCCCGTCACGTAGCGCGCCAGGTCGGAGAGCAGGAAGCGGACGGCGTGACCGATGTCCCAGCCCGTCCCTTCGATGCCGAGGACGGAGGCCTTCCGCCGCTGATCGCGAGCGGCGGCACTCATGCCCTTCTGATAGACCATCGGCGTGTACACGGGCCCCGGCGCCACGCAGTTGACGCGGATGCCATCGGGGCCGTGATCCACCGCCATAGCGCGCGTCAACGCGATGACCGCGCCCTTCGACACCGAATATACCGTCAGCCCGCGCGGGCGCAGCGCGGAGATCGACGAGACGTTGACGATGGCCCCGCCGCTGGCGCGCTTCATCGCGGGGATCGCGTGCTTGGCGGCCAGGAACATCGTGTCGACGTTGACCTGCATGACGTGTCGCCAGTTTTCCTCGGTCTCGTCGAGGACGGTTCCGCGGCTGCCGATCCCCACGTTGTTGTCGAGGAGGTCGAGCCGGCCGAAACGATCGAGGGCGGCCTCGACCATGGCCGCACAATCGCGCGCTCGCGTGAGATCCGCCTGGACGGCGAGGGCCTCGCCGGGAAGTCCCGCGATGGTCTTCACGGTGTGCTCGGCGAGCGCGAGGTCCCGGTCCACGACGACGACGCGCGCGCCCGCCTTGGCCAGCAGGATGGCGGACGCGCGGCCGTTGCCGATGCCGTCGCCGGCCGCCCCGCCCCCCGTCACGATCGCGACCTTCCCCGCGAGCCCCCAGTCGTCCCGGGTGTCGAGATTCACGCCTGCCTCCTCGCTTCAGCGTTGAATGCCGCGGGAAGAATCCGGCCAAAGCGTTTGCGCGTCAAGTCGGGTCGAGCGACATAAAATATGCCCGAGCGGGGAGGATGCGACCGTGCGCGTGGGCGTTCCGAAAGAGATCAAGACCTTCGAAAATCGAGTCGGCCTCGTCCCCGGCAGCGCGCGTGAGCTGACCCATCACGGCCACGACGTCCTCGTCGAGACGGGCGCCGGCGCCGGCAGCGGCTTCACCGACGACGCGTACCGGGCCGCCGGAGCGCGCGTGGCGAAGAACGCCGAGGAGGTCTTCGCCCAGACGGAGCTGATCGTCAAGGTCAAGGAGCCGCAGCCGATCGAAACCGCGCGGCTCCGTCCCGGGCAGGTGCTCTTCACGTATCTCCACCTGGCCGCCGACAGGCCGCAGGCCGAGGGGCTCATGCGCTCGGGCTCGACGGCCATCGCGTACGAGACGGTCACCGACGCGCGCGGCGGTCTGCCGCTCCTGGCGCCGATGAGCGAGGTTGCCGGACGCATGGCCGTCCACGTGGGTGCTCACTATCTCGAGAAGGGCCAGGGCGGCCAGGGCATCCTGCTCGCGGGCGTGCCGGGCGTGCCGGCGGCGAAGGTCGTCATCCTCGGCGGCGGCGTCGCCGGAACGAACGCGGCGCGGATGGCGATGGGGATGGAGGCCTACGTCACCGTGATCGACCGGTCACTGCCCCGTCTTTACGAGCTCGACCTCCAGTTCGGCAGCCAGCTCCACACGCTGTACGCGACGGTCGAGAACATCGAGCGCGAGGTGGTGGCCGCCGATCTCGTCATCGGGGCCGTGCTGATCCCCGGAGCCTCGGCGCCCAAGCTGGTCAGCCGCGAGATGGTGCGGGCGATGAGGCCGGGCTCGGTCCTCGTCGACATTGCGATCGACCAGGGGGGCTGCTTCGCCACCAGCCGGCCCACGACGCTGGCCGAGCCGTCCTACTCCGAAGAGGGCATCATCCACTATTGCGTCACCAACATGCCGAGCGCGGTGGCCAGGACCTCGACGCTCGCCCTCAACAACGCGACGCTTCCGTTCGTGCTCGCCCTGGCCGACAAGGGATGGCGCCAGGCGCTCGCCGCCGATGCTCACCTCCGCCCGGGGCTCAACGTCCATGCGGGCCGGATCATCCATCCTGCGGTGGCGCGAGACCTGAACGTCGAGCCGGGACCCGCTCCGGTGTGATCAGGAGGGGGCCGTTGCGGCCCCCTCCTCGGGTCTCTGCGATCAGCGCGCCTTGATGCCGAAGTGGGCGCGGCGGTTCTGGGTCCAGCACTCCTCGGTGTGCTCACGGCACGTCGGCTGCTCCTCGCCGTAGCTGATGATCGAGATGCGGTTGGCCCGCACGCCGTGGGCGATGAGGTAGTTCATCGAGGCCTTGGCCCGGCGATCGCCGAGGGCCAGGTTGTATTCGCTGGTGCCACGCTCGTCGGCGTGACCCTCGATCAGGACCAGATGGTTGGGGTTCGCCTTGAGCCACTGCGCATTGGTGTCGAGCACCGTCGCAGCTTCCGAGCCGATCTCGGCGCGATCGAACGCAAAGTGGATGTCCTTCAACTCGACCGCCGCAACGAACTCACGCGGGGACGGGCCCCGCCCCATCCCGGGGCCTCCACGCCCCGACCGGGAATCCGGGCCCATTCCCATGGCGGCCCCACCACTGCCGCCGTACGCCGACTCGCTCGAGACGCCGGCCTGCGCCGAGCCCGATTGAGACGCGCAACCGGAGAGGATAAGCGCCACTACAGCCAACAACGTCACCATCGCCTGCCATCCCCGTCCGCTCATGGCTCCTCCTTTGGCTTGTGCCGGCGTCATCGCAGACCGGCCCGAGAACAAAAAGGAGGAGGAAAATTGCACGGTGGATGCCGAGCCCGCCGTGGGGCCGGTTCTCTTGAAAATCGCGTGCTTGCGTTCTTCGAGGAGCTGGCGTCGAGGCCAGCCTGACACGGGGCCGTGCCTTACTTGAGCTCCCAGGGCGGCTCGACCGTCACGTTGAGCTCGAACAGGGTCGGGCCGCCGGCCTTGAATGCCGCGTCGAGGGCGGCCGGCAACGCGTCCACGCTGGCCAGGCGCTCACCCCGCGCGCCGAACGCGCGGGCCAGGGCCGGGAAATCGGGATTGGCGAGATCGGCCTCGCCCCAGCGCTGGAAGATCTCCTCTTGCAGCCACTTGATCGCGCCGTAGCGGTCGTCGTTCATCACGATGAAGGGAATCGGCAGTCGATACTTCACCGCCGTCGCCAATTCGTTCACCGAGAACATGAAGCCGCCGTCGCCGACGACGGCCACGACGGGACGATCCGGATTCGCGATCTTGGCGCCGATCGCCGCCGGCACCGCGTACCCGAGCGTGGCCGAGCCGACCGGATAGAGGAAGGTGCGCGGCGCCAGAACGGGGTACCTCCACTCCATCCAGTAATTGATCCCGGTCTGATCGTTCACGACGATCGCCTCGCGCGGCAGCGCGCGGCGCAGCGTCGAGATGAGGCCGGCGACCTCACGCGTATACCGAGGGCTCGCCGCCGTCTTGAGCTCGGCCAGGCGCGCCCGGTCCCACGCGCTCGTGGCGCGGCCCACGCCGAGCGTCTCCACGAGGCGCGCGAGGCCATCGCGCGCATCGCCGACGATGCCAAGCTGCGGTTTGAACATCCGTCCGATCACGGTCGCGTCGAGATCGAGGTGGATGAGGGTCTGATCGGGTGTGAAGGACAGGTTGAGCAGCAGGCCCTGCGTCGAGCGGGCCGCGAACCGACAGCCGACGGCGAACACGACGTCGGCCTCGCTGATCACGCCTTCGGCCGCGCGCTTGTTCGGGAGCACGGCGTGCCAGACGGGATCGTCCTCGGGCACGCTCCCCCGCCCCATGACGGTCGTGAGGACGGGAGCGTCGAGCCGTCGTGCCAGCGCCAGGAGCTCGCGCTCGGCTCCCGAGGCGATCACACCGCCGCCCGCGATGATGAGTGGACGCCGGGCGCGCTCGAGACGCCGCGCGGCGTCGGCGATCTCGGCGACGTGGCACGGCGGCCGGCGGCCATCACCGCGGCGCGTCTCCGCTTCGACGCTCGTCCCCAGGAAATCGTTCGGGATCGAGATCGCGATCGGCCCCGGCCGCCCCGTGCGGAGGAGATCGAAGGCCCCGGCGATCGTCGCCGGAATGTCGGCGGCTGACGTCAGCGTCTCGGCCATCCGGCACACGGGACGGAAGCAATCGATCTGGTTCGGAACCTCGTGGAGCGCGCCGAGGTCGCGGCCGACGAGATGTGACGCGACGTCGGACATGATGATCACGACCGGGATCGAGCCCGCGTACGACTCGACCAGCGGCGTGAGCGCGTTCGTTGCGCCGGGGCCGGTGGTGACGACCACGACACCGGGGCGGCCCGACGAGCGCGCGTACCCATCGGCCATGAAGGCCGCACCCTGTTCGTGGCGCGCGAGGATGTGCGTGATGCCCGGCCGCCGCAGCAGGGCGTCGTAGATGGCGAGGTTGTGGACGCCGGGAATGCCGAAGACGTGGCTGACGCCCTCGGCGCGCAGCGCTTCGACCACCCAGTCGCCCCCGGCGAGCTTCGTCATCACACGCCTCCCCTGACCGTGCGATCGATCGACACGTCCACGAGACTCGGGCCTCGATGGGCGAGGCCATCGGCGAGAGCGTCGCTCAGCTCACCCGGCTTCTCGACGCGTACGGCCCGGACGCCCAGCGATTCGGCGAGGCGCACGTAGTCCACCTCGGGCGCGGTGAGGTCCATGCCCGGGTAAAAACCCGTCTTGGCTCCGGCCAGGCCGAGCGTTGCCATGCCCGCCTTGAGGATCGCGTAGGACGTGTTGTTCGCCACGACGTAGGTGATCGGCAAGCCCTCGTGAGCGGCCGTCCACAGGGCCTGCGGCGCGTACATCACCGATCCGTCGCCGATCGTCACGACGACCTTGCGCCGCGGATCGGCGAGCTGCACGCCGATCGCCGCGCCCATCGCCCAGCCGAGCGTCCCCGTCTTCGAGCCGTAGAACGAGCCTGGCCGCCTGAACGGCAGATGGCGGAGGACGTGAGGCAGCGACGACGCCGACTCGTCCACGATGACGACATCGTCGGGCAGCAGGCCCGCCAGCGTGTGCATGAGATGCGCGGGCGAGATGGGCGCGCGCTCCGCCTCGGCCTCCGCGGCCGCGCGCGTTCGCGCCACGAAGTCGACGCGCACGCGCTCGAGTTGGGCGCGGCGGTCGGCCGCGGCGGCACGCTGGGCGTCCGACAACCGCTCGGCCAGCTCGTCGGCGATGAGCCGGAGCGTCGGAGTGATCGCGGCCGCGAACGCCAGATCGACCGGATAGCTTCGTCCGATCTGTCGCGAATCGTCGGCGAGCTGGATCACCGGAACGCCCGGGCGGAAGGGCGCGCCGGGCCCGTGAAGGAACCACGTGAAAACGTCGGCGCCGACGATGAGAATGACGTCGGCGTCGTCGAGCGTCTTCCTCACCGCCGGGACGCTCGGGTAAAGGCCGCCGCGCCAGAGCGAATGGTCTCCGGGGAAGTTCGTGCGCCGATAGATCGGCTCCCCGTAGACTCGCGCGCCGAGCGCTTCGGCCAGCCGCGTCAGCGCGGCGACGCCGTCGGGAGCCCGTCCGACACCGTCCCCGGCGATGATGAGCGGCGCCCGCGCGCCCGCGAGCAGGCCGCACGCTCGCGTGACGTCGGCCATTCCCGGAATGCCCGGCCGCTGGGCCGAGGGACCCTGCGTACGCGGCGCCGGTGCGTCGGTATCGTCCGTCATGAGATCCATCGGCAGCGAGAGGAACACCGGCCCGGTCGGAGGCGTGAGCGCGATCGTGACCGCGCGCCCCAGCACGCTGACCGCCTCGTCGGCGCTGCGGATCTCGTACGCCCACTTGGTGAACGGCTCGGCCATCTTCACGAGGTCGCCGGCCAGGATCGGCTCGTGGACGAGCAGGCGCGTGTCCTGCTGACCGGCCGTGAGGAGCACGGGGCTGCGCGAGCGCGCGGCGTTGTGCAGGATCGAGAGCGCGTTGGCCAGGCCGGGCGTGACGTGGACGTTGGCGACGCCGACCTCACCCGTGGCCTGAGCGTACCCGTCGGCGGCGGCCACGACCGTGGCCTCCTGGAGCCCGACGACGTAGTGGAGCGCCGAGCCGTCGAGCGCATCCAGGAACGGCAGCTCCGTGGTGCCGGGGTTCCCGAAGAGGTGGCGCACGCCGGCCGAGCGGAGCGCGGCGATCAACGCGGCGGCAGCGTGCATGCGCGCGAGGATACTACGGCTTGCTGGTTTGCGTTCTCCGCATCACGTCCCGCGTGATGTCGAGGCACACGCTTCAGGTCGCCGCGTGGCTCGTGAACGTCTGCATGTCGCCGCGCTCGGCCTTGACGTAGCAGAAGCGATTGTTCACGTGGCCGACGTTCACGCACCCGCACGTGCACACGGCTCCGGTCAGCTTCTCCGGATGATCCGCCGCGAAACGATAGAGCGTGGCCACGTCGCCGCCCGTCGCGAACGACGGAAGTTGACCGCGACGCACCGTCTGGACCTTGTCGCCGATCTCGTCGACCGTCACGGCACCCTGGCTCTCGCCGTCGCGGAGCCACCAGGCGCCGAGCCCGAGCGCCGTGCCGATGATCACGAGCGCGACGACGAGCACGCGGCCACTCACGCGTCACGCCTCGATGGATTCATGCGCTGCGCCTGAGCGGGATGCGGCGGTCGCCGAGCCGGAGCGTCCCGCGCCCGGTCGCCTCGTCGTACTCGGCGAGCGCCAGGAGCTGAAAGGTCGCGGCCCGGTTGAAGCGCGCGTCGACATCACCCTCGATCCGGCAGTACGGCACGTCGCCACGGCCGAGTCTCACCGTTGTCGCGTCGACGTCCGCTTCGCTGCCGTCGTTGAGCACGACGTGCAACCGTTCGGCCCGTGGCTCCACTCGCGTGACCACCCAGGGAGCGTCCTCGACGACGACCGGAATGCGGACACGAGTCTGCAGGAAATAGCCCTGCCCATCCTTGCGCAGGTTACCGCGCAGGTTGGCCAGAATGCCGGGATGGGTGACCTGCACGTCGTCGTCGTACCAGTCCCCGTCCCGATCGATGCGGAGGTTGGGCAACGTCCAGCCCTCGGGCAGATTTTCGGTCATTGCAACGCTCGGCGGGCCCTCAGCTCGCACCGCTGTTCGATCATTTCACCGCTCGCCACTCGGGACCATGTCAACGCTCGGCTCGGCCGCCGGACGGCCTCACCTCGCACTGCCACACGCGGCGCGCCTCAGCTCGCACTGCTTTTCGATCATTTCACCGCTCGCCTCGGCGCGCGGCGCGCCTCAGCTCGCACTGCCATCGAACACCACGCTCGCGTAACTGACGATGCCCTCGGGGTCCGGCCACATCCCGTATCGCTTCAGCGCGCCAAGCCGGCCGTCGAGAGCGTGAAGGACGGCGTAGATCGGCGACAGGCCGCAGATGCGGCGGCGATCCCCGTCAGCAGCGACACTGTCGAAGAACGCCTCGGCGTCGCCCCGTTCGACCGTCTCCAGCATCTTCCGATCCTCGGCCTCGATCCGGGCGCGCTCGGCTTTTGCGATCGGGCGCGGATCGCCGAAGCGTGGGCCCATGTGGGCGAGATCGGCGCCCGCGATCAATGCGACGCGCCGGCCGCTCGTTGCGATGGTCTCTCCGAGCGCGGCCAGGAACCGGGCAACGCGCGCGTCGGCGGTGGGACGGCGCCGGCGTGCCAGCGCCTCGTGAGCGAAGCTGGCCAGCACCGGCACGACCGTGATGTCCCTGCGTCCGGCGTAGAGGTACTGGAGGAACACCGCCTGGAACTCGATCGAGTGCTCGTTCCGGTGCGCCAGCTCGGAGCCGAAGCAGTCCTGCGCAGCGCGCGCGGCCAGGGCCTCGACGAAATCGCGATCAGCGCGGGCGGGCCCGAGCGGCGTGTCGTAGTCCTTGCGGGTGAGCGCGAACGGATGGCGCATGCCGACGTGGCAGGTCCCCACGATGACGAAGAGGTCGGCCGCGCACCTCTCGGCGAGGTCGCGATAGGCCCAGGCGTATGCGGGCCCACCGCGATGGAAGTCGATGTGGGGCGCGATGATCGCCTCGACCGCCGGGGCGCTGGGCTTCGGCGGCCACGCGATGACTCCGGGGCCTTCCTGGTGAGTGAAGAAGGCGTCCATCGACGCTCGAAGCTCATCAGCTTTCCCGGGATAGGCCCCGCCGGCATGAGACGCCGGCCGGGTCGTCGCGCCGAGGAACGCGCCGTCGACCTTCGCCCGGCGCTTCGCGAAGCTCGGAGACTCGAGAAATCCGTGCTCGTCGAGCATGGAGACGATCTTGTCGATGTCCGCTCGCGTGACGTTTTCGCCCTCGTACCGGCGACTGAGGTCGGCCTGGATCTGGCCGATGGAGTGCTCGCCGTCGAAGAGGGCGACAACATCGACCAGCGCCTGAGGCAGGAGCAGGATCGATTCCGTGTAGCCGGCGGGGTCGCGCAGCGCGATGAAGCGCTGGCCTCCTTGGGCCATTGGAAAGGCTTCGATCCCGCGGAGCTTCGGCGTCTCCATCAGCCCTCGAGGAACTTGAGTGCCGTTGCTGTGTAAATACGCGCGGCTTCGACCAGTTCGCTCGTCTCAACATACTCATCGACCTGATGCGGGATGAGGCGGTTTCCGGGCCCGCACGTCACGATAGGGATGCCGAGCGTCGCGCGGAGGATCGTGCCGTCGGTCGAGCCGGGCACGCCACCGAACCGGGGCGCGTGTCCCGTGACCTCTCTCACCGCGCCGGCCATGACCTTGACCAGCGGCTCGCTGCGCTCGACCCGCGTGGCCAGGCGATAACCGTTCACGGGCCGCCAGTCGACCGTCACTCCTTCCGTTCGCGCGGAGGCCTCGCGGCAGAAGCGATCGATCTCGGCGGCAATCGCCGTCTCATCCGGGCCGGAAGTCAGCCGGATATCGAGCGTCGCCTCGGCCGCCGCCGGGATCACGTTGGCCTGGGCGACGCCGGCGAGCGGCGAACGCACGGTGGTCGGTGTCACCGTGGGCGGGCGGAGATATGGGCTGGGCCGGCAGAGCCGGCGGAGGCGTCGCTCGAGCCGCGGCGCCTGGCTCAGCACGGTGCCCAGTGCGGCGATGGGATTGGCTCCGGCCTCGGGCATCGCGCCGTGGGCCATGCGGCCGCGCACGGTCACGCGTGCCCAGACCACACCGCGCTGCTCGAGGCACAGCTCGTTCTGCTCGGGCTCGCAGATCACCGCGGCGGTCAACGCCCGGCCGAGCGGCGTGCCGCAGAGATGGCGAGCGCCGATCATGTCGCCCTCCTCGTCCACCAGCGCGCCCACGACGAGGGCCCCTTGAAAACGGGCGCCACTGCGCTTGATGGCGGCGGCCGCAATCATCGCCGCGGCAAGCCCGCCCTTCATGTCGGCAGCGCCACGTCCCCAGATGCGGCCGTCGGTAACGTCTGCGGCAAACGGCGGATGAGTCCACGCGGCGGGATCGCCTTCGGTGACGACGTCGGTGTGGCCTTCGAGGAGCAGCGTCCTCCCCGCACTGGGCTCGCCGATCCAGCCGAGGACGTTCGGACGGCCGGCCGCAACGGGTTGAACTTCGACACTGAGGCCTTCCTTGGTGAGCCAGCGCTCGACGTACTCGGCGACAGCGGCTTCGGTGGCGACGGGATCTCCGGGACGGACGACGCTCGGGATGCGAATCAGATCGCGCGTGAGCGCGATCAGCTCGGCAGAGTCGACGTGAGCAAGAGCCTCGCGATTACTCGTGGGGAAACGAAAGGATGACGGCATCCAGGCGGATGACGCGATATTCCTCGCCGGCGACGTAGAAGTAGTGGCCTTCCACCTCCTCGGCGCTCTCCTCGAAGGCGACGACGGTTTTGATCCCCGGCATCTCGCGGAAGGCGTTCGCGCCCTCGTCGAAGCCGTCGCCGCGGGCGACGACCTCACCGTACCGGATCGGCGAACCCTTCGGGCAGTGAACGCGCACGTCTGCAGGACCCTCAGCCAGGAGCCGTACCAGGAGATTGATGCCGTACACCTGGATGGGAATGTTCGTCATGCGGGTCATGATACCACGCGGTATCATCGCGCCGGGGCGCGCCATGACCATTTCCGGCATCGACTGGGCGATCGTTGCCGCCTACTTCCTGCTCTCGGCGGGCATCGGGCTCTACTTCACCCGCCGGGGCGGCGAGAGTCTCGATCAGTACTTCCTCTCCGGACGCCAGGCCCCCTGGTGGCTGGCCGGCACCGCGATGGTCGCGACCACCTTCGCGGCTGACACCCCCCTGGTCGTCACCGGTCTCGTCGCCAGCAAGGGCGTGGCCGGCAACTGGCTGTGGTGGAACTTCGTGATGAGCGGGATGCTCACCGTCTTCTTCTTCGCCCGGCTGTGGCGCCGTGCCGAGGTCATGACCGACGTGGAGCTGGCCGAACTGCGTTACAGCGGCCGGCCCGCCGCCTTCCTCCGCGGATTCCGCGCGCTGTACCTGGCCTTGCCCATCAACCTCATCATCCTCGGCTGGGTCACGCGCGCGATGATCAAGATCCTGACCATCGCGCTCGGCCTGAAGGACGTCACGATCGCCGGCGTGACCGTGAGCGGCGAAGTGGTCGCCGTCGGCATCTGCTTCGTGATCACGGCGCTCTATTCGGTGGCGGCCGGAATGTGGGCGGTGCTGTGGACCGATCTCGTGCAGTTCGTCATCAAGATGAGCGCCGTCGTCATCCTGGCCGTCTATGCGGTCGCCGCGGTCGGCGGCATCGCCGCGATGAAGACGAAGCTCGTCCAGCACTTCGGGAGCGAGGAGGCGGCCCTCTCGGTGTTGCCCGTCAGCGTGACCGCCGAGGGTATCGCGTCGTACGCCTGGATGCCGCTGCTCACCCTCGCCGTATATCTTTCGGTCCAGTGGTGGGCCGCCTGGTATCCGGGCGCCGAGCCGGGCGGCGGCGGCTACGTCGCCCAGAGGATCTTCAGCGCGCGCTCGGAGCGCGACGGCGTGCTCGCCACGCTCTTCTTCCAGATTGCTCACTACGCGCTACGGCCCTGGCCGTGGATCGTGACCGGACTCTGCACCGTCATCCTCTATCCCACGCTGGCCGACAGGGAAGCCGGCTACGTCCAGGCCTTCGTCGATCTGCTGCCCACGCCCTGGCGCGGCTTCATGATGGCCGGCTTCGCCGCCGCCTACATGAGCACCGTGGCGACCCACCTCAACTGGGGAGCCTCCTACCTGGTCAACGACTTCTACAAGCGTTTCTTGAAAACGGACGGCGACCAGCGTCATTACGTGGCCGTGTCCCGCGCGGCGACCGTCCTCCTCTTCCTGGCCTCGATCGCGGTCACGTCCCAGCTCGCCTCCATCGAGAAGGCGTGGGAGCTCCTCCTCGCGCTGGGCGCCGGCACCGGGCTCGTCCTGATCCTGCGCTGGTACTGGTGGCGCATCAACGCCTGGAGCGAGATCTCCGCGATGATCGCGAGTTTCGTCATCAGCCTGCTCGGCTTCGCCTTCATCGTGCCGCGCTTTCGGCCCAACGATCCGAACGCCACCGCGGTGGTCATGCTGGTCACCGTGGCGGGGAGCACGATCGTGTGGGTGGTGACGACGTTCTCCACAGCGCCCGAGCCCGATCGAATATTGCAATCCTTCTATCGTCGGGTACGGCCGGGCGGCCCGGGCTGGGCGCGCGTGTCGCAGCGGCTCGGGTACGGGCGTGAGCCGATCCCCGGCGGCGCGCTGGCGTGGACGAACTGGATCGCCGGAATCGTGGCCGTCTACGCGACGCTGTTCGGGATCGGCAAGATCGTGTTCGGATTCACCGGCGCCGGCATCGTCATGCTCGCCATTGCGGCGGCCGCGTTCTACTGGATCTCGCGGTCCTTCAGGAGCGAGGCGCCGGTCGCGAGGACGAAGACGAAGCTGGCCTGAGCCGCCTCACGTCCCCTCGGCGGGGACGTCGAGCTGGCGCGGCACTTCCGGCGCATCCAGTGCCCGCGGCTGTTCGTCGATGGGCTCGAGCGGCGGGATGTCTGCGGTCGTGCCGACGCCAAGGTCGCGAAACCGGCGGGCCGTCGGCAGCACGCGTGACTCCAGCGATCCCACCGCCTTGTTGTACGCCGACGTCGCCTTGCCGAGCTTGTCGCCCACGTCCTCCAGGTGTCCGATCATGACGCGCACGCGCTCGTAGAGTTCCTGGCCCAGGCGGCGGACCTTCTCGGCGTTCTCGGCGAGCTGCTGCTGCTGCCAGCCGTAATAGGTCGCGCGCAGGAGCGCATAGAGCGTGGTCGGCGTGGCCACCACGATCTTCTTGGCCATGCCGTCCTCGATCAGCCCGCTGTCGGCGTGCGCCGCGGCGGCCGCGAACGATTCTCCCGAGATGAACATGACGACGAAGTCCGCAGACTTGGCGAACTCCTCCTGGTAGGCCTTGGCGGCCAGCGCGTTCATGTGCTGGCGCACCTGCTGGGCGTGGCGACGCAGCGCCTCGCGCCGGTCTCTCTCGGTGGTGGCGGCCATGGCGTCGAGGTAACCGTCCGCCGGCGCTTTCGCGTCGACGATCACCTCGCGACCGTTGGGCAGGTGGACGACCATGTCCGGCCTGAGCCGGCCTGTCTCGGTGTCCGTGGTCACCTGCTCGACGTAGTCGCAGTATTCGGTCAACCCAGCCAGCTCGACCACGCGACGCAGCGTGATTTCCCCCCACCGCCCGCGGACCTGGGAGCCGCGGAGCGCGGTCACGAGGTTCCCGGCCTCTCGCTGAAGCTCCGAGCTGCTGGTGCTGAGGTGCTCGACCTGCTGCTTGAGGCTCGCGTAGGCGTGCTCACGCTTCGTCTCGATCTCGCGCAGGTGTTGTTCGTACCGCTCGAGGTCCTGGCGGAGCGACGACACGAGGCCGTCCATCGTCGTCTGACGCGCGGCGAGCTGGGTGTCGACCTTCTGTCCGGCGAGCTGGAGGAAGTCCGCCTTGGCCGTCTCGAGGGCGCGCGCGCTCAGGTCGGCAAAAGCCTCGCGGAGCTGCTCGCGCGAATCGGCCAGCAGGTGCTTCTGCTCCTCGAGATTCTCTCGCGTCGCCTCGGACCGCGCGTCGGCCTGGGCGCGGAGCTGGCGCTCGAGATCGAGGCTCTGACGTAGGTCGGACAACTCGAGCTCACGCTGCGTGAGCTGCTTGCGGAGATCGTCGCCCAGGGCCTCGGCGGCGGCCTGGCGGCCGGCGAGGGCTTCGCGCTCGCCGAGCGCGTGAGCGCGATAGTGGCCACGGGCGAGCGTCCACGCGAGGCCGCCACCGACGACGAGACCGGCCACCACCAGGAGCGCGTCAGCCACGGCGCGTGCCTCGCCAGTGGCGGCACACGACGCGGAGCCCGCAGGGCGCGCACACGACCGCGTCGCGCCTATCACGGCAGTCGCCCGACATGCGTTTGTGGCAGAGCGCGAAGTCGTACTTCACGGGATCCTGAGGATCGATGGCCGCGAGCGAGAGCGTGATGTCCTCCGCCATGCGCCAGTTCCGAGATTTCCGGCGCGTGAGGCCGATGGCCCGGCTCATGTTCTCCACGTGCGTGTCCACCGGCATCAGCAGCCGCGCCGGAGACACCGAGGTCCAGAGCCCGAAATCTGGCGGCTCGCGCCGGACCATCCAGCGGAGGAACAGGTGCAGGCGTTTGCACGGCCCGCCCGCTGACGGCAGCGGGAAGAGGTGCCGGTAGCCGCGAGACAGTCGTCCTCGCGGGAACACGTGGCCGAGCTCCGCCTCGAGGAAGACACGCACGAAGCGCTCCAGGACGGGACCGATCGGGCCGGCGGCATCGGAGTCGCCGGCGAGGAAGCACTTCTCGAGTGTGCCGTGGCGCGCCAGGGCGCCGCGAGCGGCCACACAGAACGCGACGATGTCACGCGGACGGTTGAAGCGATACCGGAAGCGCGCAAACGCCTCACCGTCGCGCGCCGGGTCGAAGCGGGCGACGAACTCCGCCGGCGATGGGCCCATCTCGTGGAGCACGCGCTCGAGCTCCCGGCTGAAGAGATCGACACGTCCATAGGCCAGACACGCGGTCAGCAGCGCGACGATTTCTCGGTCGCGCGGATCAGGATAACGGAGAGGAAATCGGATGGCGTCGCGCTCGACCCGGGCGGCGTAGTCGAAGTCGCGGTAGAGCTGCTCGAGCGGTTCGCGCAATGCGCCGGCTCGTCTCATTCGCCGCTGACGCGCATGATAACATGCTCCGCCGTGGCGAAACTCCGCGACGTCGGCGTGTGCGGGCTCGGCGTGATCGGACGCGCGGTCTGTCGCGCGCTCGACGGCGGCATCCCCGGCCTACGCCTCGGCGGCGCCATGACGCGGAGCCGCGCGGCGGGCGAAGCCTTCCTGGCCACGCTCCAGTCCGCGCCACCGTTCCTGCCGCTCGAGGACCTCATCGCGACGTGCGATCTGATCGTGGAAGCCTCCACGCAGTCGCATCTCGCGGAGATCGCGCCGAAGGTCCTCCAGGGCGGCCGCGATCTCGTCGTGCTCTCGGCGGGCGGCTTGCTCGGCCGTGGCGACTGGGTCGCGCTGGCCGAGGCCAATCGCTGTCGCATCTACGTGCCGTCGGGCGCCATCGCGGGCCTCGATGGCGTCAAGGGCGCCAGCGTCGGCGCCGTGACGTCGGTCACGATGGAGACACGCAAGCCGCCCCGTGGACTGGCCGGCGCCCCGTGGATCGTTCAGCAGAAGATCGACCTCGATGCCATCACGAAGGAGACGCTGATCTTCGAGGGCCCGGCGACGGAGGCGTGTCGCGCGTTCCCCGCCAACGTCAACGTCGTGGCAGCGCTGTCGCTGGCCGGCGTCGGACCGGAGCGGACACGGATCAAGATCTACGCGGTGCCGGGCCTCGGCCGCAACCAGCACCGGGTCACCATCGAAGGTGAATTCGGCCGGCTCTCCGTCGAGTTGGAGAACGTGCCGTCGGAGAATCCCAAGACCGGCAAGCTCTCGTACCTCTCGACGATCGCGCTCCTCCGCCAGCTCGGCGCCCCGCTGGTCGTCGGCACCTGACCGAAGGGAGTTGCGCCGGGCCTCGGGGATGGCGCTCTGCCGAGACCCGTGTCTCAGGGTACCGTGCCACCGCCGCGGAACGGTCGTATCTCCGGGGGATGTTGGGTGGTGTGGTCGCGGCGGGGCGCCGAGGCCGCCGTGCCGTACGCAGTGGCTTCGCATAACCCTCGGCTCGCAGCACCGCCGATACGTTCCAGCCGTCGACGTACACATCGGCCAGCGTCCGACAGTAGACGTCCTTGCCGTGGCGCACGATGACGACGTTACCGGACCTCAGCAGCGCCAGCAGGCGGTAGGTCGCGCGACCTGAGCCCGGCTCGCCGCGTTCAGGAGTGTCGATGCCCAGGATGCGGATGCGCTCGCCGTGGAGCCTGAACGTATCGCCGTCGACGACTCTCAGTGGAAGGGCGCGATGGACGGTCGGCGGGCACGGTGCGTGATCACGCGCGGTCGCCATCGCCGGGAGCCCGACGATGATGACGAGCGCGACAACGTGGCCGCCCATGACGTGCTCATCCTGCCGCGCCGCCGAGCGTGTGTCGATGTCCAATCTTCGAGACACCCGCAACAGACCCGACGCGTCGGAAACAGTACGAAGCTCGCGCGCAAGCATTAGCCGCGGCGTGGGGCGGCGGGTGGCTCATCGAGACCCGTGTCTCAGGGTACTGTGCCCCCGCCGCGTCCAGGAGAAGGCCGCCAAGGGAAGTTGGGTGGCGTGGTCGAGATTGAGCCACCCGCCACCCCACCTCGCGAGCTAGTGCGGCTGCGTCGCCTCGAGATACCGCTCGGCCTCGAGCGCGGCCATGCACCCCGTCCCCGCCGCGGTCACGGCCTGGCGGTACACGTGGTCCTGGACGTCGCCGGCGGCGAAGACACCCGGGACCGACGTCTGCGTCGTGCCGGGCTTCACCTTGATGTACTCGTTGGGCAGCAGCTCGATCTGACCGCGGAAGAGCTGCGTGTTCGGCTGATGGCCGATGGCGACGAAGAGCCCATCGACCGAGCGCTCGACGAGCGCGCCCGTCTTGACGTTGCGGAGCTTCACGCCGGTGACCTTGCCCTGGGCAGGATCGAGGATCTCCTCGACGGTCGAGTCCCAGAGGAACTGGATCTTCGGATTCTTGAACGCGCGGTCTTGCATGATCTTGGAGCCGCGCAACGCATCGCGGCGATGGACGAGGTCCACCGAGCTGCCGAGCCGCGAGAGGTAGAGCGCTTCCTCCAGCGCGGAGTCGCCACCGCCCACGACCATGATCTTCTGGTCCTTGAAGAAGAAGCCGTCGCACGTCGCGCACGTCGAGACGCCGCGGCCCATGAGCTGCATCTCGGCCTCGAGGCCGAGGAGCTTCGAGGATGCGCCCGTGGCGATGATCACGGTGTGACCTTCGTAGAGGGCATCGCCGGCCCACACCTTGAACGGCGCCGCCGAGAAGTCCACCCGCGTGGCGTCCTCGGGAATCATCTCCGTCCCGAAGCGCTCTGCCTGCTTCCTGAAGTTCTCCATCAGCTCCGGGCCCATGAGGCCGTCGACGAAGCCTGGATAGTTCTCGACGAGCGTCGTGAGCATGAGCTGGCCACCGGACTGAACACCGGTCAGCATGAGGGGCGCCAGGTTGGCCCGAGCAGCGTAGATCGCCGCCGTGTAGCCGGCAGGGCCGGACCCGATGATGACCACCTTGCGCGTCGCCATTCCTACCTCCTCGTCCTTAGATGTACTGCCGGTGGTGTCGGATGCACAGCCCTAGATCCCCAGCACGGGCCGCAGGTCGCCGAGGTCGCGCAGCTCCACGTCGGGTTTCGGAATTCCAGGCGGCAGCGGGGCCGCGTCCGGATTGATCCACGCCGTCCGCATGCCGACCTGGTGAGCTCCGAGCACGTCGATGTCAGGCCGGTCGCCGACGAACAGCGTCTGTTCCGCCGTCACCCCGACCCGGCGCAGCGCCTCTTCGAAGATGACGGGCGCCGGCTTGCGCCAGCCGATCTCGTCCGACACCACGATGGTATCGAAGAGATCGGCCACGCCCGCCTCTCGCAAAATGCCGAGGGCGGTCGGCGTGTAGTCGAAGTTCGAGACGAGCGCCAGGCGATATCGACGGGCCAGATCGGTGAGGAGCGGCCCGTGATGCGCCGGGAACTCGGCGGCCTTGGACAGCTCACGACGGTGCGTATCGAGCAGGCCCTGCAGGAGGCCGGGCGGGCATCGATCGGGATCGAGCGCGAGACAGCGGAACAGGTGGGCGAAGCGCTCGGGCGCCGCCACCTCGCGGTGATCGATCGCACGCCGGCGCTCGGCCTCCTGCCAGCTTTCCTGCAGCGCCTTGTGAAAGGTCTCGAGCGTGAGGTCGGGGCTCCATGCGCGGAGGATCGGGTGGAGATGACCGGCCGTCGAGCGCACGGTGCGCCCCGCGATCGTCACCTCGGGCAGCCGGTCGCGATCGAAGCGCACCAGCGTGTCGAAGAGGTCGAAGAAGACGGCGCGCACGTCCATACGCTCAGAGCGGCTTGCGTCCGGCATATCCCTCGTCGAGCCCGTGCCAGTAGCCGATCGCCTTCTCGCCGAACTTCCAGCAGAGGTTGACCTCGCGACCCTCGCGCATGTGCGGGAAATCCACCAGCCCCAGATCGAGATCCTTCGTCACGCCACCCAGCCGGGTGATGGCCTCGAGCCCGGTCCGCATCCTCTCGATCAGCCGCTCGCGACGTTCCTGGTCGGCGCGCCAGGCGTCGCGGTCGAACGCCGCGCCACCCGCCATCGTGATCCGCTGCTGCTCCGTCTTCATCCGCTCCTCGACGGCCATCACGTCGCGGCGAGCGTCGCGGATCCTCTCCATCACCGCGGTGAGCTCCGGGATGAGCGCTTCGACGTCGGCCGGATTGAAATACCGGTCAGCCACGGATCGGCGCGTCCACGAAGATCGCGTGCACTTCCTTCGGTCCGTGGACGCCGACCTCGGGGAAGAACATGTCGCCGAGACACGTGATCATCAGCGACGCGCGGACGGGCCGCGCCATCAAGCGTGCGGTGGTGGCGGAGTCACGACGACGGCGGCGAGCAAGCGGCCGGGGCCGGCGTTTCGGAGGCCGTGTTCCTGGCCGGCCCGGGCCACGACCGCCTCGCCCGGCTCGAGGCGCTCTTCCTTACCGTCCACGACGACCAGTGCGAAGCCCTCGAGGACGAGATAGATCTTGTCCTGGTCAGCGTGGGCGTGCGGCTTCTGCTCCTGGCCCGGCTCGAGACAATAGAGATCGAGCTGCGTGCGCGACGTCGTCGCCAGCGCGACCTTCGCCATCTTGTCCGAACGAAACTCTGCCCGGTCCTTGATCCTGATCTTCACGTGCGATCTCCGATCATTTCACTCTCGCCTCGTCGCGCGACACGCCTCGGCTCGCCCCGCCACGATCATTTCACTCTCGCCTCTCTCGATCATCTCAGCGCTCGGCTCGGCCGTCGGACTGCCTCACCTCGCACCGCCACGCGCGACGCGCCTCGGCTCACACAGCCACCATCACGGCAGCGCTCGCCGCACCGAGCGGGCCAGCAGCGTCACGGGATGCAGCACCTCGAGGTCGAGCCCACGCTCTCGACAGCCCTTGGCGATCTGAAGGAGACAACCCGGGTTGCCCGTCACTACCGCCGCCGCACCGGTCTCGGCGATGCGATCGATCTTCATGGTGAGCAGGCGGCCCGCCACCTCGGGCTCGAGCAGATTGTAAACGCCCGCGCTTCCGCAGCAGAGGTCGCTCTCGGGCAGCGGCACGATTTTCAGATCCGGGATTCGCCCGAGCAACCGGCGCGGCTCGGCGCGGATGCGCTGGCCGTGGGCGAGGTGGCAGGCGTCGTGATACGTCACGGTGAGATCGACTGGCCCCAGGGGAAGCTCGGCGTCGACCAGAGCCTCGCTGACGTCCTTGATCTTTTCGGCAAAGGCCACCACGTCTGCCTCTCCCGGCATCCAGCGCGTGTACTCCTTCATGGCGGAGCCGCAGCCGGCGGCGTTGACGACGATGACGTCGAGGTCCACCGGAAATGCCGCGATCAGCTTCCGGGCGCGGTCGCGAAAGTCGTCGAGGAATCCGGCGTGAAGCTCGAGGGCGCCGCAGCATCCCTGGTCGCGCGGCACGACGACGTCGTACCCGGCCAGGCTGAGCAGACGCGCCGTGTCGCGGTTCACGTCGGGATAGAGATGCCGCTGGATGCAGCCCGTCAAGACCCCGGCGCGGCCGAGTCGCCGGCGGCCCTGGGCAGGCGTCAGCTCGGGCAACGCCGGAGCGCTCGGCACGTCTGGCAGGAGCGACTCCATCGCGGCCAGGCGCGGCGCCAGCGCCAGCACGTGGCTCGCGCGCACCACGCGTCGCAGCCCGCTCCGTTGATAGAGCTTCAGGCCCCCCAGCATCAGGCCGAGCCGCCTCGGTTCGGGGAACATCCCGTGCACCAGGCGGCGGAGCAGCGCGGTACGGGGCCTCGGCCCGCGCTCGACGAGCTGAGAGCGGGTGGCTTCCAGGAGCGAGCCGAAGGGGACGCCGGCCGGGCACGCCGTCTCGCACGCACGGCAACCGAGACAGAGATCCATGTGGCGCGCGAACGCGTCGGTGAAACCGAGGCGGCCTTCGGCGACCGCCCGCATGAGATAGAGCCGCCCGCGCGGCGAGTCCATCTCTTCGCCGAGGACGCGATAGGTCGGACACTGGGGCAGGCAGATCCCGCAGTGCACGCACAGCCTGAGATCGTCGATGTCCGGAGCGACCGCCGCCATCAGAGACCGCCGACGAATCGGCCCGGGTTGAGCACGCCTCGCGCGTCGAACTCTTGCTTGATCGCGCGCATCAGACCGAGCGCCGCCGGCTCGACCGGTCCCCAGGGATCGAATGCGGCCCGCACGTTCGTCGGCGCGCTCTCGACGACGACGGCGCCACCAAAGTCCGCAGTGAGGCCTCGCATCTCCTCGACGAGTTGCTTGACCGTCTCCACGTCGGCCCCGGTGATCGCGACGCGCAGCGAGCCGAGCGAGGCGCAGCCCGTGATCAGCACCGCCCGCTCGGCCGCCGGAAACGCGCGCTCGATCACCTCGACGGTATCGGCGAGCCGGCTCGGCAACGACCCGATACGGAGGATCACCTCGTCCTCGGCCGGAGTCAGCGCCGCGTCGTACCGCGTCCATAGATCCTCTCCCACGGCGGCCACGCGGACTTTTTCGCCGCTGGCCAGGACGGCGAGGGCCTCGCCCTGCTCACGAACGGCGGGATGGGCGCTGCCGATGGCGACCGCCACGCCGAAGGGCGCGCTCGGGGCCTGGCACACGCGCAGCGCGGCTTCGTTGAGGAGCTCGAGGCGCATCGGCTGGAGCGGCGAATTCACGACGCGCGCAGCGAACGCCTGGGCCGCCTCGACCGACGTGAAGGGCGCCAGCCACGTCTGCTCGGCCTCGGGCATGGGTTGGAGGCGAAGCGTGAGCTCGCACAGGACGCCGAGCGTCCCCAGCGCGCCGACCATCAGCTTGGGCACGTCGTAGCCGGTCACCGATTTGACGACGCGCGCTCCGCCCCAGGTCACGACACCGTCGGCCTGGACGAAGCGCACGCCGAGCACGAGATCGCGCAGCGCCCCGTAACGCGCGCGCAATGGCCCCGCGGCGTTGGTCGCGATCATCCCGCCGAGCGTCCGTCGGCGCCATCCCGGCGGATCCATCGGCAGCCACTGACGCCGGCCGGCGAGACGTTCGGCGAGGCCGCCGGCCGTCATGCCGGCCTCCACGCTCACGGTGAGATCGTCGGGGTTGTCCTCGAGGACGTGATCGAGGCCCGTCAGATCGAGGACGACGTCGACGCGTGATGGCGGCGCTCCGAGGCCGAGCGCCGTACCCGCGCCGCGGGGCACCACCGCGAGGTTCTCGTCCCACGCGATGGCGAGGACCGCGGCCACGTGATCGATCGACGCCGGGCGGACGATGAAGCGCGGCGTGTGGCCATCGATGGCCGCGGCGGACAGCGCGCCCGGATCGATGATGAGCCGGTCGGGGCCGAGACGCTCGGCGAAGACCCCGGCCATCGATGCCGCCGAGACGGCCATCAGATCCAGGCGCCGGCGGGCAGGACCGGCCGCTTGGGCCGGAATCCTTCGCCGCAGGCGGGGTGGGACGGCAGCAGCTTGTCGGGATTCATGAGGCCCGCCGGATCGAACACGCGCCGCAGCCGGAACATGAAGTTGAGATCGGCTTCGCCGTACTGGAGCGGCAGGTTCTTGGCCTTGTCCAGGCCGACGCCGTGCTCACCGGTAACCGAGCCACCGAGCGCGATGCAGGCGGCGAGCAGCTCTTCGTTGGCCTGCTTGGCGCGCTCGAGATCCTCGGCGCTGCGATCGTCGTAGCAGATGAGCGGATGGAGGTTTCCGTCGCCGGCGTGAAACACGTTGGCGATGATCACCCGATGGCGCGCCGCGATCGCTTTCATCTCGCGCATGATCTGGGGCAGCTTCGAGCGCGGGACCACGGCGTCCTGGAGGAGATAGGAGGACGTGAGCCGCCCGACGGCGCCGGCGGCTTCCTTCCGCCCCTTCCACAGGAGCGCCCGCTCCATCTCGTCGGCGGCCACACTGACCGACACGGCGCCGTGACGGCGGCAGATGATGGCGACGCGCTCGGCCTGCGCCTCGACCTCGGCGCGAGGTCCATCGAGCTCGATGAGCAGCACCGCGTCGGCGGCATCCGGGTAGATCTTGCCGATGCTGGCGTTGATGGCGCTGATGATGGCGGCGTCGAGCATCTCCAGCGCCGCCGGCACGATCCCACTCGCGATGATCTCCGACACCGCTTCGGACGCCTCGGTGATCGACGCGAACGTCGCCAGCGCGGTCTTCACGGCCTCGGGCGTGTGGAGGACGCGGACGGTGATGGCGGTGACGATCCCGAACGTCCCTTCGCTGCCGACGACGACGCCGGTCAGGTCGTAGCCCGGTCCATCCACCACCTTGCCGCCGACCCGCACCAGATTGCCGGTGCCGGTGACGATCTCGAGCCCCAGCACGTGATTCGTCGTGACGCCGTACTTGAGACAGTGCGGCCCGCCCGCGTTGGTGGCGACGTTGCCGCCGATGGACGACACCATCTGGCTCGACGGATCGGGCGCGAAGAAGTATCCGCGGTCGCCGATGGCCTTCGTGAGCCACAGGTTGATCAGCCCCGGCTGAACCACCGCGCAGCGATTGGGCAGGTCGACCTCGAGGACGCCGTCCATCCGATTCACCGAGACCATCACGCCGCCCTTTGGGGCCATCGCGCCGCCGATCAGGCCGGTTCCCGATCCGCGCGGAACGACGGCGAGGCTCTCACGCCGACAGAGCTTCACGACGGCTTGCACCTGGGCGGTGGTTCGCGGCAGGGCCACGGCGTCGGGAGCGCCCTTGTAGAAGGTGTGCATGTCTGCCTCGTAGACCATGCGGCCTTCGGGCGTCGTCACCAGCCCGTCCGCGCCGAGGATTCGCAGGAGCTCTTGGACGATGGCGGGAGTCAGCGGCATTGATATCGATCTCCGAGCGGATTATCTCTTGTTTCGCGCGGCGGCTTCGCCGCCGCAACTCTCATGGGGGAGGGTTCGGAGGGGGCCGTCGAGGCCCCCTCCGACGAGGATGGGGGACGAAGTCCCCCTCCGAGTTACTCAATCTTCCAGGTGTCGCCGGACACGAGGAGCTTCGCGATGTCGCCAGGTCCGCGGTCGGAGATCGCACGACGCTCCTGCTCGAGGAGGACGTCCTCGTAGACCGGCGCCGGGCGCGCCGTCAACACCCCGACCGGGATCGGGAACTCCGGCGTCCACAGGTCGGCCAGCAGCTTCGCCGCGTTGAGGTTCGCCTCGTCGTGAATCCACAGCGCGCTCTCGGGCACGCTCTTGGCGCTCACGACCTTGGGGATGACGCCGTCCATGACAACCGCCTTGCGATCGTCAGGCGCGCCGAACAGGAGCGGCTTGCCGTGCTCGAGCTTGAGCTCGTGCTGGAGCTTCGACTCCTTCTCGTACACGACGTTCCACGCGAGGTCGTTGTACACGTTGCAGTTCTGCAAGATCTCGAGGAAGCCCGTGCCCTTGTGGTGGGCGGCGCGCTTGAGCATCTCCTCCATGTGCCGGATGTCGCGATCGATGGTGCGGCCGACGAACGTCGCCCCGCAGCCCAGCGCGAAGGAGAGCGGATTGATCGGCCGGTCGGCCGACCCCATGGGCGTGGACTTCGTCACCTTTCCCTGCTCGCTCGTCGGCGAATACTGGCCCTTGGTGAGGCCGTAGATCCGGTTGTTGAAGAGCAGCACCGTCACGTCCACGTTGCGCCGGAGCACGTGCAGCAGGTGGTTGCCGCCGATCGACAACCCGTCGCCGTCACCCGTCACCACGAAGATCTTGAGGTCGGGCCGGGCCAGCTTGAGGCCCGTGGCGATGGCGGGCGCACGCCCGTGGATCGTGTGGAACCCGTAGGTGTTCATGTAGTACGGGAAGCGGCTCGAGCAGCCGATCCCGGAGATGAACACGATGTTCTCCCTGGGAATCTCGAGATCCGGCATGCTCTTCTGCACCGCGGAGAGAATGGCGTAGTCTCCGCATCCCGGGCACCAGCGGACGTCCTGATCCGACTCGAAATCCTTCTTGGTATAGCGACGGGCTTCGGCGGCCCCCGCTCCACTCGCGCTCATGGCTTGCTCCCGATGAGTTGGACGATTGCCTCGTAGATTTCTTCCGACGCCAGCGGCAGACCACGGACGCGGTTGAAACCGACCGCGTCGACCAGATATTCGGCGCGCAGCACGCGCACGAGCTGGCCGCTGTTGATCTCGGGCACGAGCACCTTGCGGTACTCGCGCAGGATGTGGCCCAGATCGGGCGGCAGCGGGTTCAGGTGACGGAGATGAACCGATGCGACCGACCGCCCCTCGGTCTGAGCCCGCTCCACCGCGGCGGTGATCGCCCCGTACGTGCCGCCCCAGCCCACGACCAGCAGGTCCCCGGTGGCCTCCCCGTTGATCGTGGTCGGCGGAATCTCCTGAGCCACGCGCCGCACCTTTTCGGCCCGTGTCTTGACCATGTGGTCGTGGTTCTCGGGATCGTACGAGATGTTGCCGGTCACGTCCTGCTTCTCGATGCCGCCGATGCGATGCTCGAGCCCGGGTGTGCCCGGGCGCACCCACGGTCGCGCCAGCGTGGCCGGGTCGCGCAGATACGGGAAGAACCCATCCGCCGACGTGCGGAACTGGATCTCGATCGGCGGCAGCGTGTTGACGTCGGGGATCAACCACGGCTCGGAGCCGTTGGCCAGGAAGCCATCGCTCAACACGATGACCGGCATCATGTACTTGGCGGCGATGCGCACGGCCTCGTAGGCGACGTAGAAGCAGTCGCCCGGCGTCGCCGGGGCGAGCACCGCCACCGGTGATTCACTGTTGCGACCGTACAGCGCCTGCATCAGGTCGGCCTGCTCGGTCTTGGTCGGCATGCCGGTCGAGGGGCCGGCACGCTGGATGTTGAGGACGACGAGCGGCAGCTCGGCCGTCACGGCCAGACCGATGCCTTCGCTCTTGAGCGCGATGCCAGGGCCGCTCGAGCCCGTCACGCCGATGGCACCGCCGAAGGACGCGCCGATGGCCGCGGTCACCGCCGCGATCTCGTCTTCCGCCTGGATCGTGCGGATGCGGAAGCGCTTGTGCATGGCCAGCTCTTCGAGGATGCCGCTGGCCGGCGTGATCGGATATGCGCCGTAGACGAGGGGAATCTTCGAGCGCTGGGCGGCGGCCAGCAGTCCCCACGCGAGCGCGCGGTTGCCCGTCATCGCCCGGTAGAGGCCCGGAGCCATGTCGGCGGCGTCGACCGTGTAGTGCTCGCCGAAGATCTCGGCCGTCTCACCGAACGCGTGGCCCGCCTTGAGGACGCGCGTGTTGGCCTCGGCGATGTCCATGCTCTTGGCGAACTTCTTGTTGATCCAGTCGAGCGTCGGTTCGAGCGGTCGTGTGTAGATCCACGACACGAGGCCGAGCGCGAAGAAGTTCTTGGTCCGGTCCTTCTCCTTGGTGTTCAGCGCGAGGTCCTTGATCGCCTCGTGCGTGAGCCCGGTCATGTCGACCTTGTGCAGGCGGTAGCGCTCGGCCAGCGCCGGATCGTCGAGCGGGTTCTGGGCGTAGCCGGCCTTGTCGAGGTTGCGCTTGTCGAATGCCGCCGTGTTCACGAGGAGCAGGCCGCCCGGTTTCAGATCGCGAAGGTGCACCTTGAGTGCGGCGGGATTCATGGCGACCAGGCAATCGAGACGATCACCCGGCGTGTACACGCGCTGGCTGCCGAACTGGAGCTGGAAGCTGGAGACGCCGAAGAGGGTGCCCGCGGGTGCGCGAATTTCGGCCGGGAAGTTGGGCAACGTGGCGATGTCGTTGCCGGCCCAGGCGGATTCGGTGGTGAACTGCTCTCCGGTGAGCTGCATCCCGTCCCCGGAGTCCCCGGCGAAGCGGATCACGGCACGTTCCAGCCCCCTGCGCGGCTTCTCGGTGCCCTTGACGGGAGCCACCGTCTCGCTCATCGATCCGTATCCTTTCCTCTGTCGAACTCCCGGCGCATACCCCTTCCGCCAAGTCGCCCCGTCGGGATTCGCGCCGGACTGCGTTTGACTGTCCTCGCTCCTGCCGTCAGGACAGATCACCTGTCATCTTATCGGACTGCGAGCGAAGGAGCAAGGATTGTCGCGCGGTTAGACCACCTCACCGCCTCAGCCCGCGTCGATACGCTCCGGGTGCTTGATCGCATCGCCGGGCGGCAGGTTGAGGACCGCCTCGGGAAACAGATTTGCCAGCCATCGGATCACGTCGGTGACCGTGACGACGCCGATCGGACGGCGGTCGGCGTCGACGAGCGGCACCGTGCGATAGCCCGCGACGCTCATGCAATGCACCGCGTAGGCGACCCGCTGGCCGGCCGAGAGCGCCTCCGGACTCGGCGTCATCACCGCGGATAGCGGCGTCGTCGCCACGTCGCGGCCGACGCCGACGACCCGGCGGAGCACGTCACGCTCGGTGAAGATCCCCGTGAGCCGGCCGTCCGCATCGACGATGAGGACACCCGCCTGCCGCCTGGCCAGCATCGCCTGCACCGCTTCGCCCACCGTCGACGTCGGGCGCAGGCAGATCGGCTCCGCAGCCGAGAGGATCGCGATGGTGTCCCCGAGCAGCGCCCCGCGGATCTCCTGGAGATCCTCCTCGATGTCGCGCGAGCGATCGTCGTCGAAATCCGTCATCCGGCACCTCCAGCCGGCCGAGCGCCGGCTCAGGCGCGAATGGTAGTCCCGTGGCGGGGCCACGGCAACGAGATCAGCGCGAGGCGGCCTCGCGTGGGCGAGCGGCCGGCGGGTCCCCGTTCGAAGCCTGCAGAAGCTCGACGAAACGGGTCACCGCCGGTGTCAGCGGTTTCTGCCGGCGATGGATGATGCCGACCGGGCGCACGAGGTCGGAGATTCCGAATGGCAGGACGGCCAGCGTGCGGATTCCGGCTTCCTTCTCCACGGTGTGGCGGGGCAGAATGCTGACCCCGGCCGCGATCATGATCGCCTGCTTGATCGTTTCGATGTTGTCGAACTCCATCACGATGTTCACCTTGACGCCGCGCTGGCGGAGCGCTCGGTCGATCGCCTTGCGGATCGTCAGCTCGCGGTCGAAGGCCACGAATGGCTCGCCATTCAGCTCGGCCGGCGTGACCAGCCGGCGCCGGGCGAGCCGGTGATTCGGGTGGCAGACGAAGGCCATGGGCTCGGCCCGGAGGGGCACGACGGTGAGCGCGCGGTCGGCCGGCGGATACGACATAATCCCCACGTCGGCCTCATCCCTGAGGACCGCCTCCACGACCTTGTGGGGATGCAGGCACTCCAGCTGGACGCGCGCGTTCGGATAGAGGGACATGAAACGCTGCAAGTGGTGGCTCATGTCGTGAAGACCGACCGAGTAGATCGCGGCGACCCGCACCGTGCCGTCCACGCGGGCCTTCACCGAGGCGACCTCGGCCTTGGCCTTCTCCCACGTCTCGAGCAGCGAGCGGCAGGCCTCGTAGAACGTTTGCCCCTCGGGCGTGACCACGAACGGCCGCTTCGTCCGATCAACCAGCGCCACGCCCAGCTCCCGCTCGAGCTGCTGCACGGCCTGACTGGCCGCCGACTGCGAGACGAAGCTCTGCTCGGCGCCGCGCGAGAACGAGCGGAGACGGACGATGTCGCAGTAGAGGCGCAGGGTCTCGAGGTGCACAGGCGTGAGTCTATCATTAGCATTTCTAATTCACATCATATGATTTTTTCGGGCTGACTTATGCTCGTCGGGCCGGTAGTATCGTGCATCCGTTCACAAGGTGATGGAGTGCCCATGATGGAGCCGCACCAGCTCGGACCGCCGCCCGCTCAAGGTCTCTACGATCCCCGCCACGAGCACGACGCCTGCGGCGTCGGCTTCGTCGTCGACATCAAGGGACGAAAGTCGCACGCCATCGTGCGCCAGGCGCTCAAGGTCCTGATCAACCTCCTGCACCGGGGCGCCTGCGGGTGCGAGCCGAACACCGGCGACGGCGCCGGCATCCTGTTGCAGATGCCCGACAAATTCCTGCGCAAGGTGTGCGCGCCGCTCGGCCTCACGCTGCCGGCGGCGACGGAGTACGGCGCCGGCCTCACGTTCCTGCCCCGCGACTATCTCCAGCGCGACAAGGTGCAGACGCTGATCCAGACCCTCGTGGTCGAGGAAGGCCAGCGCTTCCTGGGCTGGCGCGACCTGCCCACCGACGATCGCCACCTGGGTGCCACCGCGCGCTCGGTGGAGCCGGTCATGAGGCAGATGTTCATCGGGCGCGGCCCCGGTGTGCGAGACCACGCCCACTTCGAGCGCAAGCTCTACGTCATCCGCAAGCGCATCGAGAACGCGGTCGACGCGATGGACTTCACCGAGAAGAAGCTCGTGTACGTGCCGAGCCTCTCCTCGAACACGCTCATCTACAAGGGCATGCTCTCGGCCGACCAGATCGAGGGCATGTTCCCCGATCTCACCGACCCCGACGTCGAGTCGGCGCTGGCCCTCGTCCACCAGCGGTTCAGCACCAACACCTTCCCGTCGTGGCCGCTGGCCCACCCGTATCGCTTCGTGGCCCACAACGGCGAGATCAACACGCTGCGCGGCAACATCAACTGGATGCGCGCGCGGGAAGCGCTCTGCCGGTCCGACGTCCTCGGCGAGGACCTGGCCAAGGTGTTCCCGGTGACCCGCGAGGGGCTCTCGGATTCGGCGACCTTCGACAACGTGCTCGAGTTCCTGGTCATGAGCGGGCGCTCTCTGCCGCACGCGATCCTCATGATGATTCCCGAGCCCTGGCAGAACCACGAGTCGATGAGCCCGGAGCGGCGGGCGTTCTACGAGTACCACGCCTCGCTCATGGAGCCGTGGGACGGCCCGGCGTCCATCGCCTTCACCGACGGCACGGTGATCGGCGCCGTGCTCGACCGCAACGGCCTTCGCCCCTCGCGCTACTACGTGACCAGGGACGACCTCGTCATCATGGCCTCGGAAGTCGGCGTGCTCGACATCGCGCCGGAGAACGTCCTCACCAAGGGACGACTGCACCCCGGCCGGATCTTTCTGGTGGACACCGCGCAGGGCCGGATCATCGCCGACGAGGAGATCAAGGCCCAGCTCGCCGCCGAGAAACCGTACGGGGCGTGGCTGCGTGAGAACCTCGTCCGCCTCGAGGATCTCCCGGCCCAGCCGGTCGCCGAGGCCGATCACGAGAGCGTCCTCACGCGCCAGATCGCCTTCGGCTACACGCACGAAGACGTGCGCCTGCTGCTCGCGCCGATGGCCAAGAACGGCGAGGAGCCCCTCGGCTCCATGGGCACCGATACCGCGCTGGCCGTGCTCTCGGACAAGCCGCGGCCGCTCTACGACTATTTCAAGCAACTCTTCGCGCAGGTCACCAATCCACCGCTCGATCAGATCCGTGAAGAGCTGGTGACGTCCATGGAATCGACGGTGGGGCCCGAGCGGAATCTCCTCGCGCCCGAACCCGAGTCGTGTCGCCAGATCAATCTCAACGATCCCGTGCTCTCGAACGAGGACGTCGCCAAGCTCCGCCACGTGGCCCATCCCTGGTTCAAGTCCACCACGCTCCCGATGCTGTTCGAGATCGCGGACGGCGCGCCCGGGCTCGAGCGCGCGATCGAGGACCTGCAGCACCGGGCCAGCGAGGCGATCGCGGCCGGTCACAACGTCATCATCCTGTCCGACCGCGGCGTCACCCGCGAGCGGGCCGCCATCCCGAGCCTGCTCGCCACCGCGGCCGTGCATCACCATCTCGTGCGAGGCGGCGAACGCACACGCTGCGGCCTCGTCATCGAGACGGGCGATGCGCGCGAGGTCCACCACATGGCCCTGCTGATCGGCTATGGCGCGGGTGCCGTCAATCCGTGGGTGGCCTTCGAGACGCTCGACGACATGATCGCCCAGGGCATCCTGGTCGGCGTCGATCACGACAAGGCGGTCAAGAACTACATCAAGGCGCTCAACAAGGGGATCCTCAAGGTCATGGCCAAGATGGGGATCTCGACGCTGCAGAGCTATTGCGGCGCCCAGATCTTCGAGGCCATCGGCCTCCACCGCGACGTCGTCGACACCTACTTCACCGGCACCGCGTCCCGCGTGAGCGGCATCGGCATCGACGTGATCGCCGAGGAGGTGCGGCTCCGTCACGAGCGGGCCTTCCCCACCCGGCCCGTGGGCGAAGCCGAACTGGACTGGGGCGGTGAGTACCAGTGGCGGCGCGACGGCGAGTACCACCTGTTCAATCCCGACACCGTCTTCAAGCTCCAGCACGCCACTCGCGCCGGCCAGTACACGGTCTACCGCGAGTACACGAAGCTGGTGGACGACCAGTCGCGGCGCCTGGCGACGCTGCGCGGCCTGATCGAGCTGCAGCCGGCCGCCACGCCGATTCCGCTCGACGAGGTCGAATCGGTCGCGTCCATCCTGAAGCGCTTTGCCACCGGCGCGATGTCGTACGGCTCCATCAGCCAGGAGGCCCACGAGACGCTCGCCATCGCCATGAATCGCCTCGGCGGCAAGTCGAACACCGGCGAGGGCGGCGAGGACGCCGTGCGCTATCGTCGCGATCCCAACGGCGACTCGCGCCGCAGCGCCATCAAGCAGGTGGCCTCGGCGCGCTTCGGCGTGACCAGCGAGTATCTCGTCAATGCCGACGACCTCCAGATCAAGATGGCCCAGGGCGCCAAGCCTGGCGAGGGCGGCCAGCTCCCCGGGCACAAGGTCTATCCGTGGATCGCCAAGGTGCGCTTCGCGACGCCGGGCGTGGGCTTGATCTCCCCGCCACCGCACCACGACATCTACTCGATCGAGGATCTGGCCCAGCTCATCCACGATCTGAAGAATTCGAATCCGAGGGCGCGCATTCACGTGAAGCTGGTGGCCGAGGTCGGCGTCGGCACGGTCGCCGCGGGCGTGGCCAAGGCCCACGCCGATGTCGTGCTGATCTCCGGCCACGACGGCGGGACCGGTGCCTCGCCGCTCACGTCGATCAAGCATGGTGGTGTCCCGTGGGAGCTCGGTCTCGCCGAGACCCAGCAGGTGCTCGTGCTCAACAAGCTACGTGATCGGATCGTCGTTCAGGTCGATGGTCAGATGAAAACGGGCCGCGACGTCGTCATCGCCGCCCTGCTCGGGGCCGAGGAGTTCGGGTTCTCCACGGCTCCGCTCGTCGTCATGGGCTGCATCATGATGCGGGTCTGCCATCTCAATACCTGCCCGGTCGGAGTCGCCACGCAGGACCCCGAGCTCCGCAAGCGCTTCAACGGCACGCCGGAGTTCGTGGAGACCTTCTTCCGCTACATCGCGGAGGAGGTTCGCGAGTACATGGCGAGCATGGGCTTCCGGACCATGGACGAGATGATCGGCCGGGCCGACCGTCTGAATTTCAAGCCGGCCCTCGAGCACTGGAAGGCGCGCGGCCTCGACCTGTCACCGATTCTGTACCAGCCCGACGTGCCGGCCACCGTGGGCCGCCACTGCGCGGTCGCGCAGGACCACGGGCTCCACCGGGCCCTCGACCACACGACGATCATTCCCGCCTGCCGTGAGGCGATCGAGTACGGCAAGCGTGTGGAGCTGACGCTGCCCATCCGCAACGTGAATCGCACGGTCGGCACCATGCTCGGCTACGAGGTCACGTCCCGCTGGGGTGGCGGCGGCCTGCCCGACGACACCGTCAAGATCCACTTCACCGGCTCGGCCGGGCAGTCGTTCGGCGCGTTCGTTCCGCGCGGCATCACCTTCATGCTGGAGGGCGACGCCAACGACTACTGGGGCAAGGGACTGTCGGGCGGGCGGTTGATCGTCTTTCCGCCGCGGCGCTCGACCTTCACCCCCGAGGAGAACATCATCATCGGTAACGTGGCCCTCTACGGCGCGACCGGTGGTGAGGCGTTCGTCCGCGGCGTCGCCGGCGAGCGCTTTGCCGTCCGCAACAGCGGCGCTCACGCCGTCGTGGAAGGCATCGGCGACCATGGCTGCGAGTACATGACGGGCGGCCGCGTCGTCGTGCTCGGACGCACGGGACGCAACTTCGCCGCCGGCATGTCGGGAGGCATCGCCTACGTCCTGGACGTCGCCGGTGACTTCAAGCGACGCTGCAACGTCGGTATGGTCGACGTCGGACCGCTCGATCAGCCCGAGGACATCGAGCTCGTCGGCAACCTCATCGAGCGCCACGTCGCGGCGACTGGCTCCGCCTATGCCGCCCGACTGCTCTCGAGCTGGCGCGAGGCCCAGTCGCGCTTCGTCAAGGTCATGCCCAAGGACTACAAGCGGGTGCTGCTGGCCGAGGCGCGGGCCCGCGGCGAAGGCCGGGAGCCGACGTTCGCCGAGCTCGTGGGCGCCACGAGTGGGTAAGGTCACCGGCTTCCTCGAGATCAAGCGCAAGAAGTGGCCGACCCGGCCGGTGACCGAGCGGCTCCACGACTGGCGTGAGGTCTACCTCCCCTACCCGGAGCCCGACCTCAAGAGTCAGGCGGCCCGCTGCATGGACTGCGGCATTCCCTTCTGCCACCAGGGGTGCCCGCTCGGCAACCTCATCCCCGACTGGAACGACCTGGTCTATCGCGATCACTGGCACGAGGCGATCCAGCGGCTGCACGCCACCAACAACTTCCCCGAGTTCACCGGCCGGCTGTGCCCGGCGCCCTGCGAGGGATCGTGCGTGCTCGGGATCAACGACGATGCCGTTCACATCAAGGCCGTCGAGGTCTCGATCGTCGAGCGCGCGTTCGCCGAGGGGTGGATCGGAACGCAAGGGCCCGCCGTACGCACGGGCAAGAAGGTGGCGGTCGTCGGCTCAGGGCCGGCCGGCCTCGCCGCCGCCGAGCAGCTCAATCGCGCCGGTCACTGGGTAACGGTGTTCGAGCGCTCCGACCGGATCGGCGGCCTCCTGCGCTACGGCATCCCCGAGTTCAAGATGGAGAAAAAGTTCCTCGACCGGCGGTTGCGGCTGATGGAAAAGGACGGCGTGGTGTTCCAGCCCAACGCCGCCATCGGCACGTCGATGCCGGTCGCGGATCTGCAGGCTGAGTTCGATGCGATCGTGCTCGCGTGCGGCGCGGGGGCGCCGCGCGACCTGCCCGTGCCGGGACGCGAGCTCGCCGGCATCCACTTCGCGATGGAGTACCTCACGCTGCAGAACCGGCGCTGCGAGGGCGACACGATCGCCGACGAGGACTTCATCACGGCCCGGGGCAAGCGAGTGGTGATCATCGGCGGCGGCGACACCGGCGCGGACTGCCTCGGCACCGTGCACCGTCAGGGGGCGCTGTCCGTGCATCAGTTCGAGCTGCTGCCGCGGCCGCCCGATCAACGGGCTGCCGACAACCCGTGGCCGCAGTGGCCGAACATCCTCCGCGTCTCCTCCGCCCACGAGGAAGGCGGCGATCGCGTCTACGCCGTCTCGACGCAGCGGTTTACCGGTGACGCCGGGCGCGTCACCCAGCTCCATGCGGTGAAGGTCGAGATGGTCCGCGAAGGGGGACGGCTCGACTTCAAGCCTCTGGCCGGCACGGAGTTCACGCTCGACGTGGACCTCGTCCTGCTGGCGATGGGGTTCCTCGGTCCCGAGCGCCCTGGCCCGATCGCCACGTTCGGCCTCGCGCTGACCGACCGCGGCAACGTCGTGCGCGATCGGAACTGGATGACCAGCGTCCCCGGCGTCTTCACCTGTGGCGACATGCAACGGGGCCAGTCGCTGATCGTGTGGGCGATCGCCGAGGGCCGCTCGTGCGCCCGCGGCGTCGATCTCTACCTCATGGGCAAGTCCGACCTGCCAGCTCCACTGTCCTGATGGCCACGCGGGAGGAGTACGCGGGCCTCCCTCTCGTCGATCGCCTCGACCGGCTGACCCGTACGCCGTCCGATCTCGATTCCGTCGTCCACGGCCACAGCGCGGCTGACCTCGCGCGGCGCCCCGACACCAAGAGCTGGTCGGTGACCGAGATCCTGTGCCACCTGCGTGACATCGAGGAGCTCTGCATGCTCCGCTTCCGGACGATGCTCGCGATCGATGATCCGAAAGTTATGGTCGCCGGCGCGAAGGTTCCCGATCCCACTGAGTGGGGCCTGCGCGGAGGGGAGCTGGCCATCGATCCCGAACGCTGGGTCGAGGAGCGTCAATACTCGCGGTGCGACGGCGACGCGGCGCTGGAGGCGTTGCGGCGGCGGCGCCGCGATTCTCTGGATTTGTTCGGCCGGCTCCAGCCCGAGCAATGGCAGCGCGGGTGTCAGCATCCAACGCTCGGTCACGTGACGTTCGCCGACTGGACAGGGTTGATGGCCGCCCACGACGACAACCATCTGGCCCAGGCCAGGCGCGCCGTCATGGGCACGCCGTGACCTATCGCAACAGCCAGTCGTGAGCCGTCTCGACAAGGAGGTCGCCCGATGCCGATGACGCGAGCGCAACGTCATGCCCTCATCGAGCAGTATGCCGACGGACCCCGACGTCTGCGGGCCGCTCTGGCCACCGTCCCCGCCGCGGCGATGCAGTGGCGACCGAAACCCGGCGAGTGGTCGGCTCACGAGGTCATCGTGCACTGCGCCGACTCGGAGACGCAGTCCTCGTCGCGCATCCGGATCCTCATGTGCGACAAGAATCCCGTGATCCAGGGCTACGACGAGGCCCAGTGGGCGCGCGACCTCGACTATCACGCGCACCCCATCGACGTCGCCCTCGCCACCGTCGACGCCGTGCGCGCCCACACGACCGTTCTGATTCGCCGCTTGCCCGACGAGGCCTGGACCAGGGAAGGCCGTCACACCGAGTCCGGCCACTACACGGCGGAGGACTGGCTCAGGATCTACGCGGACCACCTCGAAAACCACGCCCGCCAGATCGAGGCAAACGTGGCCGCCTTCAAGAAGGGCTAGGCGCGCTCCGCCCGCACCGGGCTTTGCCAGCGCGCGTGGCCCACGAAGAACGGCCCCAGCGTCTGGATGTACTGGGACGTCTGCACGGTCTTTCGCATCGCCTGGACGAGGTGCGAGAGCGGGTGCAGGTCCTTGCCGACGAGGCCGATGACGAAGTCGTTGTCGTTCACGTCCACGCCGTGACAGGCGAGCCGGATGTCGTGGGCGAGGTCGGCGTCGCCGTACGCGTGGCCCAGCACCGCGTGCTCCTTCACGATCCCGCCCTGTTCCTGCGGGTTCAGCCGCGAGAACGCGCCGTTCCGCCGAAGCGGGTACCACACCGCCCACGGCCACGCCGGATTCAGCGCCGTGCGCCGCGGGCGCCGGAACAGCCACTCGTCGATGTCGGCCTCGAAGCCCGAGGTGTAGGTCCGGCCGAGCATCGTGAACTGCGGCCGGTGAGTCAGCGCGGCGAAGGGCTCGGTGTTCAGCAGGTCGCGGAACGCGCTGGCGAAGAACGTCGGGTCCTCGCTGATGCCGAGGATACCGATGCCCCGCGGATCGTTGACGTCGTGGTAGACGGCGCCCTCGATACGGCTCGCCTCCACCGCGCGGATGACGGGCTTGGCGTCGCCGCACCCCGTGAACACCTGGAGCTGCATGTACAGGCGCCGCTCGCTCGTCTGTCCCTTGAGGCCACGTTCCCGAACGTCCACCTTCGCGTCGTCAGCGCTCACGTGTCCCTCCGGTTACCCGCCCCGCGTGTGCATTTCCAAATGTGGATCGCGCTTGAGCTGCCCGATCTGCATCAAGGGCCCGCGGTCTCTCGCGACCAGTCGCTCCTCGGCGCCGCGATCGGCGCGGCCGCGCCACCCACCGGTGATGAGCGCGGCCAGCTCCTCTCGAGTCGCGCCCCGGCGAAGCGGCCCGCGCAGATCGACGCCCGCGACCGCGTAGAGGCAGAGGTACCACATGCCGTCGGCGGTGAGACGGCTGCGGTCGCACGAACGGCAGAACGGCGCGGTCGTCGACGCGATGATCCCGAAGGTCGTCCCGTCGGACAGGCGGAAACGTTCGGCAGGGGCCGTGCTCGCCGGCTCGACGAGCGGCTCGATCGTCCCGTAGCGGAGAGCGAGGACCTCCAGGATCTCCGCGCGCGACACGACCTGGTCCATCGACCAGCGCGTGGCTCCGCCGACGTCCATGTACTCGATGAACCTCACCTCGGCCGGCACCGTGCGCCCGAACTCGATGAGGTCGGCGAGCTCGTCGTCGTTCACGCCGCGCATGGCCACGGTATCGATCTTCGTCCCCGTGAATCCGGCCGCCGGAACGGCGGCGATGCCGGCCAGCACCTGCGCGTGCGTTTCCGCCGGGCGCCGCGTCAGTGCCGGGAAGCGCCCGGGGTGCAGCGTGTCCAGGCTCACCGTGATGCGATGAAGCCCCGCGTCCTTCAGCGCCCGCGCGTGCTCGGCCAGCAGGACACCGTTCGTCGTCATCGCCAGATCGCGGAGCCGAGGCTTGCCGGCGAGCTGACGGACCAGCTCGGGCAGGTTGCGACGCAGGAGCGGCTCTCCGCCGGTGAGCCTCACCTTGTCGACGCCGAGGTCGAGGAACACGTCGACGAGGCCGCTCATCTCCTCGAAGTGGAGGATCTGGTCGCGCGGAAGCCAGGCGTATTCCTCCTCCGGCATGCAGTAGCCGCAGCGCAGGTTGCAGCGGTCGGTGACCGACACGCGCAGGTTGCTGAGCGGCCGGCCCAGGGCATCGGCGACGCGCATCACGAGGTCACCGCGGTCGCCGACTCCGCCTGCGCGCGCTCCCATTCCCGCACGAGCCCGGCCTTCTTGACGCCGACGTCGAAGTGGTCCCACGGCAGCCGCTCACCGACGTCACGCGGGCGCGTCGTGTAGAAGCCCGGATCGCCGTCCCACTCGCGCAACGCTCGACGCCAGTCGCCTTCGAGGCGCGCCGCGATCTCGAGGAAATCCCCGACCCGGCGATCGCCGCGCGCCAGCAGCGCCTGGAGCGCCGCCTCGCGCGGATTCTCGTGGAGGACGCGCACGTTGGAGAGCTTGCGCACGCCGCGCTTGATGACGTCGAGCTTGGCCGACAGCGCATCGGCGCCGTCGAAAGGCGCCCACTGGAACGGCGTCCAGGGCTTCGGCACGAACGACGAGATGGAGAGCGTCAGCCGCCCGAACGGCCGGCCGGCCGAATCGAGCACGCGCAGTCGCTCCAGCATTCGCCTCGCGAGGTCGGGAATCGCTTCGACGTCCTCCGCGGTCTCGGTCGGCTGGCCGATCATGAAGTAGGTCTTGAGGTTCGGGATACCGTGCTGGCGCACCAGATCGCAGGCCGTATAGAGCTGCTCGTCGCTGATCACCTTGCGGACCGCGCGCCGGAGCCGCTCGGTGCCCGCTTCGGGCGCGACGGTCAGCGTGCGATGGCCGCCGCGGGCCAGCGCCGCCACCAGGTCGTCGGTGAGGCTGTCGGCTCGGAGCGAGGAGATCGACAGCTCGAGGCCGTTGGCCTCCACGACCTTCAGGAGGTCGCCGATCCAGGGATAGTCGGACACGCACGCGCCGACGAGGCCGATGCGGCGATTGGCGGGATCCTGGGCCAGGCGCGCGACGGTTTCGCCAAGCGTCGCGACGCTGCGATGACGCACCGGACGGTAGACCTGGCCCTCCAGGCAGAAGCGGCAGCCGCGGCCGCAGCCCTTGCCGACTTCCAGCAGCGCCATGTGGCCGTACTCCGCCTGCGGCGTCTTCACGAGCGAGATCGTCTCGAAGCGATTGACGTCGGGCAGCCGCCGCTTGACGACGACCGCGGGCGCCCCTGCGCGCGGCAGCACCGCCGACAGCGTGCCGTCGGGGTGGTACGCGATGTCGTACTGCCCGGGAACGTAGACACCGGCCACCGCCCCCACGCGCTCCAGGAATGCGTCGCGATCGCCGGCCGTGTCACGATAGAGCGCGATGAGCTCGCGCACCAGCTCCTCGCCTTCGCCGACGGCGACGAAGTCCATGAAGGGCGCCATCGGCTCCGGGTTCGAGAACGCGCAGACACCTCCCATCAGCACGAGCGGGTCGCCCGGCCTCCGCTCGGCGGCGCGGAGCGGAATGCCGGCGAGGTGAAGCAGCCTCAACGTGTTGATGTAGTCGCCCTCGTAGGTCACCGAGAAGCCGACCATATGGAAGTCGGAGAGCGGCCGCTGAGACTCGAGCGAGAACGGTGCTGTTTCGGTGCGGCGCATCTCCTCGACGTCCGCCAGATCGGGTAAGAACACACGCTCACAGACGACGTCGGGAAGCTGATTGAGATGCCAGTAGATGGTCTGAAAGCCGAGGTTCGACATCCCGACGGCATAGGTATTCGGATAAACGAGGGCGATGGCGACCTTGCCACCCCATTCCTTGTGGAACGTGCCCTGCTCCTCGGCGAGCAGCGCCTGGGCTTTCTTCTTTAGATTCCAAGACATCTTAGTCACTCTATCACGTCACCCCTTGATCACGCCGATGGGCCGCAATCTCGCGACTTTCGTCGAGATACCGAAGTTGTGCACGACGTCGACGACGTCTCGCACGTCCTTGTAGGCCTCCGGCATCTCCTCCGCGAGCGCGTCGCGGCCGGTGGCCCGCACGGTGATTCCGCGGGCGGCCAGCTCGTCGGCGATCCGCCGGCCGCGCGCGGCCTTCACCGCGGCCGTCCGGCTGAGCACGCGGCCAGCGCCGTGACAGGTGCTGCCGAACGTCTCGCGCATGGCGGCGTCGGTGCCGACGAGCAGGAATGAGTACCGGCCCATGTCGCCGGGGACCAGCACCGGCTGTCCGGGAAACGCGCGCGTGGCGCCCTTGCGGTGGACGAGGAGGCGGCGCCATCGGCCGTCGATCTCGTACTCCTCTTCCTTGGCGATGTTATGGGCGACGTCGTACACCACGCGCATGGCGAGGTCCCGCGGCGACCGCGTGAGCACACGCTCGAACACGTCCCTCGCCCAGTGGGTGAGGAGCTGACGATTGGCGAACGCGAAGTTGGCGGCGCCGCGCATGGCGCCGAGATAGCCTTGCGCTTCCTCGGAGTCGATCGGCGCGCAGGCGAGCTGGCGGTCAGGGACGGTGATTCCATATCGTCGCAAGGCTCGCTCGGTCGTCTTCAGGTAGTCCGTACACACCTGATGTCCGAGGCCACGTGAGCCTGTGTGGATCATCACGGTGACCTGCCCCGATCGCACTCCCAGATCGCTGGCTCGACGCTCGTCGAAGATCTCGTCGACCACCTGGATCTCGAGGAAGTGGTTGCCCGACCCCAGCGTTCCGAGCTGGCGGCGGCCGCGATCGAGCGCCTGGGCCGACACCGCCGACGGATCGGCCCCGGCGATCCGCCCCTCGGACTCCAGCCGGCCGACGTCCTCAGCATCGCCCCAGCCACGCTCGACGGCCCACGCCGCGCCACGTTCCAGCACGCGATTCAGGCCGCGCGGAGCGAGCGCCACGCGGCTCTCGGAGCCGACACCCGTCGGGATCGAGGTGAACAGCGCGTTCACGAGGTCGTCGAGGTGAGGCTTCACCTCGACGGCATCGAGGCCGGTCGCGAGCAGGCGCACCCCGCAGTTGATGTCGAACCCGATCGCTCCCGGACTCACGACGCCGCGCTCGGCGTCAGTGGCGACGACGCCGCCCACGGGCAAGCCGTAGCCCTGATGGATGTCGGGCATGGCGAGCGCGGCTTTGACGATCCCGGGCAGCGTCGCGCCGTTCGCGAGCTGCTCCAGCGACGCTTCGCGACGGATGTGCGAGATCAGCGCTTCGTCGGCGACGATCAGTCCGGGAACGCGCATGCCGGGCTTGGCGTCAGGCGGGATTCGCCAGAGATACGGGCCGACCTGCTCCAGTCTCATCGGGATATTGTAACGAAGCGTTGGAGTGCAGCTCGACGTGGGTGAGAGGACGAGGTACGTGTGGCTACGTTCGTCCTGCCGATTGGTTTAGGCGCTCGAGGCTCCGTGCGCCGGACGCGTCCGGCGATACGTCCAGGCGACGCCGATGAGCGCCACGATCACGCCGGCCAGGCTCGCGAGCTGCGGGACGCGGAACTGTCCCACCCAGAAGCTGTCGAGACGGAGCGCCTCGATCGCGAAGCGTCCGATCGAGTAGAGCCCGATATAGGTGAAGAAGAGCGCGCCCGGATGCTCGCGCAGCCGAGGCCGCAGCCAGGCGACCAGCACCACGAAGACGGCGAAGTCCCACACCGACTCGTAGAGAAACGTCGGGTGGAAGTACTCGAACTGGCCGAACCCGGGCGGCCGGTGCGCGGGCGAGATGTAGAGCTTCCAGGGCAAGTTCGTCGGCCGCCCGAAGGCCTCCTCGTTGAAGAAGTTGCCCCAACGTCCGATGGCCTGGCCGATTGCGATGCTGGGCGCGGCCACGTCGAAGCCCCGCAGCACGGGCAGGCGCCATCGCCAGGCCAGGAACGCGCCCACCAGCGGCCCGACGATGAGGCCGCCGTGGATGGCGAGCCCACCTTCCCAGACGGCGACGATCTTCGCCGGGTACTGCCCGTAGTAATCCCAGTTGAAGATCACCTCGTAGAGCCGCGCGCCCACCAGCCCCGCGAGGATCGCCCATTGCGCGGCGCTGATGATGTCGTCGGCGGGGAGCTTCTCGCGTTGTGCCTCGCGATGGCCGAGCCAGAGCCCGACGACGATGGCCACCGCCATGAGGATGCCGTACCAGCGGACGACCAGCGGTCCGATCTCGAACGCGATAGCGCCGGGCGACGCCATGACGTCAGGTAAGATAGCCCGCCGAGCCCCATTTTTCCAATGAGCCTGCGACGTTTTCGATGGTGGGCGGTGCCGGTGCCCGTGCTCGTGGCCCTGGTCGCCGTGGGCCTCGGCATCCCGGCGCTGGGGGCTGCCCTGGTCGTGACCGACGCCCTCCAGCCGAGCGATGCGATCTTCGTCCTGGACGGGGGTACGCCCGTGCGCGAGCTCGAAGCGGCGTCGCTCTACCGCCTCGGCTATGCCCCACGGGTCGTGGTCGCCCGCGGCCGGGATGCGATCTCCGTCGCCCGACAGGTCAGCGGGGAGCCGTCACGCCAGGAGCGCGCGGTGCGGGTCCTTCGTCACGTCGGCGTCCCGGAGGCCGCCGTCGTCACGCTCTCCCAGGAGGTGGACAACACGGTGCAGGAGCTGGCCGCGGACTTCGCCTTCGCGACGAAGCAGGGCCTCCGCCGCGTGATCCTGGTGACGTCGGCCAACCACACGCGGAGGGTACGCGTGATCTGGAATTCGCGTTACGAGCGCAGGATTCCGGCGCTTGTCTATCCCACGTCGTGGGAAACGTACGACGCGCGCCGGTGGTGGGCGTCACGGCGTACGATGGAGGAGACGATCCACGAGGCGCTCGGGATCGTCCACTTCATGCTCGGCAGCCCGCTGCCGACGTTCGACCCGAAGTCCTGATCAGTACCCGCCGCCGCCCATCGTCGTGCACATGCCGTTGCGCCAGATACCGCCGGCCGTCTGGCAGCGCTCGACGTCCCCGCCCGTGGAGACGGCCGGGGCTGTCGTCGAAGCCGGGACCGTCGTGGAGGTCGGATTCGTCGAGGTGGTCGTCGCGCAGCCGGCAACGGCGAGGCCGAGCGCGAGCCCGGTGGCAGCGACGGCAACCGCGTGGATCACTCTTCGCGCCTCATTGGCCGCCAGTTTGGACATCGGTGACTCCCATGACGTGGTCGAGCACCCAGCGTACACCCATCAGATCGCATCCCCACGCGTGAACACGCGCCGTCGCTCGACACCGAGGCACGAATCGGAAGGAGTTGGTAGGGGCGGCAGGATTCGAACCTGCACGTCCTCGCGGACAGAGGATTTTAAGTCCTCGGCGTCTGCCGTTTCGCCACGCCCCCGAGGTTCGTCTGGAAAGAAATGTGGAGGCGGCGAGCGGATTCGAACCGCTGCATAGAGGTTTTGCAGACCTCCGCCTTAGCCACTTGGCTACGCCGCCGTGAGACGAGGACTGAGGTCGAGGAGTGGATGGAGCGGGAAACGGGATTCGAACCCGCGACCCCGACCTTGGCAAGGTCGTGCTCTACCACTGAGCTATTCCCGCATCACCGGTTCCTGCGACAGCGCCATATAGTATCACGCTGCCGCGGGCCGTCTACCTCGCGCCGGGGCCTCGCGGACTCACGACGCGGCCTCGCGCAGCGCCGTGGCGGCGTCCTCGGGCGGCACCGGGTTGATGAAGAAGCCACTGCCCCACTCGAAGCCGGCGACCCGCGTCAGCTTGGGGATGATCTCGAGGTGCCAGTGGAAGTGATCGAGCGCCGCCTCGTGGAGCGGCGCGCTGTGCAGCATGAAGTTGTACGGCGGATCGTGCAGCGTGCGGTTCATGCGACGCAGGAAGTCGCCCAGCACACCGGCCAGCGCCCGCAGCTCGTCCACACCCGACTCCTCGAAGGCCGAGCGGTGACGCGTGGGCAGGATCCACGTCTCGAAGGGAAAGCGCGGGGCGAAGGGGGCGATGGCCACGAAGCCGTCGCGGTCGATGATGAGCCGGCGGCGGCCGCGCCGCTCCTCGCGCATGACGTCGCACCAGACGCAGCGCTCCTTGATCTCCCAGTGCTTGGCGGAGCCGGCCAGCTCTTCGACGATCATGATCGGGATGATGGGCAGCGCGATGAGCTGCGAGTGCGGATGCTCGAGCGAGGCGCCGGCGGCCTCCCCGTGGTTCTTGAAGACGAGGATGGACTGGAAGCGACCATCCTTCTTCAGATCGAGCACGCGCTCCCGGAAGGCCAGCAGCACCTCGGCGACGGCGTCGGTCGACATCGTCGCCAGCGACATCGAGTGCTCCGGACTCTCGATCACCACCTCGTGAGCGCCGATACCCGACATCCGATCGTACGGGCCCTCGCCGCTCGGCTCGAGGTCGCCCTCGATGCGGAGCGCCGGGAACTTGTTCGGCACGACGCGATACGACCACCCGGGCGAGTTCGGCGCGCTGCCCGGGGGCCGGCCGGCCAGGATCTCGGGCGGCGTCTTGTCCTCGTGGCCGGCGCAGAAGACGCAGTTCACCAGGCGAGGCTGCACCGGATCGGGGCCGAAGTCGGACGGCCGGCGGGCCCTCTCCGTCGAGATGATGACCCAGCGTCCCACCACGGGGTCCTTCCTCAGCTCGGACACGCTCAGGCATCCTCCGGACGCGCGGCGCGCCCGAGCAGCGCCGCCAGAGCATCGCCGGGCGACTTGCCCTGGAACAACACCGCGCCGACCTCCGCACAGATCGGAAGATTGACGCCGAGCCGGGCGGCCAGCGCGAGCGCCGACGACACGGTCCGGGCACCCTCGGCGATCATCCGCGTCCGACCTTCGACCGCGTCGCGGCTCTGCCCTTTCGCGAGCGCCATGCCGAGCGCGCGATTGCGCGAGAGCGTCCCGGTGCACGTCAGCACGAGATCGCCCATGCCGGCGAGGCCAGCCAGCGTGGCCGGCTGAGCGCCGAGCGCCACGGCCAGCCGGGTCAGCTCGGCCAGGCCCCGCGTGACCAGCGCCGCGCGCGCGTTCTCGCCGAGGCCGAGCCCATCCGCGATTCCGGTGGCGACGGCGATCACGTTCTTCAACGCGCCGCCCATCTCCACGCCGATGACGTCGCGATTGGTGTAGAGCCGGAACTCTCGGTTGCCCAGCCAGCCCTGGAGACGGCGCGCCAGCACCTCGTCACGCGAGGCGACCACCGCCGCGGTCGGCTGGCCGAGCGCGACCTCGCGGGCGAAGGTCGGCCCCGACAGGGCCGCAATGGGCGCGGCGGGAAACCGCTCGGCCACCAGCTCGGTCATGCGCACGTGACGGTGCGGGTCGAGGCCCTTCGTCGCGGACACCACCGGAACCGCGGCCGGAATCGGAGGCAAGTCCTTCAGCGTCGCGGCGACGAACTCGGACGGCACGACGACCAGGATGAGCTCGGCGCCTTGCAACGCGTTCACGTGATCGGTCGTCGCCGTCAGCCGCGCCGGGCACTCGATGTCGGTGAGATAGATCGGATTGCGGTGACTCCGGGCGAGGCCCTCGGCGACTTCGGGCTCCCGCGCCCACATCCTGACGTCGGCGCCTGCGCGCGCGAGGTGAATCGCCAGCGCCGTCCCCCAGCTGCCACCGCCGACGACGGCCACCCTCATGCCCGATGCTCGCCAAGGCGCCGCTCGCTCCCGGCGAGGAGACGCCCGATGTTCTCGTGGTGGCGCAGGATGACGATGAGAGCCCCCGCCGCGCACGCGGCGACTCGAGGCGCGGGGTAGCCGAGCATCAGGGTGCCGAGCGGCACGCAGAGCGCGGCCAGCACCGAGCCCAGCGAGACGTAGCGGAAGGTCACCGTGATGGCGAGCCACACGAGCGCGGCGGGCGCCACGGCCCACGGCGCCAGGTAGAGGAACACGCCGAGCCCCGTCGCCACGCCCTTGCCGCCGCGAAACTTGAGGAAGACCGACCAGCAGTTGCCCGCGATCGCCGCGACGCCAGCGACCGCCACCGGCCAGGGGTCACCGGCGACTGCCGCCGCCGCCTTCACCGCCAGGAAGCCCTTGGCGACGTCACCGACGAGCGTGAGGATGGCGGGCGCGCGGCCGGCCGTGCGCAGGACGTTGGTGGCGCCGATGTTGCCGCTGCCGTGGGCACGAATGTCGCCGACACCCCACGCCCGCGCGATGAGAAAGCCGACCGGCACCGCCCCGATGAGATACGCGGTGACGACAGTGAGAACGCCGCTCACGACCAGCGTTCTTCGCCGGGGACGATCGCGCGGTAGTCGGCCTTCCGGAAGAAGCGATAGAAGTAGTCCACGGCCGAGACGACGGTGAGGCCGAGCGCCACCCACAGCACGGCGGTGGCCGCGACGTGGAACGTCGACGACGGCAGCCCTTTCTCGACGATGAGCATCGTGATCGCCACGTACTGGCTGACCGTCTTCCATTTCGCCAGTCGCGACGCCGGCACGATCACGCCCACGCCGGCGGCCACCGCGCGCAGCCCGGTCACCGCCAGCTCGCGTCCGATGATCACGACGACGATCCACGCCTCGATCTTGTCGATCTGCAGGAGCGAGACGAGCGCGGCGGCCACCAGCAGCTTGTCGGCGATCGGGTCGAGCAGCGTGCCGAGCGTGGTGACTTGATTGCGCCGCCGGGCGATCACGCCGTCGAGCCAGTCGGTGAGCGAGGCCAGGATGAAGATGCCGGCCGCGATCACCGCATGGACCCGCGACGACGAGATCAGGAAGACGATGAGGAGTGGCACCGCGACGATCCGGGTGATCGTGAGGCCGATGGGCAAGTTCACGCGGACACCCTATGCACGAGCGCGAGTCATTATCGGGAGCCGATGACCACGTTGTCAACGTTCGGCCGATACACGGGGACCACCGTCCTCGTGTCCAGCATCAAACAGGCCGCGACATCGCGCCCCCGGCCTCGTGACGTCAGGTGACGGGCCCACGAGGAATCCTCGCCTAGCCGGCCCACGTCCTTGCCGTAGCGGCGGCCGACCGCGAGGGCTTCTCGCGCGGTCGGGCTGAGCTCCGCGGCCGGCTCTTCCCGCTGGAGACGATCCACGAGGAGCCCGGCGCAGGCGTGATCCTCGAGGGAGATCGCGCCGCGCTCGCCGGCGCACACGAGCGTCACGTCGCGCCGGCCTCCGAGCGCCCACATCGCCGCCGCGCCCAGGTTCACGAGGCCGGCGACACCGATGGCGGCGGCACCGCGCGCGGCCAGCAGCGCCTGGGTGCCATTGCTCGTCGTCATGATCAGCGTCTTTCCGCTCACCCGCTCGACCGTGAAGTCGAAAGGCGAGTTGCCGAGATCGAAGCCGGCCAGCGGCTCGCCGCGACGCTCGCCGGCGATGAGCACGGTGTGAGAGGGCAGGGCCGCCGCTCGCTGATGAGCCTCCTCGGCGGTGGCCACGGGGATCACCGCCGCGCAGCCGTTGATGAGCGCGGTGATGATGCTGGTGCTCGCCCGCAAGACGTCGATGACGAGGACGGAAACACCCGCGAGCGGCATCGCCCCCGCCGTGTGGGCCGTGAGGGCAACGTCGATGCGCACGGTCAGCTCCGATGGTCGCGCAGGGCGCGGATCTTGAGGCGCAGGGCGTTCAGGTTGATGAAGCCCTCGGCGTCGCGCTGGCGATAGACGGCGTCGGCCTCGAAGGTCGCAAAGTCGGTCCGGTAGAGCGACCGCGGAGACCGCCGTCCTGCCACCGTCACGTTGCCCTTGTACAGCGTGAGCCGCACGGTCCCCGTCACGTCACGGGCGACCTCGTCCATGAACCCCTGGAGCGCGCGCCGCTCCGGCGAAAACCAGAAGCCGTAGTAGATCATCTCGGCGTAGCGCGGGACGAGCGAGTCGCGCAGGTGCAGGACCTCGCGGTCGAGCGTGAGCGACTCCACCGCCCGTCTGGCCACGTGCAGGATGGTGCCGCCGGGCGTCTCGTAGACGCCCCGCGACTTCATTCCCACGTAGCGATTCTCGACGAGGTCCACGCGGCCAACGCCGTGCTCGCCGCCGAGACGGTTGAGGCGCTCGAGCAGCGCCACCGGCCCGAGGGGTTCGCCATCGACGGCCACCGGGTTGCCGGCCTCGAAGTCGATCAGCACCTCGAGCGGGACGTCGGGCGCCGCCTCCGGAGAATTGGTCAGCTGGAACATCTTGTCGGGCGGCGCCGCCCACGGGTCCTCCAGGATCCCGCCTTCGTACGAGATGTGGAAGAGATTGCGGTCGGTAGAGTACGGGCGGTCCGCGGTCACCGGCACCGGGATGTCGTGCCGCCGCGCGAACTCGAGGAGTGAGGTACGCGAGTTCAGCTCCCACTCGCGCCAGGGCGCGATCACGCGAAGCTCGGGCGCCAGCGCGGCGTACGTGAGCTCGAAGCGAACTTGATCGTTCCCCTTGCCGGTCGCGCCGTGGGCCACGGCGTCGGCGCTCTCGTGTCGCGCGACGTCCACCTGGGCACGCGCGATCAGCGGACGCGCGATCGACGTCCCCAGGAGGTAGCTGCCCTCGTACACGGCGTTGGCCCTGAGCATCGGGAAGATGAAGTCGCGCACGAACTCCTGACGGAGATCCACGATGTGGACCCCCACCGCGCCCGTGCGGAGCGCCTTCTCCCGGATGGGCAGCAGCTCCTCGCCCTGCCCGAGGTCGGCGCAGAAGGCGACGACCTCGCAGCGGTACCGCTCGATGAGCCAGCGGAGAATCACCGAGGTGTCGAGCCCACCCGAGTAGGCGAGGACGACTTTCTTCGGGTCAGACATCGTCGAGCGAGCCGCCCAGGAGGTCGAGGATCACCGCTTTCTGCGCGTGCAGCCGATTTTCGGCCTGGTCGAGCGCGATGCTGTGCGGGCCGTCGAGCACGCCGTCGGTGATCTCCTCGCCACGGTGCGCGGGCAGGCAGTGCATGACGAGCACCGACCCTCGAGCGAACCCGACGAGCGTCTCGTTGACCTGGTAGCGTGAGAAGGCCTCCAGGCGGCGCTCGCGCTCACTCTCCCGGCCCATGCTCGTCCACACGTCGGTGTAGATGACGTCGGCTCCCGTCGCCGCCTCACGCGCGTCGTGGGTGACGGTCAGGCGCCCACCCAGCTTGCGCACGGTCTGCTGCACCCGGGCGTCCGGCTCGTATCCGGGCGGTGTCGCGACCACGAGGGTCGTGCCGAAGAGCGCTCCGAGCAGGATCAGCGAGTGGCACACGTTGTTGCCGTCACCGACCCAGGCGAGGCGCATCGCGCCGAGATCGATGCCGCGTTCCCAGAGCGTGAAGAAGTCAGCGAGCGCCTGGCACGGGTGCTCGAAGTCGCTGAGCGCGTTGATCACCGGCACCGTCGCGTGGCGGGCGAGGCCTTCCACGGTCTCGTGCAAGTACACCCGCGCGGCGATCCCGTCGACCCAGAGCGAGAGGTTGCGCGCGGCATCGGGAACCGACTCGCGCGTGCCGAGCCCGATCTCGGGACCGGAGAGATGCACCGCGCGGCCGCCCAGCTGGACGACCCCGACCTCGAACGTCACCCGCGTCCTGAGCGACGGCTTCTCGAAGATCAACGCCAGCGTCCGTCCGCTCAGCGGGGCGCCGCGCCGGCCGGCTTTCCAGCCCTGCTTGAGCGCCGCCGCCACCTCGAACAGGTGCTGCGCGCGCTCGCGGCTCAGGTCCGCCGCCGAGAGGAAGTGGCTCACTGGGCGAGCGCGCGGTCGAGCGTGGCCAGGGCGCGGTCGCAGTCACGCTCCTCGACGATCAGCGGCGGCGCCATCCGGACGACCTTCTCGCCCGCGCTCAGGATGAGCACGCCGTCTTCTCGACACGCGTCCACGATGGGACCGGCCGCCACCGACAGCTCGGCGCCGATGAGCAGGCCTCTGCCCCGGACCGCGCGGATGACGGGCCGCGTCGTGGCCATGCGGCGCAGGCCTTCCATCAAGTACCGGCCGATCCGGGCCGCGCGCTCGGGAATCTTCTCGTCGAGGACGGTCGTGAAGCTGGCGATGGCGACCGCGGTGACGAACGGGTTGCCCCCGAACGTGGTGCCGTGGGTTCCCGGGGTCAGGACACTGCCGGCGTCGCGCGTCGCCAGCGTGGCGCCGATGGGCAGGCCGTTCGCCAGCGCCTTGGCCACCGTCATGATGTCGGGCTCGATCCCACTGTGCTCGTAGGCCCACAGACGACCGGTGCGTCCGACGCCGGTCTGGATCTCGTCGAGGATCAGCAAAGCCCCCGACTCGTCGCACAGCTTGCGCAGCCCGGGGAGGTAGTCGTCGTCGGGAATGTGCACGCCGCCTTCGCCCTGGATGGGCTCGACGAGGATCGCGGCCGTCCGGTTGTCGACGGCCATCTCCATGGCGCGCAGGTCGTTGTACGGCACGTGCTTGAAGCCGGGGACGAGCGGCTCGAAGCCGTGGTGGTACTTCGGCTGGCCGGTCGCGGTCACCGTCGCCATCGTGCGGCCGTGGAACGAGTTGTGGGTGGCGATGATCTCGTACCGATCGGTCGAGAAGCGCTCCTTGGCGTACTTGCGGGCCATCTTGATCGCCGCCTCGTTGGCCTCGGCACCCGAGTTGGCAAAATAGGCGAGATCGGCGAACGAGTGCTCGCAGAGGAGCTTGGCCAGATGGATCTGCGGCACGTTGTGGTAGAGGTTCGACACGTGCAGCAGCGTGGCGGCGGCCTCGCGGATGGCGCCCGTCACGCGGGAGTGGGAATGACCGAGCGCGGTGACGGCCAGGCCGGCGCCGAAGTCGAGGTACTCGCGGCCGTCGGTGTCCCACACGCGCATGCCATCGCCTCGCACGAGCACGAGGGGGGCGCGGGATACGTTCGCCATCAGATAGGTCGCCGACGTCTCGAGTAGCTGCTTCGTGTCCATGTCGATCCCCTTAGAGAACGATCTCGGTTCCGATACCTTCCCGCGTGAACAGCTCGAGCAGGATCGCGTGGGGCACCCGCCCGTCGATGATGTGAGCCTTCGCGGTCCCGCCCTCCAGCGCGCGCAGCGCCGATTCCACCTTGGGCAGCATCCCGCCGTCGATGACGCCGTCGTGCACCAGGCGCTCGGCATCCTTGCGGCTCAGCGTGCTCACCAGACGCCCCCCGGCGTCCTTGATGCCCTGCACGTCCGTCAGGTGGATCAGCTTCTCGGCCCCCAGCGCGGCCGCCACCTGCCCGGCCACGAGGTCGGCGTTGATGTTGTACGTCTCGCCGTCGCGGCCGACACCGACCGGCGCGATGACGGGAACGAAGCCGTTCTCCTCGAGCAGGCGGATCGGCTCGGGGTTGACGATCTCGACCTCGCCCACCAGGCCGATGTCGATCTCCTCGCCGCTCGGCATCCGGTGCGGCCGGCGGCGCGCGCGCAGCAGGTTGGCATCCTTGCCGGAGAGGCCAACCGCCCGCCCGCCGTGATGGTTGATGAGGCCGACGATCTCCTTGTTGATCTTGCCGACCAGGACCATCTCGACGATCTCGACGGTCTCCTCGTCGGTCACCCGCATGCCGCCCACGAAGCGTGGCTCCTTGCCGAGGCGCTTCATCAGCGCGCCGATCTGGGGCCCGCCCCCGTGCACGATGATCGGATGAATGCCAACGAGGTGGAGGAGAATCACGTCGAGCGCGAAGCTCGCCTTGAGGTTCGCCTGTTCCATCGCGGCGCCGCCGTACTTGATGATGATCGACTTGCCGCGGAACTCCCGGATGTACGGGAGCGCCTCCATCAGGATCTCGGCCCGCTGCAGCGCCTCGTCCATCACGAGCTCGCCATCACAGGATGTACCGCGAGAGATCCTGGTCGCGGGTGAGCTCGCCCAGGCGCGCGTGCACGTAGCCGGCGTCGATCGTGAGCTCCTTGCCCGGCAGGTCGGGCGCGTCGAACGAGATCTCGTCCAAGAGCTTCTCCATGACCGTGTAGAGGCGCCGGGCCCCGATGTTCTCGGTCGCCGTGTTCACCCGCATGGCGATCTCGGCGATGGCGTCGATGGCATCCGCCGTGAAGGCCAGCGTCACGCGCTCCGTGCGAAGCAGCTCGACGTATTGCCGGCTCAGCGCGTTCCGAGGTTCCGTCAGGATGCGGACGAAATCCTCGCGCGTCAAGGGGTCAAGCTCGACACGGATGGGGAAGCGGCCTTGCAGCTCCGGGATGAGGTCCGAGGGCTTGGACACGTGGAACGCGCCGGCCGCGATGAACAGGATGTGATCCGTCCGCACGATCCCGTACTTCGTCGTGACGGCCGAGCCCTCGACGATGGGCAACAGGTCGCGCTGCACGCCTTCCCGGCTCACCTCGGGGCCGTGCCCGCCCTCCCGGCCGGCCACCTTGTCGAGCTCGTCGAGGAAGACGATGCCGGAGTTCTCGACGCGGCGGATCGCCTGACTCACCGCCTCCTCGGGGTCGATCAGCTTCTGCGCCTCCTCCTGCACCAGGAGCCGCCGCGCCTCGCCGACCCGCATGCGGCGAACCTTGGTCCGGGCCGGCAGGATGTTCGAGAGCATCTCGCGCAGGTTGATGCCCATCTCCTCCATGCCCTGCCCCGACAGCACCTCGACCATGGGGACCGTCGACTGCTGAGTCTCCAGCTCCACCATCCGGTCGTCGAGCTTCCCGCCCCTGAGCTGGGCGCGGAGCTTCTCGCGCGTCGTCTCGCGCGACGAGGGGCCGACTTCCTCGAGCGACGGACTCGCGTACGCTTCGTCGCCGCGGCGGGGCAGCAGGAGATCGAGCAGGCGGTCCTCGGCCTGCTGCTCGGCCTTCTCGTGGACGGCGGCGGTCATCTCGGCCTTGACCATGGTGACGCCGAGCTCGGTCAGCTCGCGGATCATCGACTCCACGTCGCGCCCGACGTAGCCGACCTCGGTGTACTTGGAGGCTTCGACCTTGATGAAGGGCGCCTGGGCGAGCTTCGCGAGCCGGCGCGCGATCTCCGTTTTTCCCACGCCGGTGGGGCCGATCATGATGATGTTCTTTGGCGCCACCTCGTCGCGCAGCTCGGTGGGCAGGTTCTGCCGGCGCCAGCGGTTGCGCAGCGCGATCGCCACCGCGCGCTTGGCTCGCGTCTGCCCGACGATGTAACGATCGAGCTCGGCGACGATCTGGGTGGGCGTGAGCGAACTCATAGCGTCTCGACGCTGATGTGGTCGTTGGTGTAGATGCAGATGCCGGCGGCGATCCGCATCGCCTCGGTGACGATCGCCTTGGCGTCGAGATCGGAATGACCGACCAGTGCACGGGCGGCCGCCAGCGCGAAGGCGCCGCCCGACCCGATGCCGATGAGGCCGTCGTCGGGCTCGATGAGGTCGCCGGTGCCCGAGACGATGAACGCGTGCTCACGGTCGGCGACGGCCAGCAAGGCCTCGAGCCGGCGCAGCACCCGGTCGGAGCGCCAGTCCTTGGCCAGCTCCACCGCCGACCGGGCCAGGTTGCCGCGATGCTCTTCGAGCTTCGCCTCGAAGCGCGCGAAGAGCGTGAACGCGTCGGCGGCGGCGCCGGCGAAGCCGGCCAGCACGCGGTCCTGATAGAGCTTGCGGACCTTGCGGGCGCCGGCCTTCACCACGGTGTTGCCGATCGTCACCTGGCCGTCGCCGGCCATCGCGACCTGGCCGCGGTGGCGGACGCAGAGCACGGTCGTCGCGTGGAAGGTCGTCCCGGCGTTGCGGGAGCGGTCGTGATCCCGATCGATCATGTCGAGCTCTGGCGTGCCCGAGGGTGCGCTTTGTCGTAGATCTTCATGAGCTGGGCCGAGCCGACGTGAGTATATCGCTGGGTGGTCGACAATCGGCTGTGGCCGAGCAGGTCCTGGATCAGGCGGAGATCGGCGCCCCGGTCGAGCAGGTGCGTGGCGAACGTGTGGCGGAGCGTGTGCGGACTCACTCGCCGCGTGATTCCGCTCGCGCGCGCGCACCGTCGGACGAGCTCGTAGATCCCGCGAACCCCGAGCGCGCGGCCCCGCGCGCCGACGAAGAGCGGCCCCTTCGCCACACCGCGGACGGCGAGGTGCGCCTCGAGGGCGTGCGCGGCCTTGGCGCCATACGGCACGATGCGCTCCTTGCGTCCCTTGCCGACGACCCTCACGGTCCTGGTCTCGGTATCCACGTCGGCGAGCGTCAACCCGGCCAGCTCGGACACGCGGAGCCCGGTGGCGTAGAGCAGCTCCAGCACGGCGCGGTCGCACACACCGAGATCCCCCGCGTCGAAGAGCGCCTGGGATTCGTCGGTCGGAAGGAAGGAGACGAGCTTGCGCCCGAGCCGCGGACCCCGGACGTCGCGCGCCGGATTGCGCTCGAGGTGCCAGCGACGCGCGAGGAACCTCATCCAGCTCCGTACCGCGGCCAGCTTGCGGGCGATCGACGCGGCGTCGAGCCCGCGGCCGTGCAGGCTGGCCAGCCAGCCGCGCACCTGACGCGTGTCGACGGTCTGGATCTTCACTGGCGGAGCGCCTCCGCCGGTGCTGGCGGTGCTCCGGCCAGCATCCGAGGCGAGGTACTCACAGAACTGACGGAGATCGGTTCGGTAGCTTCGGAGCGTGTGCGGCGAGGCGTTCTTCTCCACTTCGAGGTACCGCAGAAACGCAGCGCGCGGATCGGTCATGCCACCGGCTGTTCGACCTCCCGCCGGAAGTCACAGCCCGCGCGCGCGCAGGACCGTGTCGTCCGGTTGCGGGCCACGCGTTCGACGGTGAAGGGCGCCTCGCACTTCGGGCACGGCTCCGCCACCGGGCGTTGCCACAGCACGAACTTGCAGGTCGGATACGCCGAGCAGCCATAGAACGTGCGGCCGCGCTTGGAACGGCGCTGGACCAGCTCGCCGGAGCATCCCGACTCGGGACACGGAATGCCGAGCGTGACCGGCTTCGTCGTCTTGCATTCCGGATAGCCCGAACAGGCGATGAATTTGCCGAAGCGTCCGTGCTTGATCACCATCGGGCGGCCGCAGGTCGCACACGTCTCGTTGGTCGTCTCGTCCTCGACCTTGCCTTCACCGTTCAGGTTGCGCGTGTAGCGGCACTCCGGATACGCCGAGCACGCGATGAAGGGGCCGAAGCGGCCGCGGCGCTTGAGGAGGTCCTCGCCGCACTCCGGGCAGGCCTCACCCGTCGGCTCGCCGGCCTTCTCACTCTTCATCTCCTGCTTGGCGCGCTTGAGGTCCACCGTGAAGGGCTTGTAGAAGTCCTCGACGGCGTCCGCCCATTTGAGCTCGCCTTCCTCTACCTTGTCGAGCTCGCTCTCCATCTGGGCCGTGAACTCGACGTTCATGATGTCGGCGAAGTAGGGAATGAGCTTGTCGGTGACGGCGATGCCGAGCTCGGTCGGGAACAGCGTCCGCCGCTCGCGGTGAACGTAGCCCCGGTCGTTGATGATCGTGCCCAGGATCGACGCGTAGGTCGACGGCCGGCCGATCCCCAGCTCCTCCAGCGCCTTGATGAGCGCCGCTTCCGAATAGCGCGGCGGGGGCTGGGTGAAGTGCTGCTTGGGGTCGAGGCCCAGCAGCGTCAGGCGCTCGCCCTCCTCGAGCAGGGGCATGGCCCGCTCGGCGTCCTCGTCGTCGGACGCCTCCTCCTCGCGACTCTCCACGTACACGGCGGTGAAGCCCTTGAACTTGAGCGTCTGACCCTGGGCGCGGAAGATCGCGCGACCAGCCTCGATGTCGGCGCTCACGGTGTCGTAGACCGCGGGATTCATCTGACTGGCCAGGAAGCGCTCCCAGATCAGCCGGTAGAGGGCGAGCTGGTCCTTGTTCAGGCTGCGCGCGATGTGCTTGGGCTCACGCGTCGTGTCCGACGGCCGGATCGCTTCGTGGGCTTCCTGCGCGCTGCCGCGCGACTTGTACACGGGCGGGCTCGCCGGCAGATACTCGGCGCCGAAACGGCCGGTAACCCATTCCCGCGCTTGCGCCTGAGCCTCGGCGGCGATGCGCACGGAGTCGGTTCGCATGTAGGTGATGAGGCCGACCGCGCCCTGCTCGCCGACGTCGATGCCCTCGTAGAGCTGCTGGGCGAGCATCATCGTCTTCTTGGCCGAGAAGCCGAGCTTTCGTCCCGCCTCTTGCTGGAGCGTCGACGTGATGAACGGTGGCGCCGGATTGCGTCGGCGTTCGCCGCGCGTCACCGTCTTGACGACGAAGGCCGCGCCGTCGAGCGAGGCGATGATGGCGCGCGTCGCCTCCTCGTTCCGAAGATCGGCCTTCTCGCCGGCGTACTCGCGCAGCGCGGCCACGAAGGCCGGAGGCCGCTTGGCCTCGAGGCGGGCGTGCAGTGACCAGTACTCGACGGGTTGGAAGGCCTGGATCTCGCGCTCACGATCGACGATGAGGCGCACCGCCACGGATTGAACCCGCCCGGCGGAAAGACCTCGCTGGACCTTCTCCCACAGGAGCGGCGACAGGCTATAGCCGACCAGGCGATCGAGGATGCGACGCGCCTGCTGGGCATCGACCTTCTTGAGATCGATCTTCCCGGGCTGCAGGAAGGCCGATTTCACCGCGCGCTCGGTGATCTCGTTGAACGTCACGCGGTAGATGTTCTTCTTTTCGAACGGGAGCTCCTGGGCCAGGTGCCAGCCGATCGCCTCCCCTTCCCGATCCGGGTCGGTCGCGACGTAGAGGATCTCCGCGCGCTCGGCGGCCTTCTTGAGGTCGTCGAGAATCTTCTTCTTGCCCGAGGCCACCACGTACTTCGGCTTGAAGCCCTTCTTCGGATCGACGCCGAGCGCCGACTTGGGCAGATCCCGGACGTGGCCCATCGACGCCTTCACGATGAACTTCGAATCGAGGTACTTCTGAATGGTCTTCACCTTCGTCGGCGACTCGACGACGACGAGGGCCCGCTTACGGGTCGCCACTAGGCGTTCTCCCCTCCCCATGGACCGCGGCTGCCAGCCAGCGCTGGCCTTCGAGCTGACGGGCCCAACCCCCCAGCTCCAGGCCCACGAGCGCCGCCGCCGCCCGGGCGGGCGAGATCTCGGCACCCGTGATGAGCGCTTCTATATGGATGGGCTCGTCTGATCGTAACAGCGCCAGGACCCGGCCCTCCTCACTCTGGATGCTCGGCCGCGCGCTTTCGTTTCCAGCGTGTCGAGGACCACGAACCGCGGAACGCCACATATCCGGCAATTCTTGCACGACATCTGCCCAGTTCCTAACAAGTATAGCCCCGTCGCGAAGGAGGGCGTTCGTCCCGCGGCTTTCCTCGGCCGTGATTCTGCCTGGAACGGCAAACACTTCGCGGCCGAGATCACCCGCGTACCCGGCGGTGACGAGCGCCCCCGAGCGCTCGCCCGCCTCCACGACGACGACACCCAGGGCGAGGCCGGCCAGTGTCCGGTTCCGCGTCGGGAAGTTGTAGGGGAGAGGTGGTGTGCCCGGAGGGAACTGGGACAGGACGGCGCCTCGCTCTTCGACCTGGCGCATGAGCCTCGCGTTCTCGGGCGGGTAGACGACGTCGATCCCGCAGCCGAGCACCGCGATCGTACGTCCGTCGGCCACCAACGCGCCCCGATGGGCCGCGGCGTCGATGCCGCGGGCGAGCCCGCTGACGATCGTGACACCTCGGGCGGCGAGATCGAAGGCAAGACGCTCGGCCACCTCGAGTCCGTAGGTGCTGGCTCGACGAGAACCCACGATCGCGATGGCGAGCCCGTCGGCGGCGACGATCGCGCCGCGCACGTGAACGCTCGGTGGTGAGGCGATCACCCCGAGCAACGCCGGGTAGCGCGGGTCGCCGGGTGTCAACAACATCGAGGCTAATCTACCGGAGGGTTCACCCCGGTCAACGAATCGGAACGGATACGCTCAGTCAGCGCGCGGGAGCGACGCCGCGCTTGCTGCGCAAGTACGATCGCGCCTGGCCGGCGGCTTCGGAGGACGGATACTCGCCGACGACTCGGGTCCACACCTCGCTGGCGCGGCCCGGCTCGCGAAGGCTCGTGTAACAGAGGCCCATCTTGAGGAGCGCGTCGGGCACCTTGCCGTTGGCCGACGGATACTCGAGGACTTTCTGGAACTCGACGAGAGCCTGGCGATAATCGCGCTGGGAGTAGTACGCCTCGCCGATCCAGTACTGCGCGTTCGCGGCCAGCGGATGCTTGGGATACTTGCCGATGAAGTCGAGGAACTCGAGCACCGCCTGACCGTGCTCGCGAGCGCGGTACGTGGCCAGCGCCGCTCCGTAGGCCGATTCAGCCTGGGCTGGCCGCACGGCCTCACGCGCCGGCCGCTCGACCGCCGGCGGTGGAACGGCGGCGGCGACCGGCTTCGCGGTCAACTCGGCCTGGATCCGCTTGAGGCTCTCGTCCGTCTCGCCGACGCGCGTGTTGAGTCGAGCGACGTCGGCGGTCGTCCGGTTGGCCAGGGCGGTCAGATCCTTCACGCGCACTTCGAGGGCATTGATCTCTCCCACGGCGGTGGCGGTCTCGCGCGACATCTGCTCGTCGGCTTGACGCAGGAGCGCGACCTCGTTGCGAAGGTCGGCGAGATCGGATCGGATGCTGCGAACGCTACCCCGTGTCGCGCAGCCACAGGCGAGCACCGCGAGGGCGATGAACGCGAGGCGAGGCATCGACATTTCGCGGCGACCGTAGCATGTTGGAAAAACGAAAGTCAAACAAACGCGCGCAAGATCATCACGTCCACCATCTCGCCCTTGGCGATCACGGTGTCGCCGGGCACGACGGCCAGGCCGTCGGCGAGCACCATCGACCGGAGGATGGCCGATCCCTGGTCCCCGGTGAGCCTCGCCCCGTATTCGCCGCCCTCGCGGCTGAGTGTCACCCTTAGGTATCCCCGCCGCTGGCCCGGATTGGCGATCGGGTCGAGCGCGCGGGCGCTCACGCGCGGCCGGAAGAGCTGGGACGCGCCGGCCAGCCGGAGCAGCGCGGGCCGCACGAAGAGCTCGAACGTGACCATGGCCGAGACCGGATTGCCGGGCAACCCGAAGACCAGGCGATCGGCCGCGGATCCAAAGGTGATCGGCTTGCCCGGGCGCATGTTGACCTTCCAGAGATGGAGCTCGGCGCCGATGCGCGTCAGCGCCTCGCGGACGAGGTCGAATTCGCCCACCGACACTCCGGCCGAGGAGATGATCACGTCGGCCGGGCCGGCCCAGCGCAGGCGGGCCTCGATGGCCTCGAGCCGGTCCTCCACGACGCCCAGGTTGAGTGGCTCGGCGCCGGCCTCGACCACCTGAGCCATGAGCGAGTAGGTGTTGGTGTTCGGGATCTGTCCGGGGCCGGGTTCCACGCCGAGATCGGCGATCTCGTTCCCCGTGGACAGGACCGCCACGCGCGGTCGGCGGTAGACGAGCGCGGGCGAGTGGCCGAGCGTGGCGAGCAAACCGATCTCCGCGGGTCCAAGGGGCCGGCCCGGCTCGAGCACGCGATCGCCGGCGTCGACGTCTTCGCCGCGCGGTCGAACATAGGCGCCGCGCTCGACGGCTCTGGCGATGCGGACACGGTCGTCGGACGCTTCCACATCTTCTTGCGGGATCACCGCGTCGCCGCCCTGGGGCATCGGCGCTCCGGTGAAGATGCGCATCGCCTGGCCCGGCCCCAGCACGTGGTCGGGTGCGGCGCCGGCCTGGATCCGGGCGACCACGGGGAGCGTGACGGGCGCCGCGCTGGTGTCGGCAGCGCGCACGGCGTAACCGTCCATCGACGAATTCGGCCACGGCGGGATGACGCGGCGGGAAACGATCGGCTCGGCCAGTACCCGACCGAGGGCGGCACGCAGGTCGACCCGCTCGGTTCCCAGCGGGCGCGCGCGCTCGAGGATCTGCTGAAGGGCCTGCTCGACGGTCAGCACGAGGATACTGTAACAGGGCGCGCGACTCGGCGGGACTGCACACGTACGTCACGACTCACATTTGGTCTACTCGTCCGGCGAGAGTTGTGACGACCGTCTAGTGCGGATTCGGGTGCGGCAGATTCAGGACCGGGCGGAAGCGCGCGAAGAACCACCGGCGCGAGAGCACGAAGAGCCCGAGGAATCCCGCCGTGATCCCGAGCTCGCGCCAGCCGAGCGGCAGCCCGGCGCCGGCGCTGACCGAGGGGAACACGACGAGCACGCGCTCGAGGAAGATCGCGACGAGACCGAACACGGCGATGACCACCAACGGCGTGTGGCGCTGCGGTGGACGGCCGGTGAGACGCTTGAGCAGGTAGCCGAAGGGGACCAGCCAGCCGAAGACGAAGACGAACCACGCCACCGTCACCCACGGCTGTTCGAAGAACCGCTTGACGACGAAGCGCGTCTCGATCGGCACATTGCCGTACCAGATCACGAGGTACTGGGACCAGAAGAAGTACATCCACATGATCGACATCGCGAACTGGAGCTTGGCCACGTCCTGCACGGCGCCCGGCGGCACCGACGCCAGTCCGCGAGCGTTGGCCCGCACGGTGAGAATCGAGAGCAGGGCGAACCCGGTGTAGAGCGTGCTCACGACGAAGTAGCCGCCGAACAGGCCGCTGTACCACACGGGGTCGAGCGACATCACGAGGTCGAAGCCCCACAGCGACACCGTGATGACCCAGAGGAAGAGCAGCGCCGTGGCCAGCCGGTTGCGCCGGCTACGGTCGTCCTCGTTGCCAGGCGGGATCGGATCGCGGAGCAACATCCGGGCGAAGGCCAGGCAGGCGAGGAAGAGCAGCAGCGCCAGCACGACGTTCCGTCCCCAGAAGAACGGCGTGTTGAGCCAGGCCGCCTTGACCGCCAGCGGCTTCGTGGTCCACGGGTAGAGGGTCGTGCGCCCGATGAAGAGCACGAGGAGCAGCACGAACGCCATCGGAAGGAAGCCGGACGTCGTGAGGGCGATCCGGCGCACGCTCGGCGACCAGTGAGCCTCGGTGAGCTGCATCATGCCGGCGATGGCGGGCCCCGTCACCGCGAGGCCCGACCAGAACACGAGGTTCACGAGATAGATCGACCAGACACTGGCCGCGTCCGCCGAGTTGACGCCGACCAGGAACGCGAGCGCTCCCAGAGCGGCCAGCACAGTCCAGAGGATCGTCATGCTACTTGGCCGCGAGCGTACGCAGGAAGTTCACGACGTCCCACGCCTCCCGAGACGAGAGCGCCTCGCCGTACGACGGCATGACGGCGCCGCCGACGACGATGTAGCTGTGCCAGTACCCGTCGGTGCGCTGACGCTGCAGCTCGGCGTTGGAGAGATCCGGCGGCGGGATGAACTTGGTCGCGACGGGACCGGTCACGCCTCCCTTGCCCTCGGGGCCGTGGCACGGCGAGCAGAAGGTCTGGAAGTGCTGGCGGCCGATCGTCACGGACTCCGGCGTGGGCCGTATCGGGTTCGGCTGCCTGGCGGCGACGTCACGCTGCTCCTTCGGCACGACGAGCTCGCCGCCTCGCGGCACGACGCCGGCGGGCATCGAGAAGTTCCGCTCGCCTGGCATGATGCGCGGCGTCTGCGTCATGTTGTTCATCCACCGGATGCCTACGACCAGGCCCATGAGGCCCCCGGCGCCCGCGACGATGAGCAGGACGAGGATAAAGACGTATTTCACGCCTTCACCTCCTCGGCACCCGCCGAAGTGAGGATCTGGCGCACCGAGGCGAGGCGTTCAGCGGCGCAGTGCACGGCCACCCCGAAGCGGTCGTTGGTGAAGCGTCCATCGAACGTGGGCGACGGCCGCAAGCGTGGAAGGCGGCCCAGCAAGATCATGCCGATGACGGTGGAGATGCCCCCGAAGAGGATCGTGAGCTCGAAGGCGATCACCACGAACGGCGGGATGGACGCCACCGGCTTGCCGCCGGTGATGAGGCCCCACTGCATCGCCGACCAGATGGTGAGGAAGAATCCCGACGCCGTCCCGGTGAGGCCGCCAATGAGCGTGAACAGCCGCACCGGGCTCACCGGACGGTCGCGCTCGAGGACGTCCTCGATCTCGTGCACGGGCACCGGCGTGTACACGGTGAGATCGTGATAGCCCTTCGACTTCAACTCCTCGAGGGCACGGACGGTCGTGTCGACGTGAGCGAAGATGCCGAGGACCGTCTCAGCGGTGGCCGCCATGACCGTGTCCCTTCATCGGCGCTGGAATCGTTTCCTTCACCTCCACCACCGACACCGACGGCATCAGCTTGATGAACCCGAGGAAGAGGATGAAGAACCAGGCGAAGCTGCCGATCACGATGGTCGTGTCGGTCAGCGTCGGCACGTAGATGCCCCACGTGTACGGGTAGAAGTCGTGGCCGAGCGACGGCACGATGATGTTGAAGCGCTCGAACCACATGCCGATCAGCACGAAAATGGAGACGACGTAGAGGCAGAACGGGCTCGTGCGCGCCTTCTTCCAGAACAGGATCAGCGGCGACACGCAGTTACAGAAGTACATGAGCCAGAGCGCCCATGCGTAGGACTTGGTCACCTTCCAGAAGAGCGAAGCGCGCTCGAAGTGGTCACCGCTGTACCACGACGTGAAGACCTCGCAGGCGTAGAAATACGTCAGCACCAGCCCGGTGATCAGGATCAGCTTGCCCATGGCGTCGAGGTGCTTCTCCCGGATGTAGGCGTGGAGTCCGAAGAAATGCCGCATGGGCAGGATGAGAATCAGCACCATCGCGAACCCGGAGAAGATCGCGCCGTCGACGAAGAACGGTGCAAACAGCGTCGAGTGCCAGCCGGGAACCAGCGCCATGGCGAAGTCCCACGACACCACGCTGTGGACGGAGAGCACGAGCGGCGTGGCCAGCGCGGCCAGGAGTCCGTAGGCGCGGCGGTAGTGCCGCCACTGGCCGTCGGACCCCTCCCAGCCGAGCGACAGCATCGCGAACACGCGCCGCCGCCAGCCGGTCGAGGCATCGCGCAGGGCCGCCACGTCGGGCACCAGGCCCACGATGAAGAAGACCGTGCTGATGGAGAGGTACGTCGAGATGGCGAAGACGTCCCACACCAGCGGCGACCGGAAGTTCGGCCAGAGGTAGCGCTGGTTCGGATACGGGAGCAGGAAGTACGCGAACCACATCCGCCCGGCGTGGATGAGCGGAAAGAGCCCGGCCGTCATGACCGCGAAGATCGTCATGGCCTCGGCGGCGCGGTAGATGGACGTCCGCCAGCGCGCTCGGAACAGGTAGAGAATCGCCGAGATGAGCGTGCCGGCGTGGCCGATGCCGATCCAGAACACGAACGTGGTGATGTACATCGCCCACATCTGGGGCGTGCGCTTGCCCGCCGCTCCCATGCCGACGTAGATCTGCCACGTCCAGGCCAGGATCCCGCAGGTGAGGATGAGCCCGACCAGGCACATCCAGGCGAAGTAGAGGTTGCCGGGCGGCGCCAGCGTGCGCAGGACGTCGCGGTTGACGTCGGCGTAGGTCGGCTCGCGATGCTCGACTACCGCCACCGGCTGGCCTCGCCTTCAGCCGCGGCCCGCGTCGCGATCGTCACGCGTGCTCTCCCCGGACGACCTTCTTCAGATAGATCACGGACGGACGCGTGCCCAGCTCATCGAGCACCTGATAGGCCCGCGGCGAATGCCGCAGCTTGGCGGCGTCGCTCTTGTCGTCCTTGATGTTGCCGAAGGTGATGGCCCGCGTCGGGCACGTCTGCTGGCACGCGGTCAGGATGTCGCCGTCGCGCACCGATCGCTTCTCGTCACGGGCGTGGTCCTTGCCGGCCACGATGCGCTGGATGCACATCGTGCACTTCTCCATCACGCCGAGCTGCCGCACCGTCACGTCGGGATTGAGCTGGACCTCGAGCGGCTCGGGCCACTCCCAGTTGTACCAGTTGAACCGCCGCACGTGGTACGGACAGTTGTTGCCGCAGTAGCGCGTGCCCACACAACGGTTGTAGACCTGCCCGTTCAGGCCTTCGTCGGTCCGATACGCGGCGAAGACGGGGCAGACGGGCTCGCACGGCGCAACTTCGCAGTGCTGACAGAGCATCGGCAAAAACGTGTTCTGCGGATGCTCGGGCTTGCCCTCGGCCCAGCGCTCGACGCGAATCCAGTGGAGCTGGCGACCGTACGCCGCCTGCGGCTTGCCGACGACGGCGACGTTGTTCTCGGCCTGGCACGCCGCCATGCACGCCGAGCATCCGACGCAGAGATCCGTGTCGATCACCATGCCCCAGCGATACCCCGGGTACTGCTGGTCGGGGTACATGCTGATCGGCTCGTGCAGCCCCGGCTTGCCTCGCAGCGCCTGCTCGCGCGCGGCCGCGAGATCGACCTCTCGCACGAGCTCTCGGTCGTCCTGGTCGTGGGTGGCCTGGAGGATGGCGAGCGGGCGCCGGGCGCCGGTCTTTGCCAGCGTCACTTTCACGCCGAGATAGGCGAGGCCGCCCGACGCGGGATCGACCGTCCCGGCGAGCAGCGAGACCGGGTTCATCGTCGTGGGCGCCGGCGTGACATAGCGCCGGTGGAATGGCGAGTATCGATGGCCGATCGGAATCGCCACCGCGCCTGGATGGATCGTCGGCGAGACGTAGGCCGGCAGCTCGACGGTCCCGTGCGGAGACGACACGCGGAGCACGTCGCCGTTGGCGACGCCGAGTTTCGTCGCGGTCTCGCTGGGCACTTCCACCCACGCGTCCCACGTCGCCTGGGTCATCATGTCGGGCGTCTCGTGGAGCCACGACGAGCCGGCGGTCCGGCCGTCGTAGAACCGGAGCGACGGATACGCGATCAGCGCGAGGCCAGTGCCGTCGCCTTCGAGCTTCGCGGCTGGGACGTCGACGGCCGCGAGCCTCGGGGTCACCGCCGCTGCGATCGTGTCGCGCCAGACTCCGCCCTGCTGGAGCGCGGCCGCCCACTTGTCCTTGACCAGTGGTTCCCACTGAGCCGTGAGATAGGCCTGGAACGTCGGCCAGGGCAGCGGCCCCTTGCCTTCCTCGGCGCCGAGCGCGCCGCGGCCGATCCGAAGCAGCGCGTCGCCGAACGGGAGTGAATCGCGGATGGGCGACATCGCCGGCTGCATGAGTCCCACCACACCCTCGCGCGGCGAGTAGTCACCCCACGATTCGAGCCAGTGGTTGGCCGGCAGCACGACGTGAGCGAGCGCCGTCGTCTCGTCGGGCTGATTGGCGAAGCTCGCGACGAGCGGGACCTTGCGGGCGGCATCCGCGAACTTGAGCCCCCCGGGGAGCGTGAACGCCGGATTGACGCCGGGACCAAGCAGCAGCAGTTCGACCTCGCCCTTCGCCATCGCCTGCACGAGCTGAGCAACCTCGGCGAACGGCGTCACGCGGCTCCAGGCGGCATCCGGCCCGAAGCGCACGGTCTTGCCGATCGCGCCCGTCGCCGCATTGAGCAAATTGATCGCGGTCTGGGTGGCGGTCGCGTTCGTGCCCGTCACCGCGGCGCCGCCGCCAACGGCCAATCCCGGCTTGGCGTGGCCGAACATCTGGGCCATCTGCTTGATCGCCTCGGCGGAAACGCCGCTCGCCTCGGCGGTCTGCTCGACGTTGACCGCGGCCACGGCGTCAGCGAAGCGCCGGTCGACCAGTCCCTGATCGACCATCGACTTCAGCACGGCCAGCGCGACGAGCCCCTCGGTTCCCGGAGCATTGCGGACCCAGTGGTCGGCATTCGATGCGGTCACCGATTGCCGAGGCTCGACGTGAATGAACGTGCCGGCCCGGCCCCCGGCGAAGCCGTGCGATCTCGCGAAGCTCCGCGCGTAGCCGACGTTCGACAGCCACGTCTCGATGAAATCGGCGCCGAAGGACAGCACGACCTCGGCGTCCTCGAAGGCGTAGTACGGCACGACGTCGCGGCCGAACACCTGGCGATTCGCCGCACGGATGGCCTCGTAGCCGAATGGCTCGAAGGTGACGCGCGGGCGCGCGCCCACGCTCTGCACCCACCGATCGAGGAGGACGGCCTGGCTACCATTCTCGAGCTGAGTCACGATCGCGATGGCGCGTCCCTTCCCGGCCTTGCGCAGCTCACCGGCCTTGTCGGCCACGAGCTTGAGCGCCTCGTCCCACGGCATCGCCTTCAACGCGTCGCCGTCACGCCGCTGAGGGCCGGTGAAACGGTCCGGATGATAGACCTGCTGCAGCGCCGCCTGGCCGCGCACGCAGAGCGCGCCCTGATTGACCGGATGGTCGGGATTCCCCTCGAGCTTCACGACGCGGCCGTCGCGGTTGCGCGCGAGCACGCCGCAGCCGGCTGGGCACTCACGGCACACGGTCGCGAAATACGTCGCGACGCCGGGCACGATCTGCTCGTTCGGCACCACGAGCGGCAGGATCCGCTCGGCCGACTGCTGGCAGCCGGCCACGGCTGCGGCGGCGCCCGACGTCGTGACGATCTTGAAGAAGTCGCGTCGTTTCATTTAAACGGAGCTCCAGCACGGCTCGAGTCGTGGGTGAGAGTGATCGGTACGCGCGGCTGCGCTCGTCGGAAATGGCGAGCAACGTACACGGGGTTGCGTCCGCAGAACGCAACGAGCGATGGGTAGGCGCGGCTGCGCTCGTCGGAAACGACGAACAATACGTGCGCGGGGCGGGGTTCGTCTGGGTTCAGCACGAATGATCCCGTGTCAATGGTGGCACGTGATGCAGTCGAGCGGGGCATGCGTCCCGCGCGACGCGTTCTCCCGTCGGTGGCAGTCCACACACCAGCCCATGGTGAGTGGAGGCGGCGCCGGGCGCAGGCCGACCAGGTTCAGGAGGTCGTTGCCGAGCTGCTGACCGGTTCGCGCCCCCACCGTCGTCATGGTCTCCACCGGGCCATGACACGTCTGGCAGCGGAGCCCGGCACGGATGTGCGCCTTGTGGGGAAAATGCGTGAACTCCGGCAGCTTGTAGACACGCACCCACGGCACCGGCTCGCCCTTACCCGCGTACTCGGCGAGCTTCTTGATCTCGGGCTTGTCGGCCGCGGTGATCTTGTGACAGCCCATGCAGCGCGTGACGGAGGGCAGGCCCGCGTACTCGGAGCGGCGCGCGTCAGCGTGACAGTACTGGCAGTCGATCTTGTATTGCTGGACGTGCGTGCTGTGCGGGAAGTTGATCGGCTGCGCGGACGGCGTGGCGATGGCGGGCTGACGACTCCACGACGACACTCCCAGGAAGACCAGAACGGCGAGGAACGCGGCTCCGAGCGCTCCAACACCCGCCCTCGCACTCATCGACAGTCGAATTCCCTCCGAGCGTTTGAACGAAGCGTGTGCAACGTATCACCAGCTTCGAACAGAAGTCAACGTTAGCGCGCGGCGGCTATCGACTGTGCCGCGGCCTCGGCGGCGGCCACGATGTCGGCATCGCGATGGGCGAGCGAGACGAACGCGGCCTCGAACTGCGAGGGCGCCAGGAAGACGCCCCGGGCGAGCATGGCGTGGAAGAAGCGGCCGTATCGCGCGGCGTCCGACCGCTTCGCGGTGGCGTAATCGGTCACCGGCTTGTCGGTGAAGAAGCCCGTCAGCATCGACCCGACGCGGTTGACGGTGAGCGGGACGCCAGCCTTGCCCGCCGCGGCGACGAGCCCGCGCTCGAGCTCGGCGCCCAGGCTGTCGAGCCGCCGATAGACGTCCCCTTCCCGGAGTGCGCGGAGCGTCGCGAGCCCGGCGGCGACGGCCAGCGGGTTCCCCGAGAGTGTGCCGGCCTGGTAGACAGGGCCGAGTGGCGAGACTCGGCTCATGAGGTCGCGGCTCCCCCCGTACGCGCCGACGGGCAGGCCGCCGCCGATGATCTTGCCGAGACACGTGAGATCCGGACGTATGCCGTACTTCATCTGAGCGCCGCCGAACGCGAGGCGGAAGCCGGTGATGACCTCGTCGAAAATCAGCACCGCGCCGTGGCGCGTGCAGAGATCGCGCAACGCCTCCAGGAAGCCGGGCGCCGGCGGCACGACGCCCATGTTCCCGGCCACCGGCTCCACGATGACGGCGGCGAAATCGCGGCCGCGCGCCTCGAAGATCGCCCGGACGCCGGCGATGTCGTTGAACGACGCGGTCACGGTCAAGCGCGCCAGGCTCTCGGGAACTCCCGCGCTGTCGGGGATGCCGAACGTCGCGCCGCCCGATCCCGCCTTCACCAGCAGGCTGTCGGCATGGCCGTGATAGCAGCCATCGAACTTGAGGAGAACGTCGCGGCCCGTCGCGCCCCGCGCCACGCGGATGGCGCTCATCGTCGCCTCGGTGCCAGAGCTGACGAGGCGCACCATCTCCATCGACGGATACGCGGCCGTGATCATCTCGGCCAGGTCCACCTCGCCCGGCGTGGGCGCGCCGTAGCTGGTGCCGCGGGACACCGCCGCCGTCACCGCCTCCACGACGGGCCGCGCGGCGTGACCGAGGATCAGCGGCCCCCACGAGCCGACGAAGTCGAGATAGCTCCGGCCGTCGACGTCGGTGAGGCGCGCGCCCTCCGCGCTGGCCACGAAGAACGGCTCGCCCCCGACCCCGCGGAATGCGCGGACGGGACTGTTGACGCCGCCGGGGATCACACGGCTCGCGGCCTTGAACAGGTTCGCCGAATCCATCAGGTCCGGGCCTCCTCGGGCTTGACGTCGATCGGTACGAAGTCTCTCGCGTCGGGGCTCCAGCGGAACGCACCCACCGCGGCCACGCGGCTCTCCACGACGGACACCACGACGTACGTCGTCTCGGGGTACATCGGCTCGTCGTTCATCAACGCTTGACGGCGGTCGGTCGGCGAGAAATACGCGCCCGCGTCGATGTGCGAGTGATAGATCACCGCCGGCGTGAATCCCTCGTCCTCGAGACGCACCATCTGCAACCGATCGGCGTCGGCGATGTGATAGGCCGTCCGCGCGTCACGGGGGTGACGCTGGGGATCGCGGGCGTGGAGCGCGTCCTGATCGTTCCGGCAGGGCAGCAGCCGGCGCTCGCCGGCCCGTTGCAGAATGACGCCGCAGCACTCCCGGGGATACTCCTGGACGGCCTGGCGCTCGATCGAGGCGAGCTCGGCGGGGGTGAGGATCACGTCCCGCCGCCGGCGAGCGCCGGGATGATCGTCACCTCGTCGCCGTCGCGGAGCGGGGTCTTCAAACCCTGGAGCGCGTCGATCCCTTCGCTGTTGACGAAGATGTTCACGTGGTGATGAACCTCGCCCTGCTCGTTGCGGACCAGCCCACGCAGCGCCGTGTAGGACTGCTCGAGCGAGTCGAGCAGGCTGCCCACATCATCGGCGGAGACGGCCACGCGGTCGCGGTTACCCGTCGCGCGCCGGAACGGAGTGGGAATGTACACAGTGACGGCCATAATTGAGTCTTTCCTCCGGCGCCTATCCTACGCTGAGGTAACGTTCGCCCGTATCGGGAAGCACCGTGGCCACGAGCTGGCCCGCCGGGAGCTCGGCCGCGACCGCGCAGGCCGCGAAGGCGGCGGCCCCCGCCGAGATTCCGACCAGGAGCCCCTCCTCGCGGGCCAGCCGTCGTGACCACGCCAGCGCGTCCTCGTCACGGACCTGGATGACCCGGTCGATGATCTTGCGGTTGAGCACGCCCGGAACGAACGACGCGCCGATGCCCTGGATGGCGTGGGGGCGCGCCTTGCCGCCGGACAGCACGGGCGAGCGCGCCGGCTCCACGGCGACCACCTGCACACCGGACATCTTCTCCTTGAGGACCTCACCCACACCGGTCAGCGTCCCGCCCGTGCCGACGCCGGCCACGAACGCGGCGAGGCGCTGATCGCCGAGCGCATCGAGGATCTCTACCACCGTCGTCCGGCGATGGACCTCAGGGTTGGCCGGATTTTGAAACTGTTGCGGCATGAAGAAATCGGGATGCTCGCGCAGCAACTCCTCGGCCGCGAAGACGGCGCCGGTCATGCCCTCGATCGCGGGCGTGAGATGGATCTCGGCTCCGAGCCGCTGCAACAGGCGCTGGCGCTCGACGCTCATGTCGTCGGGCATCGTCAGGATCAGCCGGTAGCCTTTGACGGCGGCGGCGATGGCGAGCCCGATGCCCGTATTGCCGCTGGTCGGCTCGACGAGCGTGCCACCGGGCTTCAGCGCGCCACCACGCTCGGCCTCTTCCACCATGGCCACGGCGATGCGGTCCTTGACGCTGCCCCCGGGATTCAACGACTCGACTTTCGCGATCACGGTGGCGCCACCCGGCTGTGGCAGGCGATTGAGGCGCACCATGGGCGTGTGCCCGATGAGCTCGAGGACGTTGGCGGCGATCGGCGGTCGGCCCACGGCGGGAGCCTCCTCAGATGTGGTACATCGGACGGGCGGCGCTCTCGCGCTCGCGCACGCGTTCGGCCAGCTCGCTGAACGTGAGCCGGTCGATCACGCGCGACACGGCCTCGGAGATCTCGTCCCACAACTCCATCAGGTCCTGACCATCACGGCGGCCCCGGCCATCACCTCGGGCTTCGAACGGGCCACCGGTGCCCTCGACGGCACGAAGGACGGCGCCCACGGTGATCGCTTCCGCCGCACGAGTCAGATGGTAACCCCCGGTGGCCCCCCGTTTCGAGGTGAGCAGCCCCGCGCGCTTGAGCGCGAGCAGCACCTGTTCCAGGTAGCGCTGGGGGATGGCCTGCCGCGCCGCGATCTCCTGGATGGGGATGAGACCACGTCCGTCGTGCAAGGCCAGGTCGAGCACCGCCTTGATCGCGTACTCGCCCTTGGCCGAGATCCTCATGCCGCCAGCGGACGTCACACCTCGCGTCCGTCGGCAAGCAGGCGCGCGGCCTCCCGGGCAAAGTAGGTGATCACGATGTCGGCGCCCGCGCGCCGGATGGCGGTGAGCGCCTCCATCATCGCCCGGCGCTCGTCGAGCCAACCGAGCTGTCCGGCAGCCTTGATCATGGCGTACTCCCCCGACACCGAATACGCCGCCAGCGGCACGCCGAACTCGCTCTTGGCCCGCGAGATGACGTCGAGGTACGGCAGGGCGGGCTTGACCATGACGATGTCCGCGCCCTCGTCGAGGTCGAGCGCGATCTCGCGCATGGCCTCGGTCGCATTCGCCGGATCCATCTGGTACGAGCGCCGGTCCCCGAATTGCGGGGTCGAATCGGCGGCGTCCCGGAATGGGCCGTAGAAGCTCGACGCGTACTTTGCCGAGTACGCCATGATCGGCACCTCGACCAGGCTCGACTCGTCGAGGGCCTCGCGAATCGCGCCGACGCGTCCGTCCATCATGTCCGACGGCGCCACCATGTCCGCGCCCGCCTCGGCCTGGGAGACGGCGACGCGTGCGATCAATTCGAGCGACGGATCGTTCTTCACGGTCCCGTCCTCGACGACGCCGCAGTGACCGTGGCTGGTGTACTGGCAGAGGCACACGTCGGTGATGACGAGCAGATCCGGCACGGTGTCCTTCACGGCGCGGACCGCCTGCTGGACGATGCCGTCGTCGGCGTAGGCTTCCGACCCGCGGGCGTCCTTGTCGTCGGGCAGGCCGAACATCAGCACCGCGGGGATGCCGTGGCCCGCGACGTCCTTGGCCTCTCGCATCAGCTCGTCGATGGAGAGCCGGAACTGTCCCGGCATCGAGCCGATCGGCTCGCGCACGCCGCGACCGTGCACGGCGAACATGGGATACACGAGGTCGTTCACGCTGAGCGCGGTCTCACGGACGAGCCGGCGGAGCAGACCCTTCTCGCGCAGCCGGCGGGGACGGAACATCGCATGTGGCATCACTCGCTCCTTCTCGTCATGCGCGACTCGACCCGGCCCTGCCGCGCTCCCAGTCGGGCGAAGTGCTCGCTGAGCGCGCGCGCGAGGGCGGGAATGGTGTACTCGATGGGCATCACGTGCGTGGTGAGGCCGTATTCGGCGGCGGTCGCCGCCGTGATCGGGCCGATGGAGGCGACGACGACGTCGGCGAACCACGTTTGCCGCTCGTCCTCGGTGAACAGCTCCGCGAAATTCCGGGCCGTCGAGGAGCTGGTGAACGTCACCGCGTCCACGCCACCGGCCGCCAGCGCCTCGCGCAGTCGTTGGGCACTCGCCTCGACCCGCTTCGTGACGTACGCCGGAACCTCGCACACCTCGGCGCCCAGACGGATGAGCTCTTTGACCAGGACGTCGCGCGTCTGGGCGGCGCGAGGCAGGAGCACGCGCTCACCCCTGCGCAGCACGCCGCGCAGGTGCTCCACCAGCGCCTCGGCCCGGTACTCGCCGGGGACGATCTCGGGGCGCACGTCGTGCTCACCGAGGGCATCCGCGGTCGCCGGACCGATCGCCGCGACGCGCTTGCCGGCAATGCCGGCCCACTCGAGGCCGCGCTCGCGCAGCCGGCGATCGACCATGGCCACGCCGTTCACACTCGTGAACATGACCCACGTGAACGTGCTGAGCTCGTCGAGGGCGCGGTCGAGCGGGTCCCAGGAGATCGGGGGCTCGATGGCGATCGTCGGCGCCTCGAGCACGGACGCACCGGCGGCCTCGAGCAGGGTCACGAAGCGGGCGGCCTGCTCGGCGGCCCGAGTGACCACGATCGTCCGTCCGTTCAGCGGGCCGCCGTTCTTCACGAGGACCACCGCCCGGGGTCGAGCCCCGCGACCTCGGCGGCCCCCTGGGCCAGCAGCGATTCGGCGAGGCCGCGGCCGAGGGTCTCGGCGTCTTCCACAGGTCCAGCCGCCTCGGCGCGCAGAACCTTCCGGCCATCCTCGCTCGCCACGACCGCCGCCATCCGGAGCCGCGTGGCGCCGTCGAGCACGGCGTGAGCCGCCATCGGCGTCGTGCACGACGCTCCCAGGCGCCGCAGGTACGCGCGCTCGGCGAGCGCGCAGACGCGCGTGGCCCGATGGTCGAGACGCTCCACCGCCGCACGAGTGCGCCGATCGTCGCGCCGGATCTCAACGCCGATGATCGCCTGGCCCACAGCCGGCACGAACACGTCGGGCGACAGAAACGTGACGTTCGTCGGGCGAAGTCCGAGGCGAGCGAGCCCGGCCGCGGCCAGGAGAATCGCGTCCCAGTCGCCGGACTCGAGCTTGTGGAGGCGCGTATTCACGTTGCCCCGAACCGGCTCGACCCTCACGTCGGGCCGGGCAGCGAGCACCATGGCGC
>Ga0209158_1000074_pt1 | contig 71061 bp, 67 predicted proteins | sample GraSoiAngelo_140_FD_185897 | JGI IMG/M metagenome (GOLD analysis project Ga0209158, IMG submission 185897) | Grasslands soil microbial communities from the Angelo Coastal Reserve, California, USA - 14_0929_12_30cm (SPAdes) (version 2) | ecosystem: Environmental > Terrestrial > Soil > Grasslands ...
AGAGTTTGGGCTCATTAGAGAATTGCAAGAGAATTGCAGGCTAGGAGGTTCCCACGGGCGCACTGAAAGCTCTGGAGGGAACCCGGACATTGGTCGCCCGCATGGGCTCGGCCTCCGTCAATACGTACTTGTAGAAGATCGTGATCGCGAACACGTACCACAGATTCAGGAAGCCGTCATAGCCCGAGGTTTCAGTCAACCCGGTAATCCAATAAGTCAGGAACATGTAAACGAAGTATTTCCACACCAAGCGCCCGGAGCTGGACACGTGGCGGAGTCGCCACATGGCCGCCAGGAGCAGGAAGTGCATCATCATATAAGGCACAAAGCCGAGAGTACCTGTCTCTGCGAGTACAGCCGCCAGGTTACTGTGTGGCCAGTCGACCGAAGCGACGCCCTCATAAGAAGCGAAATAGCGAGGTTCGCCCGCGACATAATTGTTGAAATTGAAAAACCCAACGCCCAGCACCGGGTGCTCGGCAAAAACCACCAGGCTTTGCTCATACTGGGCGACACGGCCGTAGACGTTGTCCGCACTGCTCCGGTCTTCGAACATATCAGGTGCAGCGACCCGGGCGATTAAAACCAGCCCAACAAAAGCAAGCAGGATCGCAAACCGCCCAAGACGGCTGGTCACCCGTTTTTCCCAGAAGATGTCGATGATCAGAACGAGCAGGAGCGTGAGGGCGACAGAGCGGAACTGCGGCATGAATGCCATTCCAATCGCCCCCGCCAGCCCGATGGAGTGAAGCAATTTTCTGCCGCCACTCAACTTGGGGCCAAGGGCTACACGAAAGAACAGAAGGAAGAAAAGACTGAGAGCGCCGACCAGCGCGAGCGCATCATTCGTGGAAAACGGACCATTGGGTCGGGCGATGCCGGCCGTATAGGAAAACGACGAACCCTCAAAGGGCAGCAGATCCTGCCCAGTGACGATTTCTGCGGCCGCGATCGCGGCGCAGATAACTGAGGAAATGCACACTGCCGTGTGTAGACTCGGGAGCCAACGGCGAATGTCGAACCGTGTGCTGACAAACCAGCCAAACAAAACAGGGAGGAAGAAACCATCCAACAGAACACGCGCCGAGCCTAAAAGATCCGGCGACTTCTTGAGCGTGTAGCCCGCGACCACAATGAACGCCAGGCAGGCGATACCCGCCCGCCGTAGCGGTTTTGCCATGGCCGTGCGCTTACCGGCCTTTGCGAAGAGTAGTCCGAGGATAGCCAGCAGGACGACTACGCGTTGCAGCGTCACAACTGGATGTTCCTGGGGGAACGATGCAAAGTAGCTGAGCGGGAAGGCTGCTGCCCAGCAGACAACCACTCCGTCGACCCCACCACGAAACAGATCGCTGGCAAGCGCGACGAGTCCCAGGGCCGCGCAGCCGCCAAGTATCAGCATGCCCGTTTTGGGTTGCAGGATAGCGCCGGCAACCGCAATCGCGCATACCAGGACAAGGACAGCTTCCAAGAAGCGAGTCCGCCGTTCCTCTATTGTTAAGGAGATGCTGCTGATCACGGGAAGCGGATATTATGCCGTCAGACTGAAGTCTCGCTGCACAGCGTCGGGAAGTGCGGCCTCGGGGGCAGTCTTCGGCGTGGGCTGATTCAACCGGATTACCTGTTCACTGGCGAGCGCCTGCTGGACCAAAAAAGTCGCCTCAGTAACTTCCACCAGTTCGTCAAATGGAATGGGCGACGGCTTACCGGAGCGCATTGCTTCGATTGTCAATTGGATTTCGCGACGGTGACCCTTGTCCTGCACGCTCTTAAACTTCTGGACCTCCCCATTGCGTGCCAGTTCAAGTGTCCGAAAATCATGCAGCCGCGCGACCCCACCTTGGCAGAACACTTCGAAGAACTCTTTTGGAATGCTGCGGTCGCCATTTGCCAGGTAAAGCAGATTGGCAACGGATCCGTCGACGAACTTCAATGTGACCGCGAGATTATCCGTTTTGTATCGCGTGCCGTCCGGGAGACCGGTCGCAGCCACGCTGTGAATAGGAGATCCGACCACCGAGCGTGCCCAATCCACGAAATGGCAGAACTCGCCGACGATGCGGCCGCCATCGCCGTGAATCCAGTGGTCGTGCGGGATGTAGCCGGCGTTAACGCGCGCGTGGATCAGCATGGGCTCGGCATGATCGGCAAAGAACTGGCGGATTTTTTCGGTAAACGGCGCAAAGCGGCGGTTGAAGCCGACCATCACGAATGGCGCACGGCCGGCCTCTGCCTGCGCCGCATACAACTTTTGTAGTTGAGTTAGTTGTTCGCGATCGATCGCCAGCGGCTTTTCGACGAACACGGGCTTGCCGGCCTCAATCGCCTGGGCTGTGAGGGCCGCGTGCGGGCCATGGCGCGTCAAGATGAGCACGGCATCGACATTGGGGTCATTCAGCAGTTCCGAGGGCTGTTCTGCAGTCTGAAACTTGAAGGCGCGTTGCGCCGAGGCTGCGCCCGCCCCCGAGATGGTTCCCACCGATTGCAGGCGCACACCGTTAATGGCCTGCAGGTTTGGAAAGATTACGCTGGATGCGAAACTGCCGGCCCCGATACAGCCAACCCTCACTTCATCGTTGATGCGGGCTCGCGCGGCTGCCACGGACGACACCGACCGCTGCGACACAGCAGAAGCGCCGTTGTACTTCAGAATTGCCGTGTACAAGCCATTCTTAAGATCGGAGTAAGCCCTCGCACCCTCGTCGATCGAATACTGATGCTCGACGAGCGGAGTGACGTCTATCTGTCCTGTTGCCAGCAGATCGAGGAAGGCGTCCATGTTGCGGCGCTCGGTCCAGCGGACATATCCAATCGGATAATCAGTCCCGCTTTCCTCATATTGGGGATCGTACCTTCCCGGTCCGTAGGAGCGTGACAGAGCGAGTGACAGCTCTTTGGCATACATGTTGCTGCGCGAAACGCCCAAGCCGACGTCACCGACCACAATTAAGCGACCACGATCACGAAGGATTGTGGCGGCCATCTCGGCCGGTTCGGCAGAACTGGTCGCGGCGGTGAGGATTGCGGCATCAACGCCATACCGGGAGAATTCTTTTACTCGCAGCGCTAGCGCCGGGTCGCCGGCAACAATCGCCAGCTGCGCGCCAAATTCCGCTGCCCGCTCGACGCGCTGGGGCGAAAGGTCGATCGCCACCACCCGGCATCCGGCCGCGCGGGCAATCTTAATGGTCAGCACGCCAACCAGCCCGGCACCGATCACCGCAACCGTTTCGCCGATGCGGACGTCTGCCTGCCGGCAACCTTGCATCGCGATAGCGCCAATCGTGGTCAACGACGCCGCAGCCAGGGATACCTGTGAGGGAACTTGCACCGCGAGATTCCGCGGGACGAAATTGATCTCAGCGTGGTTCGCGTAGGTTCCGCCGCCACAAGCGACGCGGTCGCCGGGGCGAAACTCATGCACGCCGTCTCCGACCGAAATTACTTCGCCGGCGCAGCTATACCCGAGGGTCGTCAAGCTGTCCAGTTTTGCGTGCACTTTGTCGTACGCCGCTTTCAGCCCGTTCTGGCGCGCGTATTCGATGACCTGTTTGAGGAGATCGGGGCGTGCTTTGGCCTTGGCTAGGAGTGACTTCGAACTCAGCTCGAGCGTGGCGCGCTCAGTGCCGGCGCTAATTGCCGAATAGTGCGTGCGTACGAGAATCCCACCCGGGCGCAGCTCCGGCGCCGGAACATCATATGTCGCCACTTCCCCTGACTTCCTATCTGTCAAAAGCGCTAGCATGCTTCCCTCTGCGCACCGTATATCGCAACTGGCTCTGCTGCGCGCCAACCTCCGGGGCAAAGATATTGACGTTTGAGACGGGCTAGTGCATGCAACATCCAAGCCTGTCCCCAACGCATGTACGGCGTACGGTTGGTCCAGAAGCGATGCCTCTGGAAGAAGAAAGCGCCGTCGTCATTGCGCATGTTTTTGAGCGTCCAGCGGGCAACTGTGAAAGCGTAGTCGCGCGCAGTTTCATCTTCTTCGGCGAAATCACAGAACGTCAGAATCGCCTGAGAACATGAATGGATGTCGATTGGGTACGCCGAATTGTGGAAGTACTTCGGGGTGCCGTCATGGAGAAAGAGATCAGAAATGTAATACCGGTAGCCGAGCTCGAGGGCGTCGTCAAAACTGCGATCACCCGTACTGCGCCGATAGTTCAGCAGGGCTGAGAGGTTGTATCCCGTATGAAAGCCATCAATCCATCGGTGCCTGAGCGCCGGCCCGTAATACCATCCGCCATCGGCTTGTTGCTCGGCCACGAGGTAATTCATGGCGCGACGAGCCACTCCGAAGTACTCACGATCATCCGGGGCCAGGCAAGCAAGCAGTGCAGCGGTCAGGACACTTGCGTTGTAGACGCACGTGCGATCGCGGGGCGTGTAGCTGAAACACAGGTATTCGGGCGTATCCACCGGCCGATTCAAGCGCTGGATGAGGAAGCGGCCCGCCGAGTGTGCCATCTCCCACGCCTCCTTATCGCCAAAGACTTCGGTCATATCGAGCAAAGCCCGGGCGCAGAAGCAGGTGGCAATGCAATTGGGGCTATACGCCGGCATCCGTCCAAAGCGTGAGACATGATCCCAGTCATAGCCCCAGCAGTATTCAGATTCCTTGGGGCTCCGCAACAGTTTCAGTTCCGTCTTGAGATATTCGGCCGCAGCCTGAGTGTCGTACCCAGAGCGTGCCAGGTCGCAATAAGCGGAGATGAAGAGTCCCAACGCCTTCGGGTTGCGGCTTTCCGGCACCCGCAGCCAGCGGCGCAGCCCGAGTCCGCCAACTCGCTTGGCGAACTGGATGAGGACTATCCCGGGTAGCCCCTGCGCCAGCCATCGCCCCTCAAAGAGTGGCGAGTTCAGAATGTCAAAGGGCTCGTAGCCCGCGAATCTGTGTTTCTCGACCCATTTTTGCAGGGTGAGCAACGACTGGTCCACGGCCGAAGAGAGTTCCTCAGATGTACTTGCCAGCAGTGGCATTGACAGCCTCTCGTTTCAGGTGTGATTGGGGTGGCGACTAGACAACTTCAAGGTGGTTGAACGTTACGGTATGCGCCAGATGGCCATGCCCGTAGCCATGTTCAAGATCGCTTCCGCTCCGCGTTTGGCAGCACTCTTTCCCGCGCTGCCAGGCACGAATACGATGTCGTCGGCTTGGAGCGGCATGTCGGGAGCCTTTGCGGACAAGATCTTTTTAAGCGAAAGCGGGATTTCCTGGGGGCCTTCCGGCGTTTTGCGGATAAGCCGGGCCGAATTCAGCGCCGCGTTTGGGTTCGTGCCCTGAGCGAGGGCAATGGCTTGCAGCACAGTGAGGTCCTTCCCGTTCTCCATGACGAATCCACCCGGCAAGTGAACATCGCCGACGACATAAACAATTCCCGCCCGGCTTACGACGACCGTGTCACCCGGCCTTATGGCAGTATTATTCTCCGCCGAATCAGCACCACCTGAAGGGATCGGTACTCGAAGCGGATGTTGGGTGTCGTTGCGATGCGTGATGACGACTTCCCGGCCCGCTTTGGGCGTGGTGCCGCCCGCAGTGGAGATGACATCCGATAAACTTCGTGGGCCCAGCAAGGGATAAATTCCGGGCTTCTGCACCTCGCCCAGCACCGTGATTCCCTGGGTGGCATAGTCTTTCACGAATATGGTGATGTGAGGATCGTTAAAGAGACCCTTCTGCTTAAGCTGCTGTGCAATAACCGTCTCCGCTTTCGCGACGGAAAGTCCGCCGACAGCCACCGTGCCGAGCAGGGGCACAGAGATCTCGCCGGCTGAATTGATGCGCACGTCGGTCTTGAAATCAGGCATCCCGTACAGGTTGACCTCCACGAGATCGCCAGAACCAAGGATCAGGTCCGGCCCCGGCGCGTTATGATGCTCGGCAACTGCTGGGGTTGGCGATCTGGGGGCGCCATTGGCGGGAGCGCTGACTTGGGTGGAATCGACGCGGCTCTGGGCGAAGCCGTACGCCGCCACGAGAGTCACAAAAACGAACCTAGCGATAAGGAAGGTCTTGGATTTCATAACAAACTCCAATAACTGGCGATCTGTCGGCCCAAGGGCTGGCCTCTACGCCGCAATCGGAACCGGAGTACCCTCCACAACCCGCAATCGGCCTTGCGCATCTTTCTCGTAGAGTAGGCCGCAGCGGCAACCGAGGGAACTCCGCAATTTGCTGCCGCAGAGACACATATAACCGATCCTACGAGCGGGGTTGCCGACCACGATCGCAAAGTCATCAACGTCCTTCGTGACTACCGCGCCAGCCCCCACAAACGCGTTGCGCCCTATCGTCACCCCGCAAATCACGGTGGCATTAGCTCCAATCGAAGCGCCTTGGCGTACCCGCGTCGCTAGAAACTCGTCGCGCGTCTTTCGAACACCTGCGCGAGGGTTCTTGTCATTCGTGAAGACCGCAAACGGACCAACGAAAACCAGGCTTTCAAGCACCACGCCGTCCCACAAGGCGACACCGTTCTTGACCGTCACTCGGTCGCCGATGATTGCGTTGGATTCCACAAACACGTGATCGCAGAGGTTGCAGTTCTCGCCGACCCGCGCTCCTTCCATGACGTGGGCGAACGCCCAGATGCGAGTGCCCGTGCCCACGTGCGACGACTCAACCACTGCCAAAGGATGTTTGAAATAGTTAACTTCTTCAGGCATTCTCAGTTTCCTTAGTGTCCCGTGCCGAGCAATACGGTTGGAATAGTCTTGAAAAGAAGCTTGAAATCTAAACCGATCGACCAATGGCGCAGGTATTCGATGTCCAGGCGAACCATATCTTCAAAGGACAAGCGGTTACGCCCACTCACTTGCCACAATCCGGTGAGACCAGGCGGCGCTTGGAAGCGCTTCCCGTGCCAGGGCTCATAATTCTCGACCTCATAGGGCAGAGCCGGCCGGGGACCTACCAGGCTCATATCCAACTTCAAAACGTTGAAGAGTTGTGGCAGTTCGTCCAGGCTGTAGCGACGCAAAATGGCGCCCACCCTTGTCACACGCTGGTCATTTACTAGTTTGAATACGGTGCCCTTATCGGCGGGACGATTGTCCATCCAGTCCTTGATGTAGGCGCGGTGCGCGCTGTCGGTGCAGCCCCAGTACATCGTGCGGAACTTGTAGAACTTGAATGCCCGCCCCTTATAGCCGATCCTGTTCTGCACAATCATGCCCGGGCCTTTCGAATCCACACGAATGGCGACCCAGATCACGGCCATGAACGGCAGCGCGACGAGCAGGAGAAGGAATCCAAGGACAAGATCGACCGCTTGCTTACAACGAAGCTGCGCGCCAGTCAGTGCACACGGGCGCAAGCAGAGCGGAGCCTCGTGGCTGATAACCTGAGCCACTGCCGATGTCGATACTTCCGGGAGAGGCGCGGCGTTCAAGAGTGCGCCTGGAACAAGCTGAGAACAATTCTGGTCGAGATTTTCCATACGTCGTCTATGAATGCGGGGAAATGCCGCCGAGGCTGCACTAATACAGCAGATTGAATTGTGTTATTGCAGTAAGGATGATGAGTGAGGTCAAAACTTGGAACCGCAGTGAAGTCGCACTTTCTGTTATCAGTCTGCAATCGTCATTCGGAGCAGGCTAGGGAACGTATCAGCTGTTCCGCGACATACTCGGCTTCGTAGGTGCGCAGCTCTGGGAATATGGGGAGGGAAAGAATCGTTGAAGCAGAGGCTTCGGCCTTGGGGAAATCTCCCTTGGCGTAGTGCAACGACGCCATTACGGGCTGGAGATGCAGCGGGATGGGATAGTGTATGCCGCTCGACACACCGGCTGACGCCAGGCTCTTCTGCACGGCATCGCGCCCAGCAACGCGCACCACGTAGAGGTGATACGAATGTTGCCGCCCCGGCAGCTCCCTCGGGATAATCACGGAGGAGCCCCCCAGTAGTCGATCGTATTGCGCCGCAATTCGGCGGCGGGCGTCGATCCAATCTTCGAGGTGAGCCAACTTAACCGAGAGAACGGCGGCCTGCAGGGCATGTAAACGATGGTTGTAGCCCAGCGCCTCATGTCGGTATTTGGTGCGACTTCCGTGATCGCGCAGCAGCTTGACCTTGTCCGCGAGCGCGCCGTCATTCGTCGTGACTGCCCCTCCCTCTCCATATGCGCCAAGGTTCTTCGAGGGATAAAAGCTGAAACACGTCGCATGGCTGACCGATCCTACCCGGCGATCTCCGAACCTGGCGCCGTGTGCCTGGCAGGCATCCTCGATCATCACCAGTCCACGCGACGCCGCGATGCTGGCGAGCGCATCCAGGTCGGCAGGCTGGCCATAGAGGTCGACGGCGATGATAGCCTTCGTATGTGAGCTGATCCGGTCTATCACATCCTTTGGATCCACGTTGTACGAGGTATCGGAAATCTCGGCAAAAACCGGGATAGCGCGAACACCCAGTACCGCTTCCGCGGTAGCGATGAAAGTGTTAACCGGAACAATCACCTCATCGCCTTCGCCAATTTCGAGGGCGCGGAGCGTTAGTTCTAAGGCAGAGGTGCCAGAAGATACGCCGACGCAATAATCGGCCCCTACGTAGGCTGCGAACTGGTGCTCAAATCGAGAAACGTACGGGTCCCCTACGAAAATACCTTCTTCCAGCACGGTGGCAATGGCGCTGTCGATCTCATCGTGGATCGCGCGGTATTGGCGGCGAAGATCAAAGAACGGAACGGTCAGCGCCTCCCGAGTGGCCGGAACCGTGGTCTGGAGTTGAGAATGAGCGCTCATGGAATTTTCGCGAAACTTAGGGGAGTGTAGGAGGAGCGAGTTCAGGCGAAGCCTGACCGAGTTCCGGAGCCGGCAGCGGAGCGGAAATCGCGGAATAATCGATGGTCGTGACTTGTCCATTATTGTGCATCGAATTCGACGCAGCCTCAAGCGCGAGGACAACGTTTAACCCCGTCAGCCCGTGGGTCTCCGGTTGCTCCCCGCTTTCCACACAGTGGAGGAAGTGACTGATTTCAATGAGCAGGGGTTCGGTGGCATTGAGATTGGGAGAAACAATTTCACCCGTACGATAACTCAACTGATACTCCCCGAACGACTGTGGTGTCCTCAAATCCACACCCTTATCGTAAAGCTTGACCTTCTCCGCAAGATTAGTGTCATCGTAGATCAGCATACTGCGGCTGCCGACCAGCACCGTGCGACGCAGTTTGCTGGGCGCCAGCCAGCTCACCTCCAAATTCGCCAGGATTCCCGAGGGAAAACGGTAGTGGACACTGGCAATGTCCGGAAGGGTGCCTACACAGTTTCGACCGATAGCGGAAACGCAGGATGGATTTTCTTCCAGCCAATAGAGCAGGATGGACAAGTCATGGGGCGCCAAATCCCACAACACGTCGATGTCTTTCTGGTGAATGCCGAGGTTCACACGCGATGAGCTGAGGAAGTAGATGTCACCCAGAATGCCGTCACGAATGTATTCCTTCACCTTCCTCACGGCTGGACTGTATACAAACGTGTGACCTACCATCAGCGTCAGATCCTTGTCGCTGGCCAACTCGACCAGTTCTCTGGCCTGTGATGACGAAACCGCCAGGGGCTTTTCGACCAGTACCGCTTTACCGCGTTGGAGAATCCTTTTCGCAATCTCGTAGTGGGTGCTGACCGGCGTGGCAACTACGAGCGCATCACAGCGATGAATGATGTCGTCAAGGTGTTCTACGGGGGAAACACACGGGAACCGTCGCAACACCCTCGCCAACGCAGTCGCTGACGGATCACAACAAAAAATCTGGCTACAACGGTTCGTTTCCACTGCCGAGCGCACCAGATTAGGACCCCAGTAGCCGCAGCCAATCACTCCGAGCTTCAAAGTACACCCTCCCGAATTTTCACGAGTTACTTACTTGTGAGAGATACAGACGATATATGCCGTTGACGGTTACGCAGCCGCGTCAGGATGATTGCCTTTGTACTGGCTGTAGTACCCGTAGTAATGCCGGAAGTCCGCTGAGCTGAGTTCGGCGGCGTTCAACACGAAGCCGGTGAGGTGTGCATTGACCTTGAGAAGCAGGTCCTGAGCGCGCAAGAACGCGTCCTTTACAATGTGGCCGGCGCGAACCACCAGGATTACGGAATCGGCTTCGACTGACATGCGAACAGCATCTGTCAACGGCAGCACCGGCGGAGTGTCAACGATGATGTGGTCGAATTGTCCGCGCCAGCCGTCCAGCAGATTCTTGAAACGGGCAACCAGCAGTTCGGTATCCTCGGGCAAGGAGACTTGTCCTGCGGTAAGGATGAACAGATTAGGCAGCTCACTGCAACGGATGACGGCTTCTTCGAAGGGTGCGGAAGCCCTGAGCAGCGCAGTCAGACCAACAGTGCTCGTCAGCTGCATGGCGCGGTGGACACTGGGCCGACGAAGATCCGCGTCGACGAGCAGGACTCGCCTGCCCAGTCGCGCCAGAGCAATCGCGGTGTTCATCGATACCGTGGTCTTACCTTCTGAGGGAAGCGCGCTGGTCATCATGATCACGCCAGGGGGAGTCGACCGCGAAAGCAGGATCGAGGTCAACAAAGCGCGGTACGATTCCGCCGCCGGTGATAATGGTTGCAAGAAGCTCACCAACTCAGGTTTATAAGCCGCCGGGAGGACGTTTCCATCGACGAGCAACCGGTTGCCGTTTCCTTCCAGGCGCGGCACAACGCCGAGCGCCGGCAGTGGCGACAGAATTTGCGCTTGCTCCAGCGTGCTAATCGGCTCGTGCATCTTCGCCAAACCGAATGCCAGCATTACGCCCCCGACAAGTCCGAACAGAAGAGATAGTCCAAAGTTTCGTGGAACATTTGGCTCGGAGGGCCGCTTGGGCGGTTTCGCCGGATCGATGACGCGGAGCCCGCTCAACTTCAGGGTCGCCGAAATGCCCAATTCTTTTTGCTTCTGCAGCAGGTCCTCGTAGAGCTTTCGGTTCGTTTCGACATCTCGCTTCAGGATGTTGTATTGAATCGCGCTGGCGTTCAGTTTGTCAGCCGCCTGTTTCTGCTCTTCCAACGCATTCCGCAGCATGCGTTCACGCTCTAGCGCCATGCGATATTCGTTGGTGATGCGTTCGCCGGCTCTTTTGACTTCGGTGCGAATAGACTTGCGCGTCTGGGCGAGCTGGTTGGAAAGTTCGCGAATTTTAGGATGGGTCGGGCCCAGCTGAACCGAGGCCTGGGCAAGCTGCATCTGCAAGTCTGCCTCTTGCGCGCGCAACTTGGTGACCAGATTGTCAGGTTCCGATTTGGCAATCAACTCGGGCTGCGAGGATTGCGTCAATCGGTAGGTTGCCTCTTTCTGCATCCGTTCTGCTTCCGCTGCGGTGAGCTCCTTATTCAAGTCGTCGAGCTTGGCGGTCACAATGTTCTGCTTGTCATCCAGGCCGAATATTCCATTGCTATTCTGATAATCAACTAACTTCTGCTGCGATTCTTCCACCTTGGCTTTCAGGTCATTCAGTTGATTCGAGAGAAACTGAGACACCTGATTGCTTGCGTACAACTGACTCGAATAATTTCGGTCGACGTACGCTTTCGTCACATAGTTCACGACGTCAGCTGCCAGCTTCGGATCGGTCGCGCGAAACTTCATCTCGATGAGACGCGTGCCTCTTACATTGGAAATTGTCAGATTTTTGTGAAACTCTCGCACCAGGAAGTCTTCATTATCTGGCTCGGTCTTGCTCCCGGCGAACTTTCCGTTTTCGAGGTGAAGATCGTGGATGACCTGCCAAGCCAATCCATCGCTTTGCAGAATTCCGATTTGAGTGTTGATTGCCGCCCGCTCGTCGGCATCCTCCGGCATTGACGAGGCGGCGCCCTTAAAACCTAACACCCCGCCCTCGTCCTCGCGGTAAAACATCACCCTCCCGACCGCGTCGTAGCGTGGCTTCATCAGGAGAGAGGCGGCCATAACGGTTACGACAACCACAAAGGTAAATGCCGCGATGATCCACTTGCGGCCTCGGATGACACGCCACAGGCTGCCAAGGACTGTTTCCTCCAGCGCTTCCACCACCCGCTGGGTATACGGGTTGGGGAAGCTCGGATTGAGGTCCTGCGGAGCTGGGACAAGCGTCTGGGCTGCCGAATCGGACGCCTGTTCACCCGTCAATTCAAAGTACCTGGTCATTGCTTCTCGTTGCGTGTGGAATGGCAAGAGATTCTTACCCGTGCTTCTGGGGGATGTTTTTTGGTCGGCTGCTAGATCTAAGCCGGCACGACGTTATAACCCTGCAGACTGATGGACAAGGACCTCTCGATCGTTTCGACCGAAATCACTAAGCGTTTCTCGCCGTGGCAGTCGACTAACGTGCCCTCCACACCGTCAAGGCACCCCCCGCGGACTCGAACCCGCTGACCAACTTTTGGGAAAGCATGCAGCGCGAACGGGACGTCGCACGCCAACAAGGTTCGAATCGCCTCAATTTGGCCGGCGGGGATCGCCTCCGCCCGCTTGTGAGGTCCAACAAAGGCCAGCACTCCCCACACCTGCAGCACCGACAATCGCACTGCTGGGGTTAGAACGGTAGAGACAAATGCATATCCGGGAAATAGCGGGACTCGCACAATCTTGGAGCGGTCGGTCCAACGATGCACTTGCGCCAGCAACGGCAAGTAGCTTGGAATGCCTTTGCGCTCCAATTCGGCTGTTACCTTCTTCTCATGCCGGGGACGCGTTTGCAGGGCGTACCACTGCGCGTGCCCCAGAGCTGCAACCGGCATTCCCTCCTGTGCCCAGGATTGTCCTGCGGTACTCATAGCTTCGCCCTCTGACTCCCATTCGCCAGTTCTTCCCGGCTCACTTGACTCTTCCAGTTTGCTGCCCCACTAGAGAACTGGGGCAGTTTGCCGTCTCTCCCCGGCGTTAAAGCACTACCGTAGTCCGCCTGGGACTATCTACCGAATAGTGCCAAGGATTCCCGAGATCGGGATACCCTTGGGTACTAAAAGGTCGGCCCCGCACTTTTTAGCTGCGTGATTGTATGTTTCCCCACGCAGCGCCGAGAAAACAATGATCCGCGTTTCCGGCAGCCGAGCCTTCATTTGGCGGGTTACATCAAGGCTATCGCCAGCCCCTAAATTGGTGTCCGCTAGTATCAGCTCAGGCCTGACTGCGCGGAGAGATGCAGCGTTTGATTGCTGTCCGCTTGCTCTCCAACCACCGTCAGGTCGTTTTTGGTTTTCGAGGTGCTCCGGGATGAACTTGCGGCCCATCCGGTCCGAGTTGGCGCTCAACGCTCTCATACCAGCCCCTGACTCAGGGACGTACGTTCACCTCAGTTACCTGTGAAGCCTGGCTGTGGCCCCACAATCTGCACCGCACAGGAAACTTAGCGGATGTTGGGCAACCTCACAATCCGGTAAGTTCCTTAGCACGTGGCCCGTAAATCCTGACTGACTTGTCGGGTTAATACCGTACAGTGAAGATCGGAGGGGAAATCTTCATCGTAGTTATGGCGCGATCAGGCCCCGACGGATGGCGTAACGAACTAGCCCGGCGGTCTGATGAATGTTGAGCTTAGTCATGATACGTGCCCGGTGGGTTTCAGCCGTTTTGACACTGATCTTGAGCGAAGCAGCGACCTGCTTTGTACTTTGACCTTCGGCAATCAGCTGCACCACCCGCCGCTCTCTAGGGCTGAGCGGATCGGGACTGAGGTCAACTTTTGTCTGGTACTCGTCCATTAGGGCCCGTGAAGCCTCCGGACTCAGGTAGATCCCGCCACGTGAGACCTCGCGCAGGGCTCGGACCAGATCTTCGGCAGCATGAGTTTTCAGGAGGAATCCCTTTGCGCCAGCGCGGAGCGAACGCAAAACATGGTGGTCTTCGGCGTGCATCGTGAGCAGGATAACCTTAGTCTTTGGGGAAACCCGCTTTATTTCCTGAGCGGCGTCAAGTCCGCTAAGGACCGGCATGGCTACGTCCAACACGGCCACATCGGGCCGCAGCTCGGCAGCTAGCTTAATGGCTTGCGCTCCATCATCGGCCTCACCGCTAACCTGAAAGCCTTCACGTTCCAGAAGCGCCTTCAGGGCTTGGCGAACCATTTGGTGATCATCTGCCAAGAGCACACGAATCGGCATATTAGGCGGCTTCTTCAACAGGAACTTGAAGTCGTGCCGGACCTCCTGCAGGACGGTGGGGAGACGTCCAGGTTCCCGCCTCGCGGCTTAGCCGCACCTCTAAGAACCGACTGCGATTTTGAACAATCGTAGACCCAAAGGCGCAAACAGCCCTCGCCTCGTTCTGCACCGACCGGGCGCATAAGTTTGTCAATCCAAGGGGCTCTTTGCGTGTAAGTTAGGGCATACTGCGCCCCGGCTTATCTCGGGGGAGGCTATCTCGGCACAAGAATCCGAGCGAGTGGCTGGCACGCTCATGGGTGATACTGTTTCTCGGGTACGAAAGACTCCGTGCCCGTGAGATCGGCTCGCCGGAATCGAGCTCCGGCACCCTCCATGCACCCTCTCCCCTATGCATGCTAAAAGACAAACCAGCGTACCTTAACCCGACTCTGAGTCCATGGGGCATTTTCTGTAGCCGAGTCCTGAAATCCCTGTACTGCTCAGAGCAGTTCCAATTTGGTGCACGAAAATCTTGGGAGTTTACGAAAAATTTGCCAGGCTCTTACGAATGCTCTGCAGTTCCTGGATTCGAGAGACATCTTGGATCGCTCTTGCCGTGCTGCATTGGGGGGAGAATTGCCTGAGGTGATCACCTGGTTTGGCTAACAGCCTCATTCCCATCAATGGCAAGGATCGGAGTGAAACCAGCGCGAATGAATCCGGCGTGCAAACGCCCGCGCCCGAAAACAGGCTGACGACAGGAATGCCGTTTTGCTCAACGTAAGGATGCGGGAGTGTCGGCATAAATATGTCACTTGCGGGCTGCAATCAGCATCTTCCGCTTTCGCGGAGCCCATTTTTGACACGCGAACCCAATTCTTGACGGATGACAATCTCGATTATCACACCGGCATCGAACTCAACCTCGCTTACGGTGTTACCTATTGCCCGCGCATCCAGCACGTCCAGCATCCCAACCGCCCATCCCGTTCTCCTGCATGGCTGCGTAGGCCGGGCTCGCCATCTCGCTTCACCCCTTTTCCCCGCAGCCTCGGATTCGTCAGTCCCAGCTTGCGCTCTTTCAAACATACCCGCTCCCTTGGCGGCCATACCCCAGCGGACCGCGCGTCGCAGGCCTGGTTTCCGTAGCGCGGCCACCTGCTCGGCTGATAAGTGCAGGGCGCACGTTACCAGTAACAGTGCGATTGGTAAAAAAGAGTTGGCGAGGAAGGTGCAATGGATGTGTGTTGTGGATTGCAAGACACCTGCGGCCTCCGCTCTCAAGAAAGTTAGAATCCTGTCTCCAGCCAAAATGAGATGAGTGAAATTAAAAATGGGCATGCTCCTCGCCATTGGCTGCACCCCGCCGCGAAGCCTCGGCGCTTGATCGCATGTGGGATCACGACCGCGAGACGCAGGTAGTAGTCAGTGAAACTGCGATCGGTAGACAAAATCTTAGCCACTGGTCTCAGATCCTGCTCTGGTCAACTGAACTCAGAGTGAAGCCGGAAGACGATCAAGCCAGCTAAAACTTTCTGAGAATTTGCTACCAAATGCTACCAAACCGGGAAGAGCGAGGTCGGTAAGTGATCGAAGGATTGGTGGACCTGGTCGGGTTCGAACCGACGACCTCTTCCATGCCATGGAAGCGCGCTCCCAACTGCGCCACAGGCCCACTAGGAAAGAGCGGCGTACAATGCCGTAGATTGATTTTCCCGCACGGGCTTCCGATAGTCAAACCAGGGTCGGCGAATTTTACGAATCTGTGGAAAATTAGTATTCTGAAACGCTGGTAAGTGCATCACAGCACGCAAAAAATGAAGATTTCCCTGATAAGTAGCGTATCGCTCTTTCTCCTACTGACATCGTCGATTCTCACCGCTGCTCAAACGACGCCTCTGCAACCAGCTTCTGATCAGCAGCCTGTCTCCTACGCTTCAGTCACCCAGGTGAACAACATTCTCAATCAAGTCGAACAGACCGCCCAATCGGCGCAGGTCGACCTGGCGCGCTTGCGCATTGACAAGTGGAAGACTGACTCCAACAGCAAGCGGCAGGCGCAGTCGAATGTGGAGGCCTTGTCGCGGAATCTGAAGACGGCGCTGCCAGAGGTTATCACGCAGCTGCGGAATTCCCCGGAAGACCTCTCCGCAACATTCAAGCTATATCGCAATCTTGATGCGCTGTATGACGTGTTGGGATCCGTGGTGGAGTCGAGCGGAGCCTTTGGATCGCGGGATGAGTATAAGAGCCTGGCCGCCGACATGGACACCTTCGAGAAAGCGCGGCGCGACTTGGCCGAACGCACGGAGAAGCTAACGGTTGCCAAAGAAGCTGAGTTGTCGCGCTTGCGGGCTCAACTGAAGGCCGCTGAGGCGGCGGTGCCTCCCAAGAAGATTGTCGTGGATGACACGGAACCTCCTCCAAAGAAGCCCGTCAAGAAAAAGGCACCGCCCAAGACAAAGCCGCCAAATCAGCCGCCTCCGCAGGCGCCACAGGATCCGCAAAACCCCCAGTAGCGGTCGGCCAGCTATTTCAGCACTCTGAGCAGGCTGCTGTAATCATCCGTCCAAAATTGCTGACCGCCCGAAATGGCAGTACCCGCGCTGGTTATCTGCTCCTTGGCCCGAAATCCTTGTGGGCTTGCCAGCAGAATCCAGGTTGCATGATGAATCCCGCGATGGGCATCTGGCGGGTTGTCGAATAGATACGCTTTCTTGTTCAGCGTTGCGGCTGCGGCCTCGACGACCGGCTCCAGGTTCAGATACTTGTTGGAAATGTGAACTGCCAGTATGCCGTCTGCTTTGAGATGCCGGAAGTAGAGGGCAAAGGCTTCGCGAGTCAGCAGGTGCACAGGAATGGAATCACCCGAGAAAGCATCCACGGCAAGCACATCAAAGGCCTGCGGCAGTTCTCGTTCCAGGGACAAACGCGCGTCGCCGAGGACGACTCTGACCTGGGCAGCCGAATCTCGCAGAAAGCTGAACTCGCTGTCAGCAATCTGAAGTACCAACGGATTGATTTCGTAAAAGACATAGCTGTCGCCGCTGCGACCGTATGCGGCAATCGTGCCCGCGCCCAGACCAATGACCCCGACGCGCAGGGGACCTTTTCCCCCAGCCGCCTTCAAGGCTACTCCGACGCCCGAACCCGGACCGTAGTAAGAGGTCGGCTCATGTCGCCGCGCCGGCGCCAAAAATTGCATTCCATGGTCAATGGTGCCATTGAGCAACTCGCGGTAATGAAGGTCCTCCTCCGCAGGGGGTCCGTACTGGTCCTTCATCCTCACGATACCTGGCGCAATGAGATCGGCCACCCGCAAGACTCCATAGAAATTGCGCACCATCAGGTGAGTGTGTGCCCTCTGGGCTCGCGCCGTCACTGCAAGATTGGCTATCAGGGCCACTGTCAGGGTAACCAGCCCCAGCCAGGCCGGTTTCGATCGCGCGCCATAGAACACACTGTCGGGATCACGGTGAAGCACAATCAGGACGAGCACCGCGCATGCAGCCATCGAGATCGGCAGTTCGTACCAGCCCGAGAAAAGCCTAGGCGCCAGGAGAGCGACAAATAGTGCCCCGATCGCCCCTCCTACGGACACCATGAAGTAGAAAGAGGTCAGGTGTGCGGGATGCGGCTTGAGACGAGCCAGCTCTCCGTGGCACACCATGCAGCAGATGAACAGACCTAAGCAATAAAGAGGAAGCAAAACGTAGAGTGGAATGCTGCCGTAGCCGGGTGCGAGAGCATAGGCCATTCCTCCCAACGCGAGGCCAAGCAGCCTGAGCCAAAGGCCTCGTCGGTACCATGCCGTGCCTTCAAAGCACAGGATGAAACTGAGCAGATAGAGGCTCAGGGGAATCACCCACAGGAATGGGACTGCAGCGACGTTCTGCGAGATGTGATTCGTCACACCGAGCAACAATGCCGACGCGCAGGCTGCCAGCGCCACCCATAATGACTGTGTTTTCCAATCTGGACGAGGAGTCTGTTCATGAGATAGCTCGCCAGCCGATTCGCCACGCGCACGCAGCGCGAGGAACGCACACAGGAACGCCACACCGCCATAGACGATGGACCATCCGACGGCCTGATGCACGCGAGAAACGGTCGGCTCGACCAGCAAGGGATAGCTCAGTAGACCCAAGAGCGATCCGGCGTTCGAAAGCGCGTAGAAGCGATAAGGAGAGACACCGGGGCGTGTCCGCGTGTACCAAGCTTGCAACAGCGGACTGGTAGAAGACAAAAGCAAGTAGGGCAGGCCGACGGTTATGGTCAGGAGCAAGAGAACACGCAGCGCCGGGTCCTCGGCTCCTGTGGGCTTCCAGGATTCTCTCGGCAAGATGGGCAACGAAAACAGGCTCAGGGCAAGAAGAGTGACGTGGATTCGACTCTGCACATGCGGCTGGAACTTATGGGAAAGCCAGTGAGCGTATAGATAGCCGAGCAGCAGGGCGCTCTGAAAGAAAAGCAGGCAAACTGACCAAACCGCCGCGGCTCCTCCCATCCAGGGAAGAATGATCTTGGCAATGATGGGCTCCACCTGGAATAAGAGGAAGGCGCCGGAGAAGATCGTGATGCCGTAGAAGAGGTTCGATGAGAAGCGGGCCTCGGGACGAACTTGCGGCATTCCATTCGCCCTAGCGGAAAATGCTACGTTGGTTGCGTCTTCAGTACTCACACTTAATTGCGCTCATGGCCCGGTTATGAGTGTAATAGGAATTATCGCCAACGATGCCCGGGTTTTAGGCGAGACGAGAACATGCGTGGTTGACAGCAATCACGCCGAACGCCGCGACGGCATAAACCACCGAATTTGTAAGCAAGAAAACGGATTCCTGTATCCAACCGTGGGCGAACCATTCCCCCGCTATGATTCCCGGTGGCAATGCATATAGGAAAAACGGTTTGGGCATCATCGGCAAGTCTCTATAGGGAAACACGCGGATTACGAGCGTCGGGAGGAACGTCAGCACCAAGGTTGTGCTTAGACCCGAAAGCAAAGAAATACAAATACGGCGTTCCGTTTGATTCAGAGCGGCCCCGATCCTTGTGTAGTCGAGAATCGAGGGAATTTCAAGATTACTGTTGCTAACAGGCGTCACGAGTGAGGGGCAGGGAAACTGGTTTGACTCGTTGTTGATGAGCCTAATCGGGATTATCGCCAAAGCTACTCTCACCACCACGGGACGTTTTGACGTCGAGGAATTCCAGTAAAAAGTTGAATGGGGTCACAGTCGTCGTCTACCGTAAACTCCTGACCGCCTTTCAGTCGACATGCTGGGAAGCAACCCGAGCGCCGACTCAGCGGCCTCGACCGATTGAGGGGGGATGCTCCGGCATCCCTTTTTAACTAATAAGGGAGGGTGGAGTCCCCTCATCGGGAACAGGCACCAAAGCGCTAAATCCTGGGGGTGCGGGGGCAAAGCCCCGCCGTCGGGCACCGCCCAGCACTCTCCTTCGACTACACAGTCGGAACACTCCATTTTTCGATTGCCGCGCAGCCAGACGGAACGAACGCGGCGCCACACCCAGCTTCGATCTTCTGAAGCGGGGCGCTCTTTCATAATGCATTGACCGTTGAAGGTCTCGGAAGCAAACGCCCGGACAGCGGTTTTAACATTGTGATCAGGTGTTGTTCCGGCTTACGAATTCAGGAAACACCTTCGAGGAAGCGCACCTCGCGCTCGACCGTACCTTCGAGGTGCTTCAAAGCGGACTGATATCGGGAACTCTCAGTAAACCTCGATTGCTTTCGCAGAACTGTCAAATTCGATCACGATGGATCGCTCTCTTATCCCGGCTTCGAACACCTTAACGGCTGTGCCGCGGGCAAGAAAACGTCCACCACCGGCTAGGATGGCAGCTTCGGCTGGTTTAGCATATTGAGCGACTGCGGCGCGATTTGAAACACTCCGATAGAACACAATCCAGTAGCCTTTGGCCATGATCTCTCCTTCGACGAGGCCCTGAGTCTACGCCCATTCTCGATTAACTGATGTAAACAGCGACCGCGCTTCAGAGACGGCACAAAGGTGGGCCAACCCTCCTAAGCCGCTGATTCTACACTTCTTATTCCGGGAACATACCTCGGGCGCGCGGGGTCTATGTAAGTAGCCGGTAGTCATGACATATTTTGTCGGCCCGATGGGCGCGCCGCAACATTCGAGAGAGTTTTTGCGCGGTGAAAATCCTATAATAGGGTAACGCCATGAAGATCATGGCGGGAGCAACCGCTTTGGGAGATCTCGCAAGCGCAATCGGAGTTCGCGCCCAGGAAGCCGCCGTTGTGGCGGAGTTAAAGGCAGGGTCGGAGGATGCCTACAACTGGCTGATCGGCGAATTTCACCAGCCGATCTACAGCCTGGTGTACCGCATCCTGGGTGATACGGCGGATGCCGCGGACACCACTCAGGAAGTGTTTTTGAAAGTCTTCCGTGGCATTGGGCACTTTCATGGCGAGTCCAGCTTGAAGACCTGGATTTACCGCATTGCGTTGCACGAGGCTTCCAATCGCCGCCGCTGGTGGTTCCGCCATAAGGTTCATGAATTGCCGATGGAGCCGCTGGAGACTGATGGCAGTCAGTTGACGAGGAGCGAGACTTTGGTGGATGACAGAGACTCGCCTTTCGACAGCGTTGCTCATAAAGAAGTGCGGGCCCGGGTAGAACAGGAACTGCGCAAGGTTCCAGAGCCGTATCGGACCACATTGGTCCTGCGCGATCTGGAAGAAATGTCGTACGAGGAGATTGCAGAAATCACAAATGTTTCTTTGGGTACTGTGAAATCACGGTTAACACGGGGGCGCGAGGCACTTAAACAGCGCTTGCTCCCCTACATTCGAGAGTGCGGCTCGGAACTGGGCCTACGCGCTCCGGAAGAAGCCCCGAAGACAAGACCAGGAAATCTTGCGATGGGGAGCCGGGAAATCGAGGTGACGTCATGACCTGTGCGGATGCCAAATCGCTGTTCTCGCCATATCTGGACGGCGCGGTCACGGGTAGCGAGATGCACGCTCTCGGTCGGCACCTCGAAGTTTGCCCGCCATGCCATCGCGAATACGAGGTTTTGTTGCAATCTCAGCGGATGCTGACCAGCCTCGGACGCAAGCGCGCACCCGCGGACCTGGCTCTCAAGCTGCGGGTTCTGATTTCTCAGGAAGCGGCTCAGGCCCGGCGCCCTCGCTTTGAGGGCTTCCGTATGCGGATTGAGAATGCGATCAACGCCTTCATGGTTCCGGTTACGGCAGGCCTGCTTGCAGCTGTCGTGATTTTCGGTGTGCTGATGGGATTCCTGGCAGTGCCGGACCAGGCGCTCGCCAACAGCAAAGACGTGCCCCTGATGCTTTATAGCGATCCCGAAATGTTGCCTCCCGAACTCCAGTCCTCTGCTTTCGCGATGACAGCCGGATCGGTGCACTCGGATTCGTTGGTCATCGAGGCGGTGGTCGGCTCGGACGGCCGGGTGCAAGATTACCGCATTCTCTCCGATCCCAAAGAGTCGGAAGAAATGCTGCCCCAGGTGAAGAACATGCTGATCCTGATGAAGTTCCGTCCGGCCATGTCGCTGGGGCGGAACACCACGGGGCGGGCCGTGCTGTCGTTCTCGAAGATTAGCGTGAAAGGGTAAAAGGGTAATAGATCAGTGGTCAGTGGATAGTGCTCAGTGGACAGCAAGGCGGAGGTGCTGACCACTAGCCACCGGCCACTGGCCCCCACTGGCCACTAACCGTTGACCCACTTTCCCGAACCTCTTAAACTTAGACAGTAGCCCCCATCCCACCCGGCCTTTCAGGAGGTTTTCCCTGGGTTTCTGGCTTCGAGGCGCGGTTTACGCGGCTTTGCTCGCGCTGATGGTCTCAGTGTGCCTGGCGGAGGATACACCCAGAGTCACACTCGAGACCAGTGAAACGCTGTTCGCGGTGCTGACGGCGATCAACACATGTGGCTACGACCAGGAACTTGGCGTCTCTGAAGCTATTCGCAGCCAGGTGCGTTCTGAGGTGGCCAGAGCTATCTCTAGTTCTGCAGAGACTGCAGCGGCTAGCAGCGAATTGTGCCGCTTCTCTCAGGAGCACTCGCAGCCGAACGCCTCGCGTGAATTGTCGCAATACATTTCCCTTGCGCTGGTTCTGGAGGGTCCGCCCAACTTCAATCCCAAGGCTAAGCAAGCCGAACTTCCGCCCGATGCGGTTCGCGTGCTCGGTATTGGCCCGCTGTTGAAGACGTTCTATGAAAAGACCAACCTGCACCAGATCTGGCTGGGTCATCGGAATCAGTATGAAGCACTGGTCGAGCGCTACCACCAGCCGCTTTCCAAGATGATGTTCAACACCGACATCTACTTGAAGCTGCCGACTTCCGGTTACTTGGGACGACAATTCATCGTGTACCTGGAAGCAATGGGCGCGCCCAGCCAGACCAACGCGCGCGTCTATGGTACCGATTATTTCGTGGTCATTTCCCCCATCGGCTCTTCTCTGAAGATGGAGCAGATCCGCCATACCTACCTGCATTATGTGCTGGATCCGTTGGCGATGAAGCGCCCCGAAGCCATGAAGCGGCTGGGATCGTTGCTCAACGCGGTCAGAATGGCGCCCATGGACGAGAGTTTCAAGAATGACATTTCCCTGCTGGTAACCGAGTCTCTGATTCGTGCCGTCGAAGCGCGAACCCTGGGATCGGGGAAGAGCTTTGAGGAGCGGCGCGAGGAAGCAGTTGAGAAATCGATGGAGCAGGGGTACATTCTGACTCGCTATTTCTACGACGCGCTGGCGAAATTTGAGAAGGGGCCGGTAGGGTTTCGCGATGCGTACGGCGAGATGCTGAACGCGATCGATGTGCGCGGAGAAGGTAAACGAGCGGGCAACATCGAGTTTGCGGGGCAAGCCTCTCCCGAGGTTTTGTACATACCGCGGCACGGTCCCGACCAGTTGTTGCTGACCGCTGAAAAACGGCTCTCGGCCGGCGACCCGGCGACTGCAGAGAAACTGGCGCAGCAAGCCCTCGACGAGCAACGCGAAGACCCGGGCAGGGCCCTATTCATTCTGGCGCAAGCCGCCACCATGAATCGTGATTTGCCCGGAGCTCGCGAGTACTTCCAGCGCGCGCTGGATGTCGCCAAAGAACCCAAGGTAGTAGCCTGGTCCCACATTTACCTGGGAAGAATTTTTGATTTACAGGAAGAACGCGATGCTGCCGTAGGTCACTATCGGGCCGCCCTGGCGGCGAGCAATTCTCTGCCGGAAGCCAAAGCCGCGGCCGAAAAGGGTCTGCAGCACGCCTACGAGCCGCCCGTAGCTCCGCAACCGGAATCGTCCGATAAGTGAGGCGGCAGGAATTTTGGTTGCGACGACAAGTCGCACTGAAAAGGAGAACTCATGAAGCGAGTAGCCATCACGGGCGCGATTCTGGCGGTCGCCTCTTTCACGTTCGCGCAGGCAGGTGCGACGCAGTCGCAGAATCCGCCCGCGGGACAGCAAAACACGGCGGCCAAACCCAACGCGCCCGCCCAGGAAACTCCGCCCAAGCACCCGCCACAAGCCAAGACCCAACCCGAATTTGACGCGTTCAAGGCCGCCAGCGCCAATACCGATCCCGCCGCGGTCGAGAAAGCTGCTGACGATTTCGCAGCCAAGTTCCCCGACAGCGAATTGCGCGTCATCCTGTACAAAACCGCGATGCGCGGTTATCAGAACGCGAACAATGCCGACAAGATGCTGGATATGGCGCGCAAGGCTCTGGCCCTTGATCCTGATGACCCGGAAGCTCTCGTCGATCAGGCTGAGGTGCTGACCGAGCGTACCCGGGACACCGATCTCGACAGGGACCAGCGCCTGGATGAAGCCAGGAAGGCGGCGGAGCGCGCCTTGCAGACCATCGACACTGACATCGTATTCCCGGCGGGAACTCCGCCCGACAAAGTCGACGCTTACAAAAATTTGCTGCGGTCCAGCATTTACTCGATTCTGGGGACCCTGGAGTTCAATAAGAACAACTTCATGGCGGCGGAGACCGACTTTCGCAAGTCCATTGACGCCTACCCGCAGCAACCTGATCCCGTCACGGTCCTGCGGCTATCGCTTGCCCTCGATCGGCAGAACAAGTATCCCGAGGCCTTGAACTACGCCAATAAGGCGGTAGAACTCACACAGGACGGTAGCGGCGCGCACACGCTGGCGATTCGCGAGCGGGATCGGCTGGTGCAATTGACGGGTGGCAAGCCTGCGCCCCCCCCGCCCACAGGAGCCGCGAATCCACCGCAGAGCACAACCACGCCGCACTGAGTGATGATGCAAGGAGAAAAGCGCCGCGTTTAACACATGAAGTCACGAGATATTAGCGCTCTGGAGGAAACTCTCGGCTACCGCTTTCGGCATCCTGAACTGATCCAGCAGGCGCTAACCCACAGTTCCCAGGCCCGGGAGATGGAAACTGCACATCCGGGGGTGGCGGCTCGTATGGGTGATAACGAGCAGCTGGAATTTCTCGGCGACGCAGTTCTGGCTCTGGTCACCAGCCAGGAGCTGTTTCAGCGCTTTCCGGGATTTCAAGAAGGGGAGCTCTCTAAATTACGCGCTCATCTGGTCAGCGAACGGCATCTGATCCGCGTCGCCCAGCAGCTGGAACTGGGACACTACATCCGCCTGGGGAGAGGCGAGGAAAAGAGCGGCGGCCGCAGCAAGACCGCTCTGCTGGTGGATGCCTTGGAGGCAATCCTGGCGGCTATGTACCTGGACGCTGGCCTGGAACTGACTCGCCAGTTGGTTCTGCGTTGGATCGTCACCCCGGAACTAGAACGCATGGACCTGGAAGGCAGTGCGGCGCTGCCCATTACCGATTTCAAATCGGCCCTGCAGGAAGCCCTGCAAGCAAAGGGCTGCCCGCAGCCTTCCTACCTCCTGGTGAAAGAGGAAGGCCCGGAACATAACAAGTTGTTTACGGTGGAAGTTCGCCTGCGCCCTCCCGGTTCCCAAAGCAAGGCGGAAGTGGTTGGGCGTGCAACCGGTTCCACCAAAAAGAGGGCTGAACAAGACGCCGCCCGGCAGGTCTTGGAACACCTGTCGACCGAAGCTGAGCCACCCAAAGTGGCATCTAAAGAGAAGTCTCGTGCCGGAAACTGAGCCCATCGTCGAAAATAACGAAGTCGCTCCCTCGGCTCCGGTCGTTCCACATAAGACAGAAGAGCCGGCGGCGGGATGGGTTGCGTCCGTGCAGTCGCTGCTGTCAACGGTGGTGATTGCCGTGTTCGTCATCACCTTTGCCGTCCAGGCCTTCCAAATTCCTTCCGAGTCAATGGAAAACACGCTGTTGATCGGCGACTACCTCTTGGTGAACAAGCTGCGCTACGGGGGAAGCGTTGGCAATTGGGTTATGCCCTACCAGCAAATCCGGCGCGGCGATGTTGTCGTTTTCCACTATCCGGTAAATCCAAGCCAACATTTTGTGAAACGCGTAGTGGGCGTCCCCGGGGATCACGTTCGCCTGATAAAACGCCAGGTATGGGTGAATGGGCTTCCGCTGAAGGAGCCTTACGTGCGCTACAGTTCCCCAATCCATGATGTCTACCGCGATGATTTTCCCCAAGTCGATTACATCGCGCCTGGCGAGGAGTCGCTCTGGTTCAAGCAACTGAAGCAAAGCGTACAGCACGGCGAACTAGTGGTTCCGCAGGGCAAGTATTTCGTTATGGGCGACAATCGCGATGAAAGCCTGGACAGCCGTTATTGGGGTTTTGTGCCACGGGAGAACATCATCGGAAGTCCTCTGCTGATTTACTGGTCGATCCGCGATCCGGACAATATGTATCCCGGAATGACTTCCCCGGGTGCTAAACTCTTTCGTTTCGCCTACATCGTCACCCACCTGTTTCAGATGACTCGCTGGGACCGTACGTTCCGGCTGGTCAATTAATTTCAAGGTCTGTGGAAAGAACACAAAGTGGCCAAGAAAGAAACGCAGAAGCCGGAAAAACAACGGGAAACGACTGTCGAATTCCTCGCCTCACTTGCTTCCGTGCTGGTCACGGGTCTGTTCATCATTACCTTTATCGTGCAGGCGTTTGAGATTCCCTCTCCTTCGATGGAAGACACGCTGCTGATCGGGGACCATGTCTTCGTGAATCGTATCCAGTTTTCGCCGAAAACCGAATGGACGAGACCGGTGATTCCATATCGCAATGTACGGCGCGGAGATATTGTTGTGTTTCTTTCGCCGGCGGAAGCTGGGTTGTATGTGGTCAAACGGATCATTGGAATCCCCGGCGATCGCATTCACTTGCGCGATGGAATTGTCTACCGCGATGGTCAAAAGCTGGATGAACCTTACGTCCGGCATAAGATGGGCGACTACAATCCCTACCGCGACAATTTCCCGGCGGTTCCTCCCGAATATTCCAATGCCTCGCCCACCCCCGAGTGGCAGGTAGCCTTGCACCAATACATCCAGGGAGACGACATCGTGGTGCCGCCGGAAAGTTACTTTGCTATGGGCGACAACCGCGATGTCAGCTTTGACAGCCGGTTCTGGGGCTTCATTCCCAGCGAAAATGTGATCGGCCGACCCATGTTCATCTATTGGTCGTTCGAGACGCCGCCTGACCAGTACAAGCACACGGCAGCCAGCGAGCGCCTTGGCTTTCTTGCCCACGTGGTTCTTCACTTTTTCGACTTGACTCGCTGGCGGCGGACCCTCAGGGTAGTGCGGTGAAAGGTTCTCGATCCCAGCGCCGGCCGTTGCTCTTCTGCGCAATCATTCTCCTGGCATTGTTCATTTACCGTCCTGGGGCGAATGGCCTTCGGAAACGGATCGTGAACTCGGTGGGCATGGCGCTGGGTCGCAAAGTAGATGTGGATTGGGTGAAAGTTCGGATTCTGCCCCAACCCGGCTTTGACCTGGTGAACTTCGTAGTCCACGACGACCCGAGTTTTAGCGCGGAGCCCATGCTGCGCGCCCAGGAAGTCACTGCGGCTCTGCGCCTGCGTTCTTTGCTGCGTGGTCGTTTCGAAATCGGGCGCCTCAGCTTGAAGGAACCCAGCTTCAATCTCGTGCGCCGCGATGATGGACACTGGAACGTCGAGTCGCTGCTCGAGCGAGCAGCCCATACGCCGGTTGCACCGACCAGCCATACCAAACCCGAGGCGCGTCCCGTTTTTCCTTACATTGAGGCCGACGACGGCCGCATCAATTTCAAAGTCGGCCAGGAGAAAAAAGCTTACGCGCTGAGGGATGCCGATTTTGCGCTCTGGCTTGCGTCAGAGAATGAATGGGGAATGCGCCTCTTGGCCCAGCCTGTGCGCACGGATTTCAACCTTACGGATACCGGCACGCTGCGCGTGAGCGGTACCTGGCAGCGTTCGGACAGCCTGCGTGAGACACCGCTACAATTTATCCTGGAATGGAATCGTGCTCAACTCGGCCAGTTCACCAAGCTGCTCTATGGAGTGGACAAGGGCTGGCGGGGCGGCCTGACTCTTACTACGACATTTTCCGGCGTGCCCGCTGACCTGGATGTAAGCGCGCAGGCATCCGTCCAGGATTTTCGCCGTTACGACATTGTTTCCAGCGAGCCGCTACGGCTTGCCGCCCGTTGCACTGCACATTACAGCTCCCTGGACCACGTTCTGTCGCAAATCGTCTGCCGCTCTCCGGCAGGACCCGGCGTGCTGACGCTGGCTGGACGCGTTGCGGCTCCTACCGGGCCGCGCCGTTACGACGTGACCTTAGTTGCACAGGACCTCCCGGTGCAGGCGCTCGTTTCCTTGGCTCGACGGGCGAAGAAGGACTTGCCTGAGGATTTGGCGGCTAGAGGAACTGTCTTTGCCAATCTATCATTTCGTACGAAGCAAGCTCCCGGACCACCTGTCCTGGAGTGGAAGGGCAGCGGGGAAACCAGAGATCTTCGCCTGCGATCGGAAACCGCCAGGACCGAACTGGTCTTCGGCAGAATTCCCTTTTCGCTTGTGACCCAACCTGACCGGCAGGAACCCAACCAGATCAATAAAGCCGCCATGCGGAGCCCCAGGCAAGCACATCTCGACCTTGGGCCCTTCACAATTGGGCTGGGTAAATCATCTCCCGCCACCGTCCACGGGTGGATCGGCCGATCTGGATACAGCGTTTTCGTCGACGGTGACGCGCAAGTGCAGCGTCTGCTGCAAGTCGCGCAAACTCTGGGATTGCGAGCTGTTCGGTCGACCGCGGAAGGCTTAGCTAAACTGAATTTGCAGATTGCCGGCACCTGGAGCGGGTTCGCGGCGCCCAAAATCACAGGGACTGCCCAACTCCATTCTGTGCGCGCCGAACTCAACGGTCTCAATGGACCCATCGAGATCGATTCCGCGAGCCTGCTCCTCTCCGACTCCGCAGTACAAGTCCAAAAGCTCACCGCATCTGCGGCGGAAAGCCACTGGAGCGGCTCTCTCTCCTTACCTCGTCAGTGCGCTTCTTTAACCACCTGTCCGGTAACATTCGATCTCCGGGCTGACCATATTGTTGCCGATCAACTCTGGGATTGGTTCAGTCCGAGTGCGCGCAAACGGCCCTGGTACCGTTTTCTTTCACCCGCTGCCCAGGAGGGTGCGTCTTTGCTGGGCATCCTGAATGCTCGGGGAAATCTTAGCGCCGATCGCATGGTGATGGCCGGCGTCACGGCCAATCATGTTTCAAGCACTGTGGACCTTCAGGACGGTGAGCTGCGGCTCTCCAGTTTGCAGGCAGACTTGCTGGGCGGAAAACATCGGGGCGATTGGGGATTGAATCTCCACTCCAGTCCTCCCAGTTTTTCCGGGACTGGCGCCTTCGAACGAGTATCTCTGGAGCAAGTTGCCGAGGCCATGCATGACGGCTGGATCACGGGCCGGGCCAGCGCAACCTACCGGTTTGCGAGTTCGGGCTCGAACGCCAGTGAACTGCTCGAATCGGCTACGGGCACTCTGGAGTTCGATGCCCGCGAGGGGCAGTTTCCCCACATCATGCTCACGGCAGGTAATCCGCCGCTCTACGTCCGGCGCTTCAGCGGGCGTTTAAGGCTGCACAACGGATCATTCCTAGTCGAGCAAGGCAAATTAGAGACTCTTGCCGGCATCTATCAAGTTAGCGGCACGGCTTCTCTAGGCCACAAGCTGGACGTAGTGCTCGCTCGCAACGGTGCGCAGGGATTCAATGTGACTGGTACTCTCGCTGCGCCCCGCATTCTACCCGCCAGCACCCACGAGACACGGGCCGCGCTCAAACCATGAAGAGTCGCGTCGCGCTTCTGCTATCCACTTTTTTTATTCTCTGTGCCCTAATCGGAACCCTTCGAGCTTCCAACCCAAGGTCTGCTGCCGCCGACAGCATGGCACGCAAGCTTCAACACATTGAACAAAACGCAGCGGACGCGAAACCGGACACTACACCGACCGAATTTACCGAACAGGAAGTGAATGCCTATTTCGCTGCCGGCCGGGTGAAGCTGCCCCAGGGCGTCGAATCGGTTCGCTTCGAGGGGCAACCCGACCTGATCAGCTCAACTGCCCGGGTGGACTTCGATCAGATCAAAGCGGGCCAACGTAGTTCCAATCCGCTGCTATCGGCATTCAGCGGGGTTCACAACCTGGAGGTGAAGGCACATGCCCGCGGTGCGGGCCACAAAGGCTACGTGGAAGTCGAGTCGGTTGCGCTGGACGGCGTGGAGGTTCCGCACTTTGTCCTACAGCTGTTCGTAGATAAATACCTGAAGCCAAAATATCCGGGCGTTGGGCTGAACTCCGAATTCGCGCTGCCAGACAAGATTGATACTGCCAGAGTCGGCCAGCACAAGCTCACAGTTACGCAAAAGTGATCCCCTTGAGAGTACGCGTGGAGAAGGATCGTCTGGCCCTAGTTATTTCCACTCGCGCGTTGAACCGCCGCGCCTTGGATATCTGCGTCGTTCCGATTACGTCGATTGAGCACAGGAAATTTGCTCTTCGCGTCCCGATCAGAGCGGGGGATGGCGGTTTGGATCGTGCTTCCTGGGCCAAGTGCGATCAAGTGATAACCATTGAAGAAAGCCCTTTCCGGTATCCACCGCTCGGGAGGCTGGCTAATCCAACTCTGACCAAGATTGAGGAGGCCATCAAATTCGCTCTGGAATTGGGCTGATTCCAGCTAGCTTAGCTATAGCTAGCTAGTCTGAGAACCCCGGACTGAACAAGCGATCCGTCGATTGAGGTCGCCACTCGGCGCCAGATTCTGGGAGGCCTGCCGCCCCTCAGAAGGACGACACAATGGAGGAGTCAGCCGTGAATGTGGCGCTTCTGATCTAATGCGCGTAGCCCCGGCCGCGCAGCACTCGTCCGGGTAGAGCTCCAGTCATCTTTCCTTGTTCGATCACAGGCACTCCATTTACCAGCACGTACTCCATGCCTTGCGACAATTGATTGGGATTCTCGAAGGTAGCCACATCATGGACGGTGGCCGGATCGAAAATCACGATATCCGCCCACATGCCTGCCTTAAGTGCACCGCGATCCGCCAGGCGCATGCGCTGGGCGGGCAATGCCGAAAATTTTCGTATGGCATCTTCCAGGGTCAGCTTCTTCTCTTCCCGGACATACTTTCGCAAGATGCGAGGAAAGGTTCCGTAGGCGCGAGGATGGGGATGCTCTTGCCCCAGAATTCCTTCCGGTGAAGTACCGGATGAATCGTTATCAACGGAGACCCAAGGCTGCTGCAGCACGAGGGCGACATCTGGTTCCGACATGCCAAAAACGGCAACGTCGGTGAACGCCTTGTCTTCAATCAGCAGTGCAAACAGCGTCTCCATCGGATCTTTAGCCCATAATTTCGCCACCTCAGCAAGCGTCTTTCCTTGAAGAGGCAGCAGCTTGGGATTCTGCACTACGCAAATCATCACAGCCTCAGGCCCAGGGATCTCCTGCCATTCGTTATCCCAATCTTCCGAGGGCGTAAGCATGTCTTTGCGGATGCGCTCGCGGGTTGCGGGATCATTCAAACGTTCGATTAGCCTGGCATCACCGCCGTCGTGGGCCCAGGGCGGGATGAAAGCTGAGAAGCTGTTGAACCATGCGGTATAGGCATAAGTATCTGCGGTGACGTCGATGCCCTGAGCTCTCGCCTGACTGATCTTGGCAACTACCTCCGGCATGCGTCCCCAGTTTTTCTTCCCGGCCACCTTGATGTGCCATATCTCCACCGGGAGATGGGCCTCGCGCCCGATGCGCAGAGCCTCATCAATCGCCGAGAGCACCGAATCGCTCTCGTTCCTCATATGCGTGGCGTAAATACCTCCAAACTTTGACGCCTCCGACGCCAAGGCGATCAGTTCGTCGGTCTTGGCATACGGAGCGGGCGCATATTCCAGCGAGGTCGAGACCCCCACCGCGCCATCTCGCATCGCGTCTCTCACCAATGCTTTCATCTGTTCGAGCTGTCGCGGTGTGGGTTGCTTGTTATCATCGCCCAGCACCATGCGACGGACTTGGGTTGCACCCACGTAGCTGGCCAGATTGATGCCCATCCCGCGCTTTTCGAGGCGAGCGAAATACTCGCCCAGCGTTTTCCAGTCCGGAGTGATGTGAACGTGCTCGTAGCCGGAGCGATCTGCCGCAATAATCGCATCGTTGAGTGGTGCTGCCGATCCGCCTTCGCCGGTGATTTCGGTAACGATTCCCTGAAAAATTTTGGACGGCAGCCGTGGATCGACCAGGATCGTCAGTTCGGATTGGCCGAGCATGTCAATGAAACCGGGCGCCACTACTTCGCCTTTGGCATCAATCGTGCGCTTGCGCGGAGCTTCAGCGAGATTGCCGATGGCCACAATCCGACCCTCCCGGATTCCGATGTCACCCGAGTACCAGGGAGAACCCGTGCCGTCCACGATATGCCCGTTAGTAATGACGATGTCGAGCGACTGCGCCGGGCTTGCCGGCACGGAAGCAAGTGCAAACAGAAGAATCAACGCCGATTTTTTGAGAGTCATATTGGTTCTAAACTTCATTCCTAATCTGTATTCGCCACTTTCTGGAGAGAGACTAGTTTTTCCCGCCAGTTCAATCCCAAACCTACAGCCCCCCAAATTGCGAGAGCTAACCATTCATATCCGCTGAAATGACCGGGCAAGGCGGGAACGATCTTCATTAAGATCATCATCAGCCCCAAGAATGCTCCAAGCGCTGCCACCAGCTGCTGGTTGCGGGCCGGGCGCATGGCATAGTACGCCGCGCAGGCCGCAGTCCACCCGATAGCCGAAGCAACCGAACCCACTTCTGAAACTGGCACCAGGATAGCCTGTCCAAGAAACATGCACGTAGCAGTCGCTAGTCCAACCCAAATGACAGAGGTCGAAGGCGTGTGATTCAGCGGATGGACCGTGGCAAATCGGCGATCCACCAGACCGCGTCGGCCGAGAGCGAAGACCAGCCGGCTGGCGGCCACAAAATTTCCGTTGAACACCTTAAATAGGGATAGAAGCGCCGCCGCTAGAATCACGTTCACAATCCAGCGCGAGCCGACTGCGCGCTGAAAGGCAACTGCGGTCATGAACTTCTCAGATGTAAGCGTCTTCCAGGGAGCGGCATAGGCGACCGCGGCGATCACGACTGTGTAGAAGAGGATACCCACGACAATGGCCATCATGATCGCCTTGAAGAACCCGCCGGCGCGAAATTCCGGGCTGGCTTCCTCAGCCGCCTTGGCGACGGATTCAAAGCCGGTCATGAAGTAGGGCACGATCTGCATTACGAGAAATATTGAAACGATAACGCTGTTGCTGCCGAATAGCGGAGAGAAGTTCTTCGGCGAACCATGCGCCGCACCGAATGACACAAAGACCACAAACAGGGCCAACGTTCCGAATGCTGTCCAGTTCTGAAAAGTGGCGCTCAGACGAATACCACGGTAGTTCAGCACAGTGAGCAGCGCCGTGAGCCCGAGACCGATGACGAGATGGGGCAGATACACAGGCTTTCCCGCCACTCGATAAAGCTCGATCGAGTCGAGTGCCGGGAAGATGTAACTTGCAATCCGTCCTACCGCCACGGCCTCCCACGGACACACGATGAAATAAGCGAGAACCATCATCCAGCCGGTGGCGAAGCTGACGAACTGCGAAAAGACTTTCGCGGTGTAAGCAATCTCGCCTGCCGCATCCGGCATGGACATCACTAATTGCCCGTAAACGTAACCAATGGGCAGTAGCAAAGCTCCTCCGACCGCGAAGCCAAGAATGGCGCCCAGCGGCCCGCCCCGGGAGAGCCAGTCATCCATGACGACCAGCCAGCCGACACCCACCATCGTGCCCCACCCCAGGGTGAAGTAGTCGGTGACGCGAAGCGCACGGGCGAGTCGGATCATGTCACGAGCCTTGTCCTTCTGAGCGAAGCGAAGAATCCATGTATTTCGCCATCAGGCAGTTGCATCGATCCTTCGCGGCTCAAAGCCGCTCAGGATGACAAACTTGCGTACAGTTTTGTCAGAACAAGCAAAGCATCTCAAATAGCAGATTAGCCGCCAGCAATGACGTGATCTCCTGGCTGTCGTAAGGCGGAGAAACCTCTACCAGATCGCTTCCCACCAGGTTCAAGCCCCGCAAGCTGCGCACCAGTTCCAGGGCCTGTGCGCTGCTCAAGCCGCCCACCTGCGGAGTGCCCGTGCCGGGCGCAAATGCAGGATCGATTACATCAATGTCCAGCGTCACGTACGTAGGGCGCTTGCCAAACTTTTTCAGATGCCGCTGAACCGGGCCCAATCCATCACAATGGAACTGTTCGGAAGTAATGATCTTGATCCCATGCTCTCGGGCAAAGTCGAAGTCGCCTTCTCCATAGACCTGCCCACGCAATCCGACCTGAAGGGCGAAACCGTCGGCAATCAATCCTTCTTCCACTGCGTACTTCACCGGTGTGCCATGCGAGTGCGGGCTGCCGAAGTATCCGCCCCAGGTATCCCCGTGCGCATCGAGTTGCACAAAGGCTACTGGCCCAAATTGCTTATGGATCGCCCTAAGAATCGGCAGCAGAATCGAATGATCCCCGCCTACGCAAACCGTCTTCGTTCCGCTCTGCAAGACAGTCGTTAATTGGTCGGTGATTCGCTTATAGGTGTCCTCAATCGAAAGCGGGTTTATCGACAAGTCCCCAAAATCGCCGATCCTCCACCTTTCAAAAGGATTGACCTTCAACACCGGGTTCCACGGGCGAATCATGGCGGATTGCACGCGAATATTCCGCGGCCCGAAGCGCGGACCGGGCCGGTAAGTGGTGCCCCCATCGAACGGAATCCCGATAAGCGCGATGTCGAGCTCGTCGGCCTGCGGAACATACGGCAGGCGCATGAAGGTGGGCACGCCTGAAAAGCGCGGGTAGACCAGTGCATCCACCGGTTTGGGGTGCGGCGTATTTCTTCTTTTCGCTTTCATGAGGCGCGCGAATTATAAAGCATGCTCACGATGGAGCCGCATCGGCCGCCGCCCTCGGCTCAATATGCTATGTTTTAGCCTATTTGCTAGCCAGCAACGAGGCGCGCTATGCCGCGATACGAATACCGCAACCTGTCTCCCACGCGGGCGGCCGAAGAGACTTTCCTGGCGTGGATCGATTCCCTCGACCGGGAATTCATGAATCGTGATCCCGAGCACCGCAGCGTGGTGGTTCGCGATACGCTGCACCAGTTGTATCTCGGCCGGCCCTACGTGCCGCCGGACCCGGGCGCGCCCATGGCCGCACAAGTCCAAGTGCACTCTTTCGATCCCCGCAACGCGACTCTCGAGCCTGAATACTACGGCGACGCGGACGCCGCTAAATACGCGGAACGCAAGCCGCTGATCTGGTTCTGGATGATGTACGACCGCTCGCCTGTCGGGCTGAACCACTGGCTCGGATATCGCGTTCGCGCCATGCTGGCTCGTCATGTGTTCAAGTACTGCGGCAAGAACGTCAAGATTTTTCACGGCGTGGAAGTCTCCTACGGCTACAACCTGACAGTCAAAGACAACTGCGTGATTCACAAATACGTGCTGCTCGACGATCGGGGTGAGATCATCATTCACGAAGGAAGCTCGATCTCCGATTATGCGAACGTCTATTCGCATGCCCACGATCTGAACGACGGCATGATCGTCACCAATCAAAAAACCGAAATTGGTCCGCGGGCTCGCATCACCTATCACGCCACGGTGCTGAGCGGAGTGCACGTGGCGGAGCATGGGCTGGTGGGCTCGATGGGAGTCGCATCGAAGAATGTGGAGCCCTATCACGTGGTGGCGGGCGTGCCGGCCAAGCCGGTCAAGGTGAAACCTATCGCGCCTGAGGAGCTACGCTAGGCCTGCGAGAAGGGATAATCAATTCCAAGGCGGGCCTTGAGTGTCCCTATTTTTTCTGATCTGCCGCGCTGGCGGAGAGCCGATCCAGTTCTGCGAGCTGCTTCTGGGCAGTAGCGACATCGTCAGCATTGGGCAGGAGCTGAATGTAATTTCGAACGTGGACGGCAGCAGCCGCGTAGTCATGTTTCTGAGCCAGGACCATGCCGAGCAGGTACTCCAGTTTGGGAACCCGGTGCTGCGGATCGATCGAGAGGCCCTGGGCGGCGGTCTTTTCTGCCTGATCAAAACTCTGCAGGAAGTAATCAGCGAGCGCACTGTAGTAGTAGTACTGGGGAAAGCTCATCGGATTCAGCTTCAATAGCTGTTCAGTGCGGTCCGCCAGCTCTTTCCACTGTTTTTCTTTCAGCGCTAATTGCGCCAGCTCCTCACCGGGACTGATGAACTTTGGGTCCGCAGCCAGCGATTGCTGAAAGGAAGCCTTGGCTGCAGCGGGATCGTTCATCTGTAGCTGGGTGCGGCCAAGTTCCAGCCAAGCCACCGCGTATTTCGGATAGACTTCTACTGCTTTGCTGAATTCTGCCTGAGCTGCGCTCCACTTTCCTTTTTTCTCGTCGTCTCGGCCCTTCTCGTATTGCTTGGCCGCTTTCCCGGGAGCCAGAGCACTGGTGGCGCTGATCGTGAAACCTTCGACTTGTTTCATTCGGTGCAGCACGATGACGCCGACATCCGCGTTCCCAAATTCATTGACTTTGCTGGCTAGCTCAACAGATTGCGAGGTGAAGCCCGGCAGGACAGCCTGGAGATCGCAATCACGCATATCCCGGTGCGCCATGCCTGCATTGGGTCCGGAACGAGGCGCAGCGAGAGCAGCCGGGAATCCGGCATCATTTTCCTCCGCCGTCACTACCATTTGCCTGGCGTTGTTGCTCAGGTCGACGCTGAAAGCACCCTTGCGGTCGGTGTAGCCCTCGGCGCGTATCCGCCCCCTGCAAATGCTCTGTATGAGCGCCGCATCCGTCAATGGCGTGCCGTCGTCCACTACCACCTTTCCGGACAAGAATGTCGGACCGCGTGTATCGAGCGGAGAGGGGGTGGTAGTAGTGGCGGGAACATTCGGGCTGGGAGTCCGGGTATTCGTGCTGCTACTCCCGGGCGTTCGCCCCGGACCGCTTCCTCCGGGCTTGCTCTGCGCGGCCAAACCCATGGTGAGAACCACTACCAGGAGAGGGGAAGCGAAAATGCGGCAGTTCATGACACACCCCAATATTGCGTAAATTGTATGCTCAATTCAGCAACGCGGCGAGAAATAAGTCAACTCGAAGACAAGACATCCAACGCTGCTCGCGGCCAAGAAGGCATTTTGTTTTGAGTCGGAAACCCAGGCCCGAGTGGGATGGAACCCGCTCCACAACTTTGTGACTGGGCCCGGTGGTTTTCGCGCTCCGCGGCCAGGGACGCGACCTGCAAAGCACAGAGAATCCGCAATTTGCGTGATAGTATCGAAATCAATTGCGCATGACCCTGCAGACGGTCAACTTCGTATTCCAGGCGATCGTGTTCCTGTTCGCCATCAGCATTCACGAGTCGGCGCACGCCTGGATGGCGAATCGGCGCGGCGATCCCACGGCCAACATGCTGGGGCGCATTACTCTCAATCCCATCAAGCACATCGATCCAATTGGCACGATTTTGCTGCCCGCAATTGCTTTATTTGCGCACATGCCTGTGTTGGGCTGGGCGAAGCCGACTCCGGTGAATCCTCGTAACTTCAGGAATCCAGTTTTGGATGACGTCCTTACTTCCGTGGCAGGCCCAGTGAGCAATTTTCTGGCAGCGTTTGTCGCCTTGGGCCTCCTGCTGTTGATCTCAATCACATCTCCAACGGGAAGGGAGATCGTTCGGGAGACAACTTACGGAGTCGTGCTCCTGAGTGGCAGTTCACTGCTGGTGCCACTGAGCTTGCTGCTTTATAACTTGCTGCTGATCAATGTTGTGCTGGCGGTGTTTAACCTGATTCCGATACCGCCGCTCGACGGCAGTCACGTTCTGCGCCATGCCCTGTCGGGTCCGGCACTGGCCGTATACGACCGCGTCGGGTTCTTCGGTCTTTTGGCTTTAGTTTATTTTGGGCCGGGTTTGTTGGGCAGGCTGATCTCCCCTTTTATGGCTTTTTTCATTTACTTTCTCAGATGACGACCTCACGTTCCACCCACCGTAAACGCGTGCTGAGCGGGATGCGCTCCACGGGCAAACTGCACCTCGGCAACTACGTTGGTGCGCTTGACAACTGGGTGCGCATGCAGGACCAGTACGAATGCTTCTTCTTCGTCGCTGATTGGCATGCACTGACCACCGATTACGCGGACACGTCGCGCATTAAGGAGAACTCGGTCGAGGTGCTCCTCGACTGGTTGGCCGCTGGACTCGATCCCGGGCGCTGCACCATGTTCATCCAGTCACACGTGCCGCAACATGCTGAATTGCACCTGCTGTTCTCCATGATCACGCCGCTGGGCTGGCTGGAGCGCGTTCCTACCTACAAAGAACAGCGCGAGAATATTACGGAGAAGGATCTGGGCACCTACGGTTTCCTCGGCTATCCGGTGCTCCAGGCTGCGGACATTCTCATCTACAAGGGCGATTTTGTACCCGTAGGCGAGGACCAGGTCCCGCACGTCGAACTTACTCGCGAGATTGGACGCCGTTTCAACCTGTTTTATGGGAAGCACAAGCCGGTATTTCCCGAACCCCAGCCCTTGCTTACTCCAGCCGCCAAGCTGCCCGGAACCGATGGACGGAAGATGTCGAAGTCGTATGGCAACACCATCATGCTTACCGACCCCGAGCCGGTGATACGGCAAAAGCTGAAGACTATGGTTACGGATCCCGCGCGTGTCCGCCGCTCGGATCCCGGCAATCCCGATGTTTGTCCGGTAGGGGACCTTCACAAGATCTTCAGCGACCGCGCCACCATCGAAAAAGTCAACGTAGGTTGCCGCTCCGCGAGCATTGGCTGCATCGAGTGCAAGAGTTGGGCCGCCGATGCCCTAGTTAACATCTTGAATCCTATGCAGGAGCGCCGGAAAAAATACGAGGACAATCCCAAGCTGGCCTGGGATATTCTGGAGGCAGGCTCGGCCCGTGCCCGTAAAGTGGCCGCTGCCACTATGAACGAAGTGCGCGAGGCCATGGGCATCACCCAGAACTATGAGGGGTACAACGCCCAGGGTGCGAAATAACGAAATGTCATCCGTGTAGGCATGACCGACGAAGGAAAAACTAGCTCTGAGATGCCCGGCATCCTAACTCCTGCCCCGGAGGTTCCCCCGCCTCCTCAGGCGGCCAAGGCTGCGGAGAGCGACTCTCCGTTCGCGGTCTCGGTCAGCGATGTCTACGAAGGGCCTCTCGATCTGCTTCTCGATCTAATTCGAAAGCAGGATATCAATATCTACGACATCCCCGTTGCCAAGATCACGGCGCAATACCTGGCTTACGTAAGCAAATTGCGGGAACTGGATGTGAATGTGGCGGCTGACTTTATCTACATGGCCTCTGTTCTCATTCACATCAAGTCAAAGATGCTGTTACCCCGTGATCCTGACGCGCCAGCCGAGGAACAGGAAGATCCGCGCTCCGAGCTGGTCAACCGCCTGCTTGAGCACGAGAAGTTCAAATCGGCGGCGCAAATGCTGCTGCAGAAGCAGCAGATCGAAGAAGCAGTATGGTCGAATCCGGCGCTTAAAGAATTCAAGGACGCCGAGGGCACGGAACCGGAAATGGCCGCTGACGTAATCGACCTGGTTAAGACCTTTCAGAAAGTTTTGGATCGGGCCAGGAGTCGTCCGATCATTCAGGTTGACGAGGAGGCGGTGACGGTCGGCCAGATGATTGACTATTTGCGGAGGCGGTTAGCCCTGGAAGAGAGGCCGGTTCGGCTCATGCAACTTTTGCGCAATGTCAACTCGCGCAATGCCCTGGTTTGCATGTTTCTCGCCCTGCTCGAACTGGTTCGCCTGCAGGCCATCCAGGTGCGTCAAGATCGCCTGTTCGGTGAAATTGTCGTTCGCAAGCACACTCATTTCGATGAGATCATGAACGAACAAGCGGCGGTACGGGATGACTGGAGATAGAAAAGTTAGTAGCCGGGCAAGAATAATGTGGAAGCACCACAAGGACGACACAATTACCCAATGAGTCTAAAGGCGAAGCTCGAAGCCATCATTTACGCGGCAGAAAATCCGGTCACGCTGGATCAAATCGTTCAACTGATTCCCCCGGAGCCGGGAGACGAGACCGAGCTAAGATCCCAGATCCGCGCCTCTGTGGAAGAACTTGTGGGAGAGTACGCTTCCACCGATCACGGTATCGAAATTCGCCAAGTCGCAGGCGGCTATCGCATGGCGACCAAACCGGAGCAACACGATGTGGTTCGCGCCTTCGCCAAGAGCCTGAAACCGCCGATCCGTCTCTCACTCCCGGCGCTGGAGACGCTGGCCGTCATCGCTTACAAGCAACCTGTCACGGTTCCTGAGATCAGCGAAATCCGCGGGGTGGACTCCAGCGGTGTCATCGCCACACTACTCGACCGCAAGCTCATCACGACCGCAGGCCGTAAGGCAGTCGTTGGCAGGCCGATCTTGTACAAAACCACCAAGGAATTTCTGCTGCGCTTTGGTCTGAAAGATGTCACCGAACTGCCCAGCATGGAGGAATTCGAGAAACTGGTTGCCGAATCGTTCCAGAGCGACCTGTACCCAGCCCAAGGCGGCTCTGATGCCAGTACTACGGCGACGTCGCCACAAAGTAATTCCGCAGAGTCCCGGAACGAGACTCTGGACGAGGCCCACGTCCCGGCGGGCAAGCCTCAGGAATGACTCCATTTCCTCAATGCGGAGGGGAGCCGGTGGATGGCTAACATTCTGCTGCTCGCGTTGACCCTCGTTCAAAGCGCCCGCTATACTTTTCTAAGAAGCGATCCCACATTTGGAGGCCCATGTCCTTATCCGCCGTGATCGTGGATGACGAGCAATTGGCCCGTGACGAACTCGCGTTTCTGCTGAAACACGTTGGCGACGTTGACGTGGTGGCGCAGGGCAAGAATGGGCTGGAAGCGGTCAATCTCATCCGCGAACATAATCCGGACCTGGTTTTCCTGGATGTCCAGATGCCGGGGTTGGATGGCTTCGGCGTTATAAAGAAGCTGCTCGACAAGAAGGTGCCTCTACCCAAGATAGTTTTTGCCACCGCCTTTGATCAGTACGCGGTCAAAGCCTTTGAAGTGAACGCGGTTGATTACCTGCTAAAACCGTTCGATAAGAAACGGGTGGCGCAATCCGTTCAGAGGGCGCGGGAGAAACTTGAAACCGCTGGGACGTCTTCGGACAAGCTGGACACGCTTGTGCGCATGCTGGAGTCGCAGAAAATTCCAGCCGCCAAGATACTGCTGAAGGCGGCGGGGCGTTTGTTTCTGGTGGATCAAAAGGATATCTGCTACGCCTCGATCGAGGACGGGGTGATTTCGGTGGTCACCGCCGGCGGCGCTGGTCTGGAAGGCCAATCCAATTGCCGGACGTTAGAGGAACTGCTGGCTTCGCTCGATTCCAACCTATTCTGGCGGGCCCACCGTTCTTACCTGGTCAATATCAATCGTATTCGGGAAGTCGTCCCCTGGTTCAAGAGTTCCTACCAGTTGCGCATGGATGACAGAAAACAGACGGAGATCCCGGTCAGCCGCGCCCAGACCAAGAGGCTGCGGGAGTTGTTTGGCCTGTAGCGGTGACTGCCGGGGAACCGGTACCGCCGATTCGCCACTGCTTCGGCTCTGGAAGCCGGTTAGGACGCTAATTCTTCCAACCCCGGCCGATTCCGGATTATCAGAGTCGAGCCTTCCAAACTGATCAGCTGTTTTCTCTTCAGATCACTGAATATTCGCGTCACCGTTTCACGCGAGGATCCGATCATTTGGGCTATTTCTTCATGGGTTAGAGTTAGTGAGAACGGATCGGACACACACGACTGGGTCGCCGTTGTGATTGCCCGCCAGGACAGCAGGAGTTGGCTCGCTGCCTGCCGATGAGGGGGCCAGCAGGATTTCCTGGATGTCCTGGCAGGCATCCTGGTATTCCTTAGCTTACAGCGCGTGCGGCGCGCAGACCCGCTTCACCGTGACGCACCAGAAATTTCAGCAGGAGCTCGCTCTTCAGCAAATTCAGGCGGCATGGGGATGCCGTCACGGCCGTGGCCTCGTGAGGCACCCCCGAAACAGTACCGCGCAGACCTTGCGCCAGCTGATGGAACAGAGCTCATCAACCCCCACGTGATGGGCGAGCACGCCGGCTGTATCCACCAGAGCCTGGTAGCGGCGAAGAGCTATCTCGGGACCAGGCTCACGCTTGTTTTCGATCCCCGAGCGCTTGAGGTACATAGGCGTTTCTAGCGCATGGGCACAAGTGTTGACAGAAAAGCGAACACGTTTGTCAACTATTTGCTTGCACCTTGTTACGGAGCCGGAACAAAACGATCCTTCCCGGAATGGGCCCCAACGATTTGCCACGTGTAGGAGGTTGTTACGAACTCGGTTTCGATCCCGAACGGTGGGAGGAAACACGCCTTAGCCCCGCAGCGGCGGCATTCCATTAGCCCAGCCCCTGAGCGCTGGGAACGCGAAAGTGGAACAACCTGAGTCCGCTTTAGCGGACGGCACGAGTTTCGTAACGGCCTCGTAAGGGGAAGCCGGACAGAAACTATAATCAAGGCATGGCCCGCGGCTGGGAAAGCAAGGCGATTGAAGCACAACAGTCGGAGGCGCTCGAGGCAACCACTCGGGCCAGAGTTCATCTTAGCCCCGAGCAGATTGTGCGATTGCAGAAGCGGGAGGGATTGATGCTCGCCCGCAAACACATATTGGAGCAGCTCCGAGTTGCTGAGAATCCCCGGCACCGCCAAATCCTTGCCAGCGCGCTTGCTGATCTGGACGCCAAGATTGCCGATTTAGACTCGTGGGAGATCGCTCAGCGAAGCTGCCGTTCCGAGCCGCTTCTCTGACGTATAATGAAGTTTCGATGAAGGCTTACGTCTACGTTTCGCTCAAGAAAAGCGTGTTGGACCCCCAAGGTAAAACCATCCATGGAGCGCTGAACAAGATGGGTTTTAAAGGACTGGAGGGGGTGCGCCAGGGTAAATTCTTCGAAATTACTCTAGACGGTGGTTTGACTCGACCCGAAGCCCAGGCTGAGGTCGAACGCATCGCTCGTGAGGTGTTAACCAATCCTGTGATCGAAGAATACCGCTTTTCACTCGAGGATTAGACCTCGCCTGCTGTTCAGGGAAGTCGATGAAAACTTCATACCTGAGTTCGGATTTCCTGCTTGTTCTTAAGGAGTTCACATTATGTGTGGGATAGTGGGGTACGTTGGCAAGAAACGGGTCGTGCCCGTAATTCTCGATGGCCTGAAGCGCCTCGAGTACCGGGGCTACGACTCGGCCGGAATCGCTGTGGCCGGCAATGGTGACGCACTGCAGGTGCGCCGCGCCGAGGGCAAGTTGCGCAACCTGGAAGAGGTCATCCGCCTCAAGCCCATCGACGGCACCTATGGGATCGGTCACACCCGCTGGGCGACCCACGGACGCCCCACCGAGGAAAATGCGCATCCGCACCGTGATTGCACTGGCCGTGTGGTGGTAGTGCATAACGGGATCATCGAGAACTATGTTCTTCTGAAGAAGAAGCTGATTGAAGAAGGCCATAAGTTCACCACCGAGACCGATACCGAAGTCATTGCTCATCTGGTCGAAAAATATTTCCTGAAAACCGGAAATGGACATCGCCCTGCTCTCGAGGAGGCAGTGCGGAAAACAGTCAAGGAATTGAGTGGAGTTTTTGCCTTAGCCGTGATTTCCGTAGATGAACCCAACAAGATCGTGGCGGCGCGCAATGGCCCACCGGCGGTGATCGGACTCGGCAAGGACGAGTACTTCGTCGCTTCCGACGTCCCGGCGATTCTGTACCACACTCGCGACCTGTTCTTCCTGGCAGATGGTGATCTAGCGGTGATCACGCCGGAAGGCGTGCAACTCAGCGATTTCGACGGCAAGCCGATCGTCAGGCAAGTTCAGCATGTGACCTGGGACCCGATCATGGCGGAAAAGGGCGGGTTCAAGCACTTCATGCTCAAAGAGATTTATGAACAGCCACGAGCCGTACGGGACACCACTCTGGGGCGGGTTTCGCAGGAAAGCGGGCAGGTGTTTCTCGACGAGATGGAGATCTCCGAGGCCGAGTTCAAGGCCCTCGAGAAGATCAATATTGCCGCTTGTGGCACCAGTTGGCACGCTGGGCAGGCGGGCAAATTCATGATCGAAACCCTGGCACGGGTTCCGGTGGAAGTCGATTACGCCAGTGAATGGCGTTACCGTGACCCGATTATCGGCGAGAACACCATCACCCTGCTGATTTCGCAATCGGGGGAAACCGCCGACACGATCGCAGCCCAGCGCGAAGCCAAGGGCAAAGGATCAAAAACCCTGGCTATCTGCAATGTCGTAGGCTCGATGATTACCCGCGAGTCGGCAGGCACAATCTATACCCACGCCGGACCGGAGATTGGCGTCGCTTCGACCAAGGCTTTTACGGCGCAGATGACTGCTCTTTATCTGTTTGCCCTTTATCTTGCGGAACTTCGCGGGACGATCACGGCCGAGCAGGCAAGAGACGCCGTGCAGGAACTCACGCGGCTGCCGGGCAAGCTCGAACACCTGCTGACTCACGAGGAAGACTGCGAAGACCTGGCACGGGAATATGTCCGGTCGCAGGACTTCCTGTTCCTCGGTCGCGGTATTCACTATCCGATCGCGCTGGAGGGTGCGCTGAAGCTCAAGGAAATTTCTTATATCCACGCCGAGGGCTATCCCGCCGGCGAGATGAAGCACGGCCCCAACGCCCTGATCGACGAGAATCTCCCGGTAGTGATCATTGCCACGCGCGATGCAAAAGATCGTGGTTCGATGGTGCGCTACGAGAAGACCATTTCCAACCTGAAAGAGGTCAAGGCGCGCTCGGGAAAGGTCATCGCGTTGGCCACCGAAGGAGATGATGAGATTGCAGAGGCCGCCGATCACGTAATTTACATTCCTCCGGCTCCCGAGGAACTATCCGCAATCCTGGAGATCATCCCGCTGCAGTTGCTGGCTTACCACATCGCGGTGCGGCGCGGATGCGATGTGGATCAACCCAGAAATTTGGCAAAGTCTGTGACCGTGGAATAAGGGGTAGGGCGCAGGCGCGCGAGTTAGTTTTCAGTTCGTGGTTCCCAGTTCTAGGTTCTCGGTTCTCGGCAGCCTGCCTTACACCGGCGCGCTCCCCGCTGCGCCCTGGCCCCGGCACGCTCTCCCAAATCCTTACTATTCTTCCGCTCCGGAAGCATCCGCATCTCCTTTCCCTTCATCTAAAGATTGACAGTGATACACTCAATCTATATCATGGGCCCGGACGCAATCGAGAAGAGAGCAAAGTAAGTATATTGTTTTAAGGCACTTATAAGTTTCAGGAGGGACCCAGATTATGAGCAAGATTATCGGCATTGACTTAGGGACCACGAACTCCGTAGTGGCCGTGATGGAGGGGGGAGAGCCCAAGGTCATTCCAAATGAAGAAGGTGGACGGACTACCCCATCCGTCGTCGGTTTTACGAAAACCGGCGAACGGTTGGTTGGGCAGGTAGCCAAGCGCCAGGCAATTACCAACCCCGAGAACACCGTTTATTCGATCAAGCGCTTCATGGGACGGCGTTTTAACGAAGTTAGCGAAGAGATGAAGATGGTGCCCTACAAGGTCGTCCAGTCGGGCGATCACGTAGCGGTGGTGGCGCAGGGCAAGGAGTACACGCCCCCACAAATCTCCGCGATGATCCTGCAGAAGCTGAAGAAAGCGGCAGAGGATTATCTCGGCGAACCCGTGACCGAAGCGGTCATCACCGTTCCGGCCTACTTCAATGACGCGCAGCGCCAGGCCACCAAAGATGCCGGCAAGATTGCCGGGCTCGACGTGAAGCGGATCATCAATGAGCCCACGGCAGCGGCTCTCGCTTACGGCCTGGACAAGAAGAAGGATGAGACCATCGCCGTATATGACTTCGGCGGCGGCACGTTCGACATCTCGATTCTGGAGGTGGGCGAAGGTGTCATCGAGGTCAAGGCCACCAACGGTGATACGCACCTGGGCGGCGACAACATTGACCAGCGCATCGTCGATTGGCTGGTAGACGAGGTTAAGAAGGACGAAGGCCTCGACCTCCGGAGCAAAGGCAACGAGATGGCGCTGCAGCGCCTGCGGGATGCCGCCGAGCGCGCTAAGATCGAACTCTCCACGACCATGGAGACTGAAATCAACCTGCCGTTCATCACGGCCGACGCCAGCGGGCCCAAGCACCTAGTCAAGAAACTGACTCGGGCGAAACTCGAGTCGATGGTGGAAGACATCATCCAGCGGTCAGTTGGTCCGTGCAAACAGTGCATGAAGGACGCTGGAATTGATCCCAGCAAGATCAATGAAGTAGTGCTGGTCGGCGGCCAGATCCGTATGCCCCGCATTCAAGGCCTGGTCAAAGAACTGTTTGGGAAAGAGGGCCACAAGGGAGTCAATCCCGACGAGGTAGTCGCGGTCGGTGCGGCAATCCAGGGCGGCGTGCTCAAGGGCGAGGTCAAAGATCTGCTCCTGCTCGATGTCACTCCGCTGACGCTGTCGATTGAAACCCTAGGTGGCGTGGCAACGCCTATGATTCCCCGAAACACGACTATCCCGACCCGCAAGACGGAAACGTTCTCGACCGCGGCCGACAGTCAAACCTCGGTCGAAGTGCACGTCCTGCAGGGGGAACGCCCGATGGCGGCGCAGAATCGAACTCTGGGCAAATTCCACCTGACCGGGATTCCCCCGGCTCCGCGTGGGGTGCCGCAGATCGAGGTTACGTTCGACATCGATGCCAACGGCATTCTCAACGTGACGGCGAAGGACATGGCCACGCAGAAAGACCAGAAGATCACGATTACGTCCTCTTCGGGTCTGAGCAAGGAAGAGGTAGAGCGCATGGCCAAAGAAGCTGATGCGCACTCCGCCGAGGACAAGGAGAAGCGCGGGGAAATCGAGTCCCGCAACCAACTGGACTCGATGGTCTATAGCGTCGATAAGATGCTGCGCGAGCACGGAGACAAGATCTCCGGTTCGGAACGAGGCGACGTCGAGAACGCGATCGCCGACGCCAAGAAAGCGTTGGAGACCGGCACAAAGCAGGCCATGGATCAGGCGCATGAGCGTCTGACCCAGGCCTCGCACAAGCTGGCCGAGCAGATGTACAAGGCAGCCCAGTCGCAAGCTGCCCCGGGTACCGGCCCGGCGCCAGAAGCTGGCGCTCCCGCCGAAGACGGCAAGGGCAAGAAAGAAGAAAGTGTCATCGACGCCGAATACGTGGACGTCGAAGACAAGAAGTGACGCCGCTTGGTGAGGCGTCTGAGCCTCACCGGCGTCATCCCGGGCGTTGCCAGGGATCTCGCGTGCAGTTTGTGACATTGGCCACGGATCAACACGGATAAGCACGGATCTGAATGTGAGATCGGTGGAAATCCTGGCTTGATTTTTCGGGTTAGACCGAGGGAGAAACTGAATTGCAATTTGAAGTAAATGGACAAACCTATTTTCTAGCTTTTGTGGAAGACGAGCGCCGCTGGTACGTCTTCGCGCCCAGGTCGCAGGGCGTTCTCCGCATTCCGGTGTACGTAGATGCACCGGCGTCGGACAAGCTCGTCTTGGCAGAAGAGGGCAAGCACAGCGTTGCCGATTAAGATTGAGCTTTTGAGAATCTGTCATCCGGAGCGGAGGTTGGGCCCGCGGCAACGAGAACAATTTGAATGACAACGACGACGCAAAAGGATTACTACGGCATTCTCGGCGTGAAGAAGAATGCTTCTGCCGAGGACATCCGCAAAGCCTTCCGCAAGCTGGCGCGCAAGTATCATCCTGACGTAAATCCCGGCGACAAGGCAGCCGAGGAGAAATTCAAAGCCATCTCGGAAGCTAACGACGTCCTCAGCGATCCCAAGAAGCGGAAGATTTACGACCAGCTCGGCTTTTACTCCGACAACATTGACCCGGCAGCCGCCGAGGCCTATGCCCGGGGGGGGCCCACGGGTGCTGGTGGCTTTCCGGGCGCTCAGGGTGGGGGCGGAACCCAGGGTGTCCACTTCGACTTTGGCGGGTTTGACTTCTCAGACATGTTCGAGGGTGCGGGTCGGGGCAAGAAATCGGGTGGCGGCAGCTTTCGGGATATTTTCTCCAGCATGTTTGGAGGTGGCCGGCGCGGCGCCGCAGCGGAGGAGGAGGGGCCGGGGCCGGGGTCGGACCTGGAATACCAGGTCAATGTGCCTTTCTGGACAGCGATCCGAGGCGGGGTCATGCGGTTGAACATCACTAGCCGCGATGTCTGTACCGCCTGCCGCGGCAAGGGTTATATCGAGAATCCCGGAGTATGCCCCCAGTGCAAGGGTTCCGGCCAGATAACTCAGACCGGCGGGCGCATGAAGTTCAACGTGCCCTGCCCGCAGTGCCAGGGAACTGGAAAGAACCTCACGACATGCACTACGTGCGGCGGCGAAGGCACAGTGGAGCGCACCGAGCCTCTCGAAGTGCGCATTAAGCCAGGCACGCGCGATGGACAACGCATCCGCTTAGCGGGCAAGGGTAACGCCGGTGTGCGTGGCGGACAGGTGGGTGACGTTTATGTGATCATCCGTACCGGCGACCATCCGGTTTTTCGGCGAGATGGCGATGACATCCTCCTGACCGTGCCCGTGACCGCCAGCGAAGCCGCCTTAGGAGCCAAAGTCGAGGTGCCCACCATTGACGGGCGAACCCTGCTGAAGATCCCGCCCGGGACCCAGTGCGGTCAAAAACTTCGGTTGCGTGAGAAGGGCGTCCCCTCCGCCATTCAAGAGGGGCAGCGCGGGGACGAGATCGTGGAAATCAAGGTCACCGTCCCCATGCCGCGTGACGAGAAAACTAAAGAACTCTTCCGAGAGCTGGCCAAGCTGAACCCCGAGGACCCGCGGGCTGAGCTCTGGAGACAGATCTGGAGACAGATTTAGCCGCCCTCTCCTACTTCTTCTTGCTCGGATCGTCGTCAGGATTGACATAATTGAACATCAGCGGCGCGGCTCCGTGGACTTGGACGATGGTCTCGCCGTCACTCATGGCGTAATGATGCATCTCCGGATCCAGGTAAGCGAAGCTGCCCGGGCCAAAGGCCATCAGCACCCGGTGGAATAAATGGCGGTGGTGGCCCATACTGCACCTGGTTGGGTGTGAACGCATTGTGCGGGCTTGCCGAGTCGGCCCCGAGAAGCGCCAGGCAAAAGACGGCGGCAGCAACCAACATCAACTTCTTGTTCATCGATTAACCCCTTGGTGAGATTCGGGAAGTATGGGCGCTATGATATCTCATCCCGGCAAGTCGTGCCTTCTCCGATCCACCACCTGACCACGCACGCGGGAAGAGGGGATCTAAACTCCTCCGCCCCTTATGCCGTCCGCACTTTCGTTACTCAGCGGTTCCGAGTTTTTTGAGATTTTTCTTGCGTGGGCGGCCAGATGTTCTATTCTGCGATTGCGAACTAACTCCGCCGAAATGCCCGGAAATCGCAGTCAGCCGGGAGCCTCGACACAAGGGAGACGAGGTGGTGAGAGTGAGTCGCCTGAGGAGGAAGCCATCGAAATTGGCAACTAGCGTCGCCACTCACACCCAGCAGCCAACGATCGCAGCAGTTCCCCGGAAAAAGTCGATTCGACTCACCTTGTGGCCCCTGGTCGCTGCCACCTTCTTCATGGTGTCGGGCGGAACCTACGGGACCGAGGATATTGTTCATGGCGCCGGGTACGGGCGAGCCATTCTCATCCTGCTGCTGACCCCGCTTCTGTGGAGCCTTCCCACTGCCTTCATGATCGGCGAACTGTCCAGCGCGCTGCCCCACGAGGGCGGGTACTACGCATGGGTGCGCCGCGCCATGGGCAATTTCTGGGGGTTCCAGGAGGCCTGGCTTTCGCTGGTAGCGTCCATTTTCGACATGGCTATCTATCCCACTCTGTTCCTGGCTTACCTGGTGCGTGTATTTCCCTGGTTCAGCCACGGATATCGCGGGATCATGGTCGGACTGGCTGTGGTAATTGTCTGCGCCCTGCTGAACATCGCCGGCGTGAAGGTAGTCTCGACGACTTCCTTGTGGCTGTTCTTCCTGCTCTCGGCGCCGTTCGCGCTGATCGTGGTGCTAGCGCCGTGGAAATTGGGCGCCCTGGCCAACGTGGTCACCCTACCCACGACGTCTTCTGTGGACATCACCGGCGGCCTGCTGATCGCCATGTGGAACTACATGGGATGGGACAACGCCTCGACCATCGCCACCGAAGTCGAGCGCCCGCAGCACACCTATCCCCGAGCCATGCTGGCGGCGGTGGCTATCGTATCTCTGGGCTACATCATTCCCGTAGCAGCTATGTGGATGACCGGTCTGGCCCCGACCGCTTGGGAAACCGGCTCGTGGGCAGAGATCGCCAGCTTGGTGGGCGGGCCGCTGCTGAGAGTCGGATTGGTGCTAGGCGGCATGATGAGCGCCTTTGGCATGTTCAATGCGCTGGTCATGAGCTACTCACGCCTGCCTCTGGCCATGGCGCAGGACGGCATGTTGCCTAAAATTTTTGCCAAGCTGCATCGGCGCAGCCGTGCACCCTGGGTGGCAATTATCACACTGGCGATTTGCTGGGCCTGCTGTCTTGGGCTGGGTTTCGAGCGCCTGGTAACCATCGACATCCTGCTCTACGGCACCAGCCTCGCCCTGGAATTCGCGGCGCTGATCTGGCTGCGCCTTCGGGAACCTGACTTGCCGCGTCCCTTCCGTGTGCCGGGCGGGATGTTTGGCACAATTGCAGTGGGCGTATTCCCAGTTCTTCTGCTCGGTTTCTCAGTCGTAAGAAGCCAAACAGAGCAGGTGTTGGGGATGAGCTCGTTTGCTTTTGGGATGGTGCTGATCGGGGCGGGCGTTGCTGCCTACGCCCTGAACATCGCTATCAAGCCTTCCGGTTGGACTCCGCAAGAAAAGACCGAACCAGCCGCCTAAGAACCCCGACTACAGATTTCAAGGATGGGAAATCCGTGCAATCGGTGGCTTTCTGGTTTTTCAACCACAGTTGGCTGCTGAGCTTCGCTCCGCCGGACGGGCGAGACGGCCGTCCCCCAAACACTGGGTAGCGTGCCTCTTGCCTGGTTTCGCCGTCTGCTTCGCATGTTGTACATTGGATTTGGCGGGCGGCTATGACGAAACGCAAATCCAAGGGAGCCTACATGATCTCGGCGGTGGCCGAGATGTACGGCATTCATCCCCAGACTCTTCGGCTTTACGAGCGCGAGGGGCTGCTGAAGCCTTCCCGGACCGAAGGGAACACGCGCCTCTACACTGACGAAGATCTGCAGCGGCTCGAGTTCATCCTGTCGCTCGCTCGTGACCTCGGCGTGAACATCTCGGGGATCGCGATCATCCTGCAAATGCGCGAGCGTATGGAAGAGATGCAGCGTCAGATCCAGGATTTTGTGAAATACATCCAGGAAGAAGTGCTCTCGCGGGCCAGTGCGGCGGCTGACCCCTCAAAGGGTGCAATTGTTCCCCTGCATCGGCCATTTGCAACTCCGCCGGCGGCAAAAAAGAAGTAGGGGCCGGTATCGAGTGCCAGGTTTCAGGGGGCAGGTCGTCCTCGAAACATCTGCGCGCGTCAGTATTGCCAAAGTTCAAACCTCTCGCTTCCACGCAAACTGCTGGTTTGTCCACGCGAGATCCTTCGTCCGGCTGCGCCGGGCTCAGGATGACGCCATTTAGGATTACGTCGTCATTCTCAGATTCCGGCAGGGCCTGATGAAGGTCCCGCCGAGCGCAAGTACTGCCAAGTTGCGGTGGACGCGTATGATAGTGGGTTTTCGGCGGCTGAGTACTGAATGCTTCCTTTCAAGCTCGTCTATAGCGAGGACTACTACCTTCCCATCGGCGCCCATGTTTTCCCCGCGGAAAAGTATCGCCGCATTCACCAGAAGCTCGTGGAGAGCCACGTGGCCGAGCCGTCCGACTTCGTTACACCCCAGCCGGCGTCGGACATGGATGTGTTACTGGTGCATACGCCGCAGTACGTTCTCAAGCTGAAAACGGGGACGCTGACGGCGCGCGAAGAACTTGAGATGGAGATTCCCTACTCGCCAGAACTGGTGCGCGCGTTCTGGCTGGCCGCGGGAGGTTCGATGCTGGCCGCCGATCACGCTCTGAATGATGGTGTGGCAATCAACATCGGCGGCGGTTTCCACCATGCTTTTCCGGACCATGGGGAGGGCTTCTGCATGATCCACGATGTCGCCATCGCCATCCGCCGCATGCAAAAAGACGAAAAGATTCGGCGCGCCATGACCATTGATTGCGATGTCCACCAAGGCAACGGGACTGCGGTCATTTTCGGCGCTGGCGCACGGACCCTGGGCGATCCGCTGCCTTCCCGAGCGCCCGGCCTAAGCCCGTTCCGGCCCGCGAAGGTCGACAGCGTCCACGCTGCGGATGTTTTCACCATCTCGCTCCACCAGGAAAACAACTACCCGGCATGGAAACCCCCGTCTTCCATCGATGTCGATCTTCCGGACGAGATCGGTGATGACGACTATCTTGCCTGGCTGGATAACGCGATCAGTTCCGGCCTGCGCCAGTTCGACCCGGAACTGATCTGCTACGTTGCCGGCGCCGACCCTTATTGTGAAGACCAACTGGGCGGGCTGTCACTCAGCATCGAGGGATTGAAAAGGCGGGATGAACTGGTGTTCCGCATGGCCAAGACTCGGGGCATTCCAGTGATGGTGACACTTGCCGGCGGGTATGCTCGCATCGTCGACGATACGGTGACCATCCACTGCAACACGGTGATCGCAGCCAAAGAGATTCTTGGGGGCAAGTAAACCGGCCATGCGGCTACGACTGATTCGCCACGCCACGCTCGTCATTGAGTACAACGGCCGCAAACTCCTGGTCGACCCCATGCTGGGCGACGCGGGCGCACAGCGCCCTATCGACAACTCACCCAATCCGCGGAATAACCCGCTCGTGGCATTGCCGATGCCTGCAACAGAACTGATCAAGGGTATAGATGCAGTACTGGTGACCCATACGCATCGCGATCACTGGGACGCGCCCGCCGCGCAACTTCTAACCAAGTATCTGCCGATCTTGGGCCAGCCCGAGGATGAACAGAGGTTCCGCTCGGAAGGGTTTACGAATGTTCCGCCCGTCGGCAAGTCAGCGAAATGGAATGGCATCGAGATCACTCGCACAGGCGGGCAGCACGGCACCGGCGAAATCGGAAAGAAGATGGCGCCCGTCTCGGGTTTCGTCTTAGGTTCGAAAGGCGAGCCGACGTTATATATCGCGGGCGACACAATCTGGTGTGATGAAGTCCAAACTGCGTTGGATAGCTTTCATCCAGAGGTGATCGTGGTCAACGCTGGCGCGGCGCAGTTCCTGGAAGGTGACCCGATCACGATGACGGCCGATAACGTAATCACAACCTGCCAACACGCTCCGAACTCCCACCTAATCGCCGTTCACATGGAGGCCATCAATCACTGCCTGCTTACCCGGGCCGATCTGGCGTTTCAGTTGGAAGCCGCTCGCATGATCCAGCAGGTAGCCATCCCGGAGGATGGCGAGTGGGTGAGTCTCCGCTGACCACCCGCAGCGGCACGCAGGCGCAGACTGCTAAAATAGGTGGATTGAGCTCATCTTCGTAGACCTTTATGTTTGAGAACCTCTCAGAAAAACTACAACGAACGTTTAAGACGCTCCGCGGCCAGGCAGTCCTCAATGAAGACAACATCCAGGACGCACTGAAACAAATCCGGCTGGCGCTGCTGGAAGCCGACGTTAACTTCAAAGTCGTCAAGCAGCTGATCGACAAGATCCAGGACAAGGCACTGGGCAAGGACGTCATGACGGCGCTGTCGCCGGGGGAGCAGGTCATCAAGATTGTCCGTGATGAACTGGTGGGCATGCTCGGGCAGGACACGGCCAAGCTCAAATTCGCCTCTCAGCCGCCGACCGTCGTTCTGATGGCGGGCCTGCAGGGTTCAGGTAAAACCACTACCTCCGGCAAGCTTGCGAATTGGCTGAAAAATGGCGGACACCGGCCTCTGCTGGTCTCCGTGGACCTGTACCGCCCCGCAGCACGTGAGCAGTTGAAAGTAGTCGCCCAGGCGATCAGGGGGAATATCTATGAAGGCCAGGTAATGGAGGCGAACACCGCTACGGTCGAGCGCTTGGCAAAAGAGGCGCGCCGCGAGGCGATGAATACCGGCTGTGACGTGTTGATTGTCGACACGGCCGGGCGTCTGCACATTGACGAGCAACTCATGGACGAGATGCAGTTGCTCAAGAAGCTGCTTAGCCCCCAGGAAATCCTGTTTGTGGCCGACGCCATGACCGGACAGGACGCGGTGCGCTCCGCCGACGAGTTCCACAAAAAGCTGACCTTGACTGGCGTCGTGCTGACCAAGATGGATGGCGATGCACGCGGTGGCGCGGCGTTGTCCATCCGGCAGGTCACCGGCCAACCGATCAAGTTTATCGGTGTCGGCGAAAAGTATGATGCGCTGGAGCCGTTCCATCCCGACCGCATCGTCTCGAGAATCCTGGGCATGGGCGACATTCTTTCTTTGATCGAGAAGGCCGAGCAGCAGGTAGACAAGAAGAAAGCCCAGGAGATTGCCACCAAGATGCTCACCGGTGACGGATTCTCCCTGGAGGACTTCCGCGATCAACTGCGTCAAGTCAGGAAGATGGGGTCATTGCAGAGCCTGGTCGGGATGCTGCCGCGTATCGGCCCGTTCTCCGGACTACAGGCCGCCGCTGACAAGGTGGATGACAAGCAGATCAACCGTGTTGAGGCCATCATCAACTCCATGACCGCCTATGAGCGCAACCATCATGAAGTCATCAATGGCAGCCGCCGAAAACGCATCGCGCGCGGCTCCGGAACCAGCGTTCAGGAAGTCAACAATCTGCTCCGCCAGTACGCCCAGATGAAAAAGATGTTCAAGCAGATGGGGAAGCCCAGCTTCGCGCGACGCATGGCGGGAATGAAGTTTCCCGGCATGTAGGACTGACTCGCCTCTAAGCGCTCGGCTTTAGGCTCTAGAGTTCAGTTCTCAGTTTGCCAGGTCCCGGTTCTCAGTTGCCGCCCAGGAGCGGTCTTTATATAAGGCAAGAAAGCAGAGGCGCGGAAAAACATGTTGATCCAGCGCGGGAAGTTCTGCTCTGTTTTATCTGTGTTCCTGATGCTGTGCGGATTGGGAATGGCTCAGAAGAAGCCTGTGACGCAGTCGTCTGGCAAGCGGACGACTGTCCCAACGGACGACTTCGCCGCGCAAATGCAGAGGCTGCGTGACAGTTGGGTCCAGGAATTCAATGGCGGCCATGCCGACAAGGTGGCTGATTTCTACGCGCCTGAAGCCGTGCTGATGCGCTGGGACGGGTCGGTACATGGCAAAGACTCCATCCTGGCAGAAATGCGGCGGTCGATCACCGCCGGCGCACAAAACTATTCCGTCAACAGCCTGCACACGGAACGCTCGGGGGACCTGGGGTACGACACGGGCGCTTACAACGTGACTCTGCGTGATCGCGTCATTGAAGGCAATTATGTGGTCGTGGTGAAGAGGATTGCCGGAAAATGGAAGATTGTGGCCCACGCGAGTGTGCCCAATCCGGCACAAAGGTAGACCCAATCGAATGATGAAGTGGCGGTCCCTGGAAGAATCGAGCACCGGAACTGAAGACCGTTCTCTACGCGAGCAATTTGCCGAACGGAAGGCTCTCATCTCGCAATACGTTCCCGCCGAGACGCAAGCGGTTCATGAAAGGGTCGTCGCGGACCTGAAGCGGGCGGGCATGGCTGAGCGTGCTCTTGGAGTGGGCGCCCAGGCCCCGGCCTTCGACCTCAAGAATCAGGGTGACGCCGCGGTTCGCTCCAGCGATTTGCTTGCCAAAGCCAAGCTAGTCATCTGCTTCTTTCGCGGACGCTGGTGCCCTTTTTGCGTCGGACAGATGGAAGCCATGAATGCCGCCTTGCCGCAGATCGAGCAGGCGGGGGCATCCGTAATCGCTATTTCCCCACAAACGGTGAAGCAATCGTTCTTCATGGCTGACCAGCATCGGTTGCGATTTCCGCTGCTGTGCGATGCGGCGAATCAAGTGGCGCGGCAGTTCGGGTTGGCCTACCGCGTGCCTGAGGACCAGCAGGCAATTTACCGGCGCGTGTTCATCAATCTTCCGTTTGTGAACGGGGATGAAAGCTGGGAACTGCCGATACCAGCGACCTACATTCTTGAACGCGATTCGACCGTGTTGTATGCATCGGCCAGTCCCGATTACACGGAACGGCCGGAGCCACTAGAGATCGTGCAGAGGCTTCAACAATTGCGATAGAACACAGCTATAATGTGGCGTGCGGTCACACCGGTCAACTCTCCTGGTCATCCCGTTTCTCATCCTCATAATGGTTTTCGTATTCCGCCAACGTGAGCAAGAGAACCCTTTAGCCGCAGGCATTAACCCGGACCGAGTGATTGTGGTCAAGCACGGTAGAACTTTGAGCGTGATGAGTCGTGACAAGATCATCGAGACCTATACGGTATCGTTGGGACGCGCGCCGGTTGGCCCTAAAACGCAGCAGGGCGATCACAAAACTCCCGAAGGGCAATACGTTCTGGACCGCAGAAACGCTAGTAGCCGGTTTTATCGCTCCATTCACATCTCATACCCAGACCCAAACGAACGGAAACGGGCGGCGCAGTTGGGTATTGATCCTGGTGGCGATGTCATGATCCACGGATTACCCAACGGCTTTGGCCGGCTCGGAAACTTGCACCGGCATCTCGACTGCACGGATGGATGTATCGCCGTCACTGACGAAGAAATGGATGAGATTTGGCGTACCGTGCCCGATGGCACCCCAATCGAAATCAAGCCGTAGCGCCGAGGCTACCATGTACTGCCAGTATGTGAGGCGCTGCCGCCCAGCCGAGTTCCGCACTTTGACAATGAGGGCTCATGAAAATTAGTGTCAGCCACTACGCCGATTACGCCTATGCGCTTTTACGCATTGTGGCCGGATTCCTCTTTGCCTGTCACGGTGCCCAGAAGCTTTTCGGTGTGCTTGGGTCGGAGCCAAAACTTGATGGCCTGGGGATCACCGCGGGGTCGATTGAATTCTTTGGCGGGCTGCTGATCGCCGTGGGACTGGTTGCCAACTGTGCAGCCTTCATCGCATCCGGGGAGATGGCAGTCGCCTATTTCAAGTCACACGCCCCGCATGGGTTCTTTCCGATCCTGAATCATGGGGAGTTGGCGGTATTGTTATGTTTCTTCTTTCTGTATGTGGCATTGCGGGGCGCGGGGCCAGTGTCGTTCGATGCGCTGTTTAGAGGGCGGAAGGAGTGAGAGAAGCTGTGATTGGGGAGAGGTGTCAGGTCGCGGGTCGAAGGTGTCAGGTGGCAGATCTCAGGTGCCAGGCCTCGCACCGCGCTCGCGATTTCGGCGTGTGCCTGCAACTGGACAATCCCGCTATCTTCCGCGATAATAATGGTTTGTCTTACCCCCGCCGGATACAGTAGAAAGGAAACCTAAGTTCTGTGTTAATGATTCGTCTGGCGCGCACGGGTGCGCGCAAACAACCGCATTACCGGGTAGTCGTGATCGAAAAGGCGCGCGCGCGGAACGGTCGTTCTGTGGAAGTAGTCGGCACGTACAATCCCCGCAGTACGCCAACCGGCATTGAGTTGAAGCGCGACCGGATCGAGTACTGGGTGTCCAAGGGCGCCAAGATGTCGGACCGGGTCAGCAAACTGATGTCAAGGCCAGTCCCGGCAGCTACCGAGTCCGTAGCCTAATATACCTGTAGCGAGAAACGCTTCCCCCAGAGCAAGGAGCCACTTCAGATGACCGGGGAGCAGGCTGGGGACATGCGGGTTTTGATCGAGCAGATCGCCAAATCTCTGGTGGATGAACCGGAGCAAGTCGCGGTGCAGGCGGTCGAGGAAGACGGCGGCACGGTTTTGGAGCTGAAAGTCGCTCCCAATGATCTCGGGAAGGTCATTGGCAAGCAGGGGCGCACCGCCCGCGCCATGCGCACGCTTCTGGGCGCGGCGAGCATGAAGTTGCATAGGCGCTATTCGCTGGAGATCCTGGAATAGGCGAAGAGTTCATTACCATCGCCCGCGTAGTCAAGACGCAGGGCCGCCGCGGCGAGGTTGCGGCCGAACTCCACACCGATTTTCCCGAACGGTTCGAAGAGCGCAGGCGGATTTTCGCGCTGAAGCCTGACGACGGACGACGAGAGCTGGAGCTGGAATCGTTCTGGCCGCATCAGGGCCTGATGGTTTTGAAGTTTGCCGGCGTCGATTCGATCTCCGAGGCGGAGACGCTGGTCCGCTGCGAGTTGCAGATTCCGGTCGACGAACGCGCAGAGCTTGAGCCGGGGTCGGCCTATGTCAGCGACTTGGCGGGCTGCACCGTGTTCGACCGTGAGCGCGAGATCGGCAAAGTGATCGACGTGCAGTTCGGGGCAGGCGAAGCGCCTCTTCTGATGGTCGAGGGCGAGAAAGAGTACGAGATTCCGTTCGCCGAGGCGTATCTGACGGGCGTCGACGTCGCGCAGAAACAGATTCGGATGCAGTTGCCCGAAGGCATGCTTGACGTGAATGCGCCGTTGACGGCGGAAGAGAAGGAACGACAGAAGAGTAGCTAGGAGCTGGTAGCTGGTAGCTAGGAAGACCAGCTACTAGCTACCCGCTCCTAGCTCCTAGTTTTCCGTGAAGATCGACATCTTAACGATCTTTCCCGACTTCTTTCGCGGACCGCTGGATTACGGCATTGTTCGTCGGGCCCGCGAAGCCCGGTTGGCAGAGATTCACGTGCACGACCTGCGGGCGTTTGCGCATGACCGGCACCGCACCGTGGATGACCGCCCTTTTGGCGGCGGCGAAGGCATGGTCCTGAAGCCGGAACCGATCTTTGAATGTATTGAAACTTTAGGGTTACCTCCGTGGGAGGAGCGTACGGCGGGCAGCACGGAGCAAAGCGTTATTTTGCTCTCTGCCCAAGGCCGCCGCTTTAATCAGACGGTGGCTGCGGAACTGGCGGCCACGGAGCGAATCGTATTGGTCTGCGGGCGCTATGAAGGCGTAGACGAGCGGGTCAGCGAGTTTCTGGCCGACCGCGAGCTCTCGATCGGCGACTTCGTGCTCAGTGGCGGTGAGTTAGGAGCGGCGGTGATCGTGGATACCGTTACGAGGCTCATTCCCGGTGCGGTGGGTAATGAAGCCTCAACGCGCCAGGAGTCGTTCACGTTACACGCGGAACCGAGCACGGGTGTGGGTCCGGACTCGACCTGCTCTTCCGGGGGCTTGTTGGATTATCCGCATTACACGCGGCCGGCGGAGTTTCGCGGGATGCCGGTGCCGGAGGTTCTTGTATCCGGTAACCACGATGAAATCCGGCGCTGGCGACGGCGCATGGCTTTGGAAAAAACGCTGCGTAATCGCCCAGACTTGCTGAATCGGGTGGAACTCAGCGACGAAGACAAGGAATTGATTGCCCAGATCAAAGGCAAAGAAGGTTGATGTCATCCCGTCAAGCGGAGCGAGGGATCTGCAGTCTTAAGAAAAGCAGGTTCCTCGTCGCTTCGCTCCTCGGAATGACAAGGGAAATAGGAATCTAAGAGGAATTACAACCATGTCAAATCCAATCATCGAAAAACTTCTCGCGAAGAACAAACGCACTGATATCCCCAGCTTCAGGCCGGGCGACACTGTGCGTGTGCAGGTAAAGATCAAGGAAGGCGAAAAAGAGCGGCTGCAGGCTTTCGAAGGTGTCGTGATCTCAAAACGCAACGGTCCCCAGGCCAGCTTCACTGTGCGCAAAATGAGCTTCGGACAGGGCGTGGAGCGTATCTTCCCGATCAACTCGAAGGTGGTGGACAAGATCGATGTCCTGCGCTCTTCGAAAGTGCGCCGGGCAAAGCTCTATTACCTGCGTGATCTGAGAGGGAAAGCAGCTCGTCTGAAGGATGTCGAGTAGGTTACGCGACCTGCCACACGGTATCGAGCAGGGTGCCGTCCACCCATTTCACTACTGCAACCGGGCGCTCGCTGAGCGTGGGCTTGGCCGGCTTGCCTCCACAAATGCGCTCGACCTCGGCCTTGATGTCCTGAATAGGACGGATAGGTAACCTGGAACCCTTGACTACATCAACTAGGTCCTGACGCCGCGGGTTGATCGCAATCCCTCGCTCGGTCACCACGACATCAATCAACTCGCCGGGGCCGGTAAGCGTAGTCACTTCATCCACAATCACAGGAATGCGATCGCGGAAGCTGGGCACCGCCAAGATGGTGCAACCTGCCGCCAGACAGTTTTGCCATCCACCGATGCCGTGGAGCAAGCGACCATCGGAGTGTGTGACGACATTGCCATTGAAATTCACATCCACTTCGGTTGCTCCGAGAACGACCGCGTCCACCATGGAAGCGAAGTTGCCTTTGCCATGGTAGTTGTATGAGGTGAAAGGTGAAGTCGCAACGTGGCGCGGGTCGTTGGCAATCGACCTTACGGCGTCCAGATCGAACGTCTGGCCATCGAGGATGTAGTCGGTTAGGCCTTTTTCCAGTAATTCCACAAGGTACTTCGTCGAACCGCCCCGGACGAAGCGGGCTTTCACGCCTGCTTCGATCATCATGTTTTTCAGGTACTCGACAAAAGCTAGTGCTATTCCGCCGGAGCCTGCCTGGAAGGAAAACCCGTTGCGCATGATTCCTGAATCGCGAAGAAAACGCGCCACGAACTCGGCAATGCGCAAGCGGTCGGGAGAACGTGTGATCTCGGTCGTGCCCGAAACAATTTTCGTGGGATCACCAATCGAATCAACCTGGACGACATAGTCCACGTTGTTGCCTTGGATTTGCGACGGAATGCATGGAAACGGAGCCAGGTTGTCGGTCACGACGATGACTTGATCGGCGTAGATGGAATCGGCCACGGCAAATCCCAGAGAACCACAAGCCGATTTGCCATGCGACCCGTCGGCGTTGCCGAAGGAATCGGCGGTCGGCGCCGCAACGACTGCAATGTCAATGTGAACTTCACCATCCTGAATGGCCTGCCAGCGGCCTCCATGTGAGCGCAGCACGCCCATGCCGCGCATTTTTCCCTGGGTACAGTAATCGCCTAAAGGGCCATTCATACTGCCTTCGATGTGGTGGATGGTCCCCGATTCGAGCAGGTTGATGGCATCTTTTTGCGAAGGGAAAGAGGCGCTGGGGAACCACATCAGGTCCTTTAGGCCCATGCGGGCCGCAGTTTCTAAGGCCATCAGCGCCACGCTATCGCCGTCGCGAAGATGATGGTGGCTGGAAATCACCATGCCGTCGCGGAGACCGCATTTGCGCAGGGCGGTTTCGAGGTCCGCGACGCGCTTGTCGCCATTCTCCGGATAGCCGGCAGCCGTGCGCACCGGCGACGCAGCCTTCCGCGCTCGCGGCTGGTATTTGCCAACGCCGATATAGGGGATCTGCGGCCGCCCGTTGACCATCGCCGGAACCATGCGCCCGGCGGCATTCAAGGCTAGTTCGACCTTCTGAATCATTATGAGTTCCTCGGTTTAGCTGCCGACCTTCGCTCGGCCCGACAGCCGATGACCGCTCCTACGTGTTTCCTGCGACCAGCCCCATGGACTGAGCGCGAGATATCAACTTTAGGGCGCGCTCGACCACTGGCGGATCGATCATCTTGGATCCCAGGCTGACCACTGCGAGGCCCTTCTGCTGGGCTTCGTTGAAGGCAGCGACGATTTTCAGTGCTCTCTCAATCTCGGCCTTTGTAGGCGCAAACGCCTCGTGGATCACCGGAATCTGCAGCGGGTGAACACATCCCATGCCTTCAAAACCCATGGCCCTGGAATTCAGCCCCCAAACACGCAAACCTTCCAGGTCGCCAATATCGCCGTAGACCGAGTCATTGGCCTGGACTCCCGCGGCCCTTGCGGCGTTTACCAAACGCTGGCGGGCAAAAAGAGACTCTGTGCCTAGTGCGGTCTTTGGCACTCCCAAATCGGCCGTGTAGTCCTCCAACCCGATCGTCAGGGCGACCACCTGCGGACTGGCGCTCGCGATTTTGTAGGCGTTCTCGATGCCGAGCGCAGATTCGAGAATCGGGATGAGCCAGATGTCACGATCCAGCTTGTGCTTCGTCTTGATCTGCTCGATGCGCTGCGTGACCTCGAGGACCGGCTCGGGACGCTCAACCTTCGAAATCAGGATCAGATCCGGCGATTCCGGAATGACTTCTTCGAGATCGTCTAGGCCGAGCGGAAGCTGGTTGATGCGCACCATGCGCTCACAGGGCCCGAAATCAACAGCCCGCAACGCGTTGCGAACCAGAATGCGGGCGGCATCTTTCTCGGCGGCATGAACGGAATCTTCCAGGTCGAGAATGACTGCATCAGGCCCGTGCAATGCGGCGTTGATGAAATACTTGGGCTCGCTGCCGGGAAGATATAAGCGGGACCGGCGCAGGCGATCGCGGGGCGGGGCTTCGGGAAGGACAACCCTCTCGGGGAGCGCTTTCAGACCTTCTCCGAACCCTGCACGCTTGGCGGCGGCTTCGATCCGGGCGGAGATGACAAACGGCAGTGCGCCTTCGTCGTGAATGACTACCTGCGCGTGCTCGACTTTAAGCACGCTGAGGACTTGCCGGGCCTGAGCGAGTATGGCGTCGCCATAGTACGGTTTGACGCGCGACTCCAGCACAATGTCCACTAGCCCGCGCTCGCGGGGCTCGACCCAGACATGGGTGTCGGAACGAATGTTTTCGCCCCACTGCCCGGCTTCGCCCACCCGCATCGCCTTGGCTTCCGTTGCTTTATTCATGATTTAAGTTTCCAACACCGCTGTGGCATAGGAAAGGGTATCAACATCCTGATCTAGCCATTCTTCATCATGTCTCAAGGTATGAAAGCGGACCGTGCAGGTAGAACCATTGCAAGCAACAATGATTCTAAAATGCCGCAGACCGCCGAGTGCGCTCAGCCGTTCTTTCAATTCCTGCGCAAAAGCCAGACCGCGGCCCAGCGTCTCCAGGGGAGGAAGCCCGCCGTTTTCCAGATAGTCTTCCATGTGCAGGTGATTCACAACGCACTCGTATCCAGTACGGTTGGAGAAATCAGGACGCTGCACCTGGACGCTTTTCTTCAGCTGTGCCAGGAAGACACACTGGTCCTTTTCTACGAACCCCGCATTCAGCACGGCCAGCAATTTCTGCGGCGGCGCCTTGGGATCGTCGAGGTTCTCCGCCCGAACCTCGTCGTAATAAGCTTCCATGCGCTGGTCGGTCTTCACGATAATCTCTGCTCGTTAAGTATGAATGTTGTCATCAAGCGTGCTGCTTTGCGCGCGAAGGATCTGGGCGAGCGACCGTGCCGCCGGTCCGCAGCGCGGACCGGCAATGAGGCACGAGGCGACCTTGCTTATTACTTCAGCTTTTCCAACACCGCGTCCGTCATCTGAATCGTGCTGGCGGCGCCTTGCAAAATGGACCTCGCTCCGCCGGGAATGCGCATCATGTCATATGTGCGCACCTTGCCTTCCTTGACCACTGCTTCGATGGCATCGCGGATTCGCTTGGCCTTATCACTCTCACCCACGTGCTCCAGCATCATCACGGCCGAGAGGAGCATGGCAATCGGGTTCACGATCGGCGGATCCAGTTCCGCGTACTTGGGAGCGGAGCCGTGGGTCGGCTCGAACACGGCCACCTCATCGCCAATATTGCCGGACGCCGCGAAGCCCAACCCGCCTACGAGGCCGGCAAATGCATCGGAAATCACGTCCCCGAACAGATTGGAAGCGACGACTACGCCGTAGTCTTCCGGATTCTTGGTCAACCACATCGTCTGCGCATCGATGTTGGTGGACCAGAGCGCGATTTCCGGGTAATCTTTTGCGACTGCCTTCGCCTCTTCTTCCATCATGCCCGAAGTCTCACGGAGAACGTTGGGCTTTTCGCAGATGGTCACTGATTTGTAACCGTACTTCTTAGCCCACTCGAACGCCGCTTGGGTGATGTTGTGGGCGGCTTTGCGCGTGATGACGCGAACGGAAATCGCCAGATCAGGGCCTGGCGTAGAAGCAAAGGGTTTGAACTTGGGGTGAGTAGCCAGCGCACTGCGCACCTGCTCGGGCGGATTCGTCCATTCCACTCCGGCGTAAAGACCTTCCGTGTTCTGGCGGAACACCACCACGCGGACAAACGGCTCTTCCAGACTGCCATCCACTTTCTTGCGAATGAAGTTCAGCGGATTGCCGGGGAATGAAGTGCACGGACGAATGCAGGTGTCCAGGTTGAAGCGCTGGCGCATGGTAACGATCGGACTGTAGTAGGTGTAGCCCTTCCCGCGCAGCGAAGGCTTCAATTCAGCATCGGCTTCCTTCTTCGGCTTGGAGGTGATAGCGCCGAATAGGCCAAGCTTGTGCCCGGCCAGCAACTCGATCGTCCGCTGGGGCAGCGCGTTGCCCTCGTTGCACCAACAGTCCCAGCCGATGTCGGCGTGGACGTATTCGGCGTCGAAGCCAACGGCAGTCAATAGCCGCAACGCTGCGGGCAGGACCTGGTTGCCGATTCCGTCGCCGGGCATCGTGACCACCGTGAACTTTGCCATTCGTGCGGGTTCTCCTTAAATTTATAAGAGCAAAACCTAGATTCCTCGTCGCGTTCGGGATGACAAGCTCGAGTCCGCAGCAAATGGATAACGACATCTGAAATTAACGAAGCCTCATGCAAGACCCAGACGCTTGGCCACCAGGTTCTCGACGCCTCCAGCAATTACCAGCGATTGCGGCACCGTGCCGAGCGGCGGGAAGGTGAATTTGCCTCCGCGCCAAGTGATCGCGCTGGAAGTGAAGTCGATATCGATTTCGTCTCCGGGAATGATGGTCTTCTCCTTAATCTCCTTCGCAAACTGCTCCCGCAAGCGCTTCACCAGTTCCGGGGCTTGTATACACAAAAAACCATTGTTATACGCATTGCGCAGGTATGTCTGTGAGAAGCTGGCGGCGATCACCAGAGGGATCCCCTTAGCTTTGAGGCAGGTAACAGCCTGCTCGCGGCTCGATCCGGTGCCAAAATTGAAACCGCCGACCATCACATCGCCTTGGCTGGTGCGAGTGGCAAACTGCGGATCGTAATTTTCCATCACGACCTTGGCCATCATTTCGAGTGTCATGTCGTCGCGATAGGTATAGTCCTTACCATAGATGGCATCGGTGTTGACGTTGTCCTGCGGCATGAAAATCAGGCGACCTTTCACGCGCTCCGGAAAGCCGGGCAGGATTTCGACTCTCTCGGCATGAGCTGCTTCTGCGAACTCCCGGTATTCTCGTTTGGGAGCACGATCGGCAGATTCGTAAGGACCCCGGATGTAGCCGGCCACCGCCGAAGCGGCCACCACTTCCGGGCTGGCGAGATAACACTGCGCATGGCGGGAGCCCATACGGCCTTTGAAATTCCGGTTGGTGGCGGAAATGCCAACTTCCCCTTCTTCAAGTAGCCCCACGCCGAGCCCAATGCACGGGCCGCAACCCGCCGGCAATGGGTGGGCACCGGCGTCAAGTAAGGTTCGCCAGACCCCGCGTTTTTCTGCTTCCTGCTGTACCCAGGCGCTCGCGGCTCCGAGGTAAAACTTCACACCGGAAGCGACCTTCTTCCCTCTGATGACCTTCGCGGCAGCTTCCAGGTCATCTAGGCGCGAGTTCACGCAGGAGAGGAGGTAGGCTTTTTGAATCGCTACTTTCTTCTTCTCCATTTCGGCAAGCGACTCGATGACTTGAACAGTATCAGGGCCTGAGACATGCGGGGTGACTTGGCTCAGGTCGAGCACGATGCGAGAAGCGTAGATGGCGCAGGCGTCTGCCAGGGGAGGGTTCTTGGCCCAGTTTTCGATGTCTTTCTCTGTAAACCGTTCGATCCTTTGAGCTTTCAGCCGCTGATGTACACCGTGCAGGTAGTTGATCGTGATTTCATCCACCGGGAACCAGCCGACCAGGGGCCCCCATTCCGTGGTCATGTTGGAGATAGAGAGACGCGCGTCCATGGAGAGGCTGGCGACTCCGGGGCCGGTGAACTCGACCGCCGCGTTCAGCACTTCATCGTTGTTGTAAAGGCCACACAAGGTGATGATCACATCCTTACCGGTAGCGCCCGCGGGAAGTTCTCCTTCGAGGACGACCTGCACACTACGTGGGACCTGCCACCAGAACTCGCCAGTGGCCCAGACCGCAGCCGCGTCGGTGCGAACGATGGGAGTGCCCACGGCTCCCAACGCCCCGTACATATTCGAGTGAGAGTCAGAAGCAACTACAAACGCTCCAGGTACCGCATAACCGCGCTCGACCATGATCTGGTGTCCAATTCCCGAGCCTGCTGGGTAAAAGTCCACACTGTGCTCTTTCGCGAAAGCTTCAATGGCGCGGTACTTCTTCTGATTAGCCTCATCCTGGTTCTGGATGTCGTGATCGAGCGCAAAGACCAGTTGCTTCGGATCGTGAATCTTCTTTGCTCCAATGCCCTTGAATTTGCTCATGACTGCCGAGGTGTTGTCGTGAGTCATCACATGCAAAGGGCGAATGGAAACGAAGTCGCCAGTCCGTAGCGGGCGATTGGGCCCCTCGGCGAGATGGGCTTGCGCGATCTTTTCAACCACAGTTTGAGGCATAAGGGCCGGTGTTGTAGCGCCGGCATCTTGCCGGCAGTCCCGAGGGCATCTTGCCCTCGGCCTAGCTAAGCTAGAGCTCAAGCGCGCTTCGCTCGCCCAGACAGCCTAGGGCGGCTGTCCCTGCGTGCATCTGATTTCATTAATGCCATCAGCGTACTCACGGAATTAACCTTCTCCAAATTCCAGATCGCGTCTTTCAATTTTTGTTGTGCAGCTTTCGACAAGACTCCGTCTGCCAGAGCGATGAATTTCTCTTCGACTTCCTGGTCACTTAGGGGATTGCGGGGGTCGCCTTTGGGGTAATCCAGTTGCTTTGTGAACGAGCGTCCATCGCTGGTCCCGATGTTCACGATAACGCGTTGCAACGCCGGAAACGCTCTCTCAATCTCTGGGTCAGCGACCACTTCGATTTTTTTCAACTGCGCGCGAATAGCCGAGTCCATGATCTTCTGCATCGTGAACTGCGCTGGCGTGACCTTTCGATCCACCAGAGCTGCGGCGATCACATACGGCAGCGAGTGGTCGGCAGTTTCCTTGCTATGCGGATCGTACTTGCTGGGATCAGAGAGTATGTCGGCAGCGCGGGCCAGCGAGCGTACCTGAATTTTCTCTACCTGCTCTGGGTGGAGATCATTTTCTTTCACGAGGTCCAGGACCGCCGAAATCGGGGCATGGGTCAGCGCTTCGGTAGGAAAGAATTTCATTCCGCACTGGGTGATGCGCCAGGAGTCGCCCAGACCGTCAGTCAGCACATTCAGTTTCCAGTCGGGACCGAAGCAGTGCGTTAGTCCTTCTTTGCCGTCCACAACGTGCTCCGGGCCGGTGTATCCCTTTTCGGCGAGGAGCGCGGCGAGCACGCCACTTTGGGTCGCCATAGGATCGACCGTGTTCTTCATCATGGTGAGCTTGCCGGCAGTTACCGCGCCCAAGGTGCACTGGCGACTGGCGGAAATGCCGATGGCATTCTGAATCTGCTCCCAGCCCAGGTGCAGCGCGCGGCCGGCAATGATCGGCGAGACAAACGCAGTGAGTGTGGCGTGATGCCAGCCGCGTTCGCGAATTCCCGGAAAAGCGGCCTCGCAGAGGCGCATCTCGAATTCGTGTCCCAGAACGAGGTCCACGATCAATTCTTTCCCGTTACTCTTGGCTCGTTCGCAACAGGCGAGCGCAGCGGGGAAAATGTCGGAGGGGTGAGATGGGTCCTGCTTCCAGTAGATATCGTTGTAGTCCATGCAGCGGATCATCAGAGCATTGGCCAAGGAGGCGGAGACGGGGTCAATACGCTCGCCAGTGCCGATGACGGTAGACGGCCCCCGGCCGGCAATTTCATCCAGCACGCCGAGTGCAATTTTGACGTCGTGTTGCTGGTAGCCACCCAGGGCGCAGCCGATCGAGTCCAGCAGGAAGCGCTTGGCCTGATAGATCGCATCTTTGGAAAGATCGGCATATTGAAGGCCGGCGGCCCAGCGCGACATCTTGGCCGTGATGGTTTCTCTCGTTCCGACAGCCTCTTTGGACAACGTTGGCTCCCGTTGTGTCCTGTGTGGCGCGGACACTCCTGTCCGCGCTTTGTTCCGTCCCTACGGGACTCGGTACATTTTTCTTTGCTTTACCCAGCGCTGAAGCGCTGGGCTTTATCGCGACGCCCCTGCGGGGCGGTTTGTTCTAAGTACAACGACCTGCTCGAACCAGTAGCCTCGTTTCTTCAATCTGTCGTTCCTTATTGTTCAACGCGCCTTCACATTTCTCGGATTCTTGAAGGGCAAATATGCCATGAAATCGGCGTGGTGCACGATGTAGGCTTCGGTCGTGCGCTTCACAAGATCGCCTTCCCCCGCGTGGGCGGCGATGATGTGACAAACTGCGTCCGGAACACCGCATTCCAAAGCCAAGGCTACACCCGTGAACGGATGCCGCAGGGCTTCACCGCGCTCGCTTTGACGACTGTTGCCGTCGGGACCGAGTTCGTATTCCAGCAACTTTCCGACGTCCGCCAGAATTGCGCCGGCAACCACTGTGTCCATGTCAATCGAGAGGCACCGGCCCATGAACTCCTGCATGGCCTTGGCACTCTCGCGGGCGATATGTACTACGCAGCGCTTGTGCTCGATGAACGTGATCGGGCAATTTGGGATCAAGAGCGTGAAGGGAATTCGCTTGAGGTCGTCTGCCTTGAGTGGGCTGCGCTCGAGGGCTTTCGTCCAGGTTTGCGTTACCTGTTCGCGCAGCCGCGTGTCCTTGATCCAGTCGATTTCCGGCCAGAGCCGTGCGACAGTGTCACGCATCGTTCCGCCCTCTTAAGTTAACTCTTTAGCTTACCTTGTGGGTAGAGAGAGAGTCGAGGGCCGAACCGCTGATTATCCAATGTTCACGTGGCTCACGGCATATTTTGCCGGCGAGACGCCGGCGCTACCAAGTTGCTCATGCTAAACAAGCGGGCGTAGGATGCCGCCATGAGAAATGCACGTACATGTTTTCTTTTATGTATTGTCAGCCTGCCAGTCGCCTTGGGCACCGCCCAGACCACAGCGCCTGCACGGCGATCCAAGCCCGCGTCGAAGCCCGCAACGCCCGAGAAACCCACCAAGGAGGCCTTGAATGTCTACATTCAACAGGAAGGGTTTGTCGACGCGAATGGCTTGATGATTTATTACAAAACCCTGGGCAAGGGTGAGCCACTACTTATGCTGCACGGTGGTCCCGGGGCTTCGCATGACTACTTTCTGCCCTACCTTCTGCCTCTAGCCCGGCACAATCGGTTGATCTTTGTTGACGAGCGCGGCTCAGGGCGTTCTCAGAAATTGGAGGATCCAGCCGGCTACACCATCGAAAACATGGTCGAGGACGTGGAAGCGGTGCGACAGGCGCTTGGTCTCGGCAAGATCAACCTGCTGGGGCATTCTTATGGTGGGGCTTTGGCCCAGGCCTATGCACTCAAGTACCAGCAGAACCTGACACACCTGATCCTGGGCAGCACCTGGTCAAGCACAGAAGCGATGAACAAGGTATTCGTGAAAATGAAAGCGAACATGTCACCCGAGCTACGGGACCGCATCGACAGGCTGGAAGCGGCAGGACTCTTCGGCCATGGCAAGGTTTACGAGCAGAACCGCTACACCGCGGAGTACATGATCGCTTCCTGGGGTGAGGGGTATTTCCCCTACGTCTACCACAATCGTCCCGACCCCAATTACGACCCGATCGCCAATGGAAATATCTCCTGGTATCTGTATCGCCAGATGTGGGGCGAACATGGCGAATTCATCATTGATGGGAATCTCAAGTCGGTGGAGTACACCAACCGCCTGGCGGGCATCAAGGTGCCGACCCTGTTCGTTGTGGGGGATCATGATGAGTGTGATCCTTCGCTATCCCAGGCAATGCGGGACAAAATCGCAGGCTCGAAGCTGGCAGTTATGCCCAATAGCGGGCATATGACGTTTGTGGATCAGCCGAATTTATTCATCAAGACAGTGGATGAATTTTTGCATCCTACTGCAGGAAAACCATGACCCGTGCGAGGCCGGGTCTTCGACCTGGCCAGGCGGGTCCGAGACCCGCCTCCACACGAGCATTTATTAATGAGGACTAGCGCAAAGTTCACTCGTATCTTCGTGATCGCGGTGACCGCGTTCTATCCCTATTCCGCATGGTCGCAACAGGCTCTGCCTCCCGCACCGGCCCCGCTCGCGATTACAACTGACAGCCTGCCGCAGGCGGTGCCGCGTCAGCAGTACCGGGAGGCTCTACAAGCGACCGGCGGAGTACTTCCTCTACACTGGAGCATCACCGTCGGCGCACTTCCCCATGGGCTTCGTTTGGACCCGGAGTCGGGTTTGATAGCCGGCATTCCGACCGAGGTTGGCGATTTCCACTTCACCGTAACGGTCACGGATTCGTCTGAGCCGCCACAGAGTGTGAGTCGGGAACTGTCTCTGCCGTCAGCGGCGGGCCTTTCCCTGGAGTGGTCCACATACCCGCGCGTAAATGTCGACCAAATTTCCGGCGCGGTCAAGGTCGCCAACGGCACCAGGGACGAGGTTTTTGATCAGACCGTGATCATCCTCGCAGTAAACGAAATTGGAAAGGCCTTCGCTCTCGGATACCAGCATTTCACACTGGGGCCTAAGTCCGAGAAGGTGGCGATCCCATTCGGCTCCAGCTTGCCGCGGGGATCATACGTGGTGCATGCTGACGCGATTGCGGAAGTGGAGGTGAAGAACAGGATCCATCGCGACCGGCTGCAAACTCCACAGCCGTTGGTGGTGAGTGTTCCCTAACGGTGGTCAGTGATCAGTGTTTTAGCGGTTAGCAAAAAACTTGTCGGTAATCGATATTTTTCTGGCCACGGGCCACTAACCACTAGCTACTAGCGTCCGATAAACAACTGGCCAACTCAAGGTTTCGCTTTTCGCCTTCCAGGTAGGGTACAGCCGGGCCGAATCCCAGGCGGCCAGGAATTCCATGATCGCCTTCTCGAGATCTTCCACGCTGCGGAAGGAGCCACGGTGAATGCGCTTGCGGGTTAACTCGCCGAACCAGCGCTCGACCAGATGGAGCCAACTGGAACTCTTGGTCGAGGCAGGCGTAGAAACTTCAGCAACTCTTGGTGTCGATGCCGCTCATAGCACTGTCCGATCACCCGTCCTTGCAAGACTTCCAGAGCGGCGACCAAGGAGGTCGTTCCGTTGCGTTCATAGTCATCTGTCATGGTTCCGCAGCGGCCCTTTTTCATGGGCAAGCCGGGTTGGGTGCGGTCCAGCGCCTGGATTTGGCTCTTTTCATCCGCACGATCGCCTGTTGG
>Ga0209158_1000075_pt1 | contig 70984 bp, 79 predicted proteins | sample GraSoiAngelo_140_FD_185897 | JGI IMG/M metagenome (GOLD analysis project Ga0209158, IMG submission 185897) | Grasslands soil microbial communities from the Angelo Coastal Reserve, California, USA - 14_0929_12_30cm (SPAdes) (version 2) | ecosystem: Environmental > Terrestrial > Soil > Grasslands ...
CTCAGGCCACCCACGGAGTAGACCGCCCTCGCGGTCCCCGCTACAATGGCCGCCGTGTTCCAGAGCGAGCGGTTCTTCCGCGAGGCCTGGCCCCAGATCTCGCAGGCGTTCGCGTCGCCGACGGACGCGGCGAGCGACGTCGAGTGGATCGTCGGGGTCGCGGCGCTCGAGGCCGGCGCGCGGATCCTCGACGCCCCGTGCGGGTTCGGCCGCCACTCGATCGAGCTCGCCCGCCGTGGCTTCCAAGTGACGGGCGTGGACTTCAGCGAGACCGAGCTCGACCGCGCGCGGAAGGCCGCCACCGAGGCCGGCGTCCCCCTGCGGCTCGTCTGCCAGGACATCCGGGACATGGAGTTCCCGGGTGAGTTCGACCTCGCGGTCAACCTCTTCAGCTCGATCGGTTACTTCTCCGACGACGAGGATCGCCTGGTGATCGACCGCTTCTGGCGCGCGCTCAAGCCAGGCGGCGTGTTCGTGCTCGACACCCGGAACCGCGACCAGCTGGTGCGCTCGCTGCCGCCCGAGGAGCGCAAACGCGTGAACGGCTGGACGCTTCGGATCGAGAACGCGTTCGATCCCGCGACGAGCCGCTGGCGCGCGCGGTGGTGGCGGAGCAAGCGTGCGATCGCGAAAGCGAAGGAAGGCGCCGCGGAGCTGATCGGCGAGAGCGAGATCCGGCTCTACTCCGCCCACGAGCTCTCGGCGATGCTGCGGCCGGAGCGCTGGGGCCACGTGGAGCTCTACGGCGGGCTCGACGGCACGCCCTTCTCGCTCGACGCCCCCCGCCTGGTCCTCGTCGCCAGGAAATAGCGCTCGCGTACGCGAGGGAAAGGAGACCGCGCCGATGGCCACCGAGTCGCGTCCTCTGGTCGTGCTCGCCGGTCCGATCAATCCCGACGGCAAGGCGCTCCTCGAGCGGGAGGCCCGCGTCGTGGTCTGCGACGACGAGACCGAGGCCGGGCTTGCGAGGGTCGCCGCCGAAGCGGCAGGAATATTGTTCCGCCTTCGGCCGAGCTGCACCGAGAGCCTGATGGCTGCGTGCACGAAGCTCAGGGTCGTCGGCCGGCACGGCGTCGGCCTGGACACGGTGGACATTCCTGCCGCGACCCGGCTTGGTGTGGCGGTCGTCCACGCTCCGGGCTCGAACTCTCAGGCCGTGGCCGAGCACGCGCTGATGCTCATGCTCGCCTGTGTGAAGAGGACGCGCCACATCGACACCCTGACGCGGAAAGGGGACTGGGGAGCCACGCGGGTCGTGGGCAACACGGAGCTCGCCGGGAAGACGCTCGGCATCGTTGGCGTCGGCAACATCGGCCGGCGCGTGGCGAAGTTCGCCGGCGCGATCGGGATGCGGGTCCTCGCTTACGACAAGTACGTGCCCGACGACGAGGTGCGCCGCCGCGGGGCGGAACCCGTGAAGAGCCTCGAGGCCCTCCTGCCGCAGGTCGAGGTCCTCACGTGCCACACGCCGCTGACGTCCGAGACGACGCACATGATCAACCCGAAGACGCTCGCGCTCATGAAGCCGGGGGCCATCTTCGTCAACACCTCGCGCGGTCCCGTGCAGGACGAGCGCGCGCTCTTCGAGGCCCTCACGCGGGGGCACCTGGGCGCCGCGGGCCTCGACGTGTGGGAGGAGGAGCCGACGCCCCTCGACAACCCCCTCCTGAATCTCGAGAACGTCGTCTGTTCCCCGCACGTCGCCGGCGTCACGCGCGAGGCGAATCGGCAAATGGCGGTGCAGGTCGCGGGCGAGATGCTGCGCGTGCTGCGGGGCGAGAAGCCGGAGGTGCTCGTAAACCCGGAGGTGTGGCCGCGCCTCGGCCAGAGGTAGAATGGCTCCATGCCGATCGACGCGCGCCATCCGCGGGAGATCCGGCGGGACATCCGGAATGGCAAGCTGACGGGCATCACCGCGGGGCTGGGCGCGAACCACGTCCAGGCCAACCTCGCGGTGCTCCCGAAGGCCTCCGCGTACGACTTCCTCCTCTTCTGCCAGCGCAATCCGCGGCCGTGCCCGCTGCTCGAGGTCACCGACGTGGGCTCGGCCGAGCCCGTCGGTGTCGCCCAGGGCGCCGACCTCCGAACCGACATCCCGCGCTACCGGATCTACACGCACGGCGAGCTGACGGACGAGGTGACGGACGCGACACCGTACTGGCGTGACGACCTCGTCGCGTTCCTGCTCGGCTGCTCGTTCACGTTCGAGTGGGCGCTGCTCGAGGCCGGCGTCCGCCTCTGGCACGTGGAGCACGGCAAGAACGTCGCGATGTGGCGGACGTCGATCCCGTGCCGGCCGGCGGGCGTCTTCCACGGGCCCATGGTCGTCTCGATGCGCCCCATCGCCGCCGCCGACCTCTCGAAGGCGGTGACCGCGAGCGCGCGCTTCCCCGGCGCCCACGGCGCGCCGGTCCACATCGGCGATCCCGCGGCGATCGGGATCAAGGACCTCGATCGGCCCGAGTGGGGCGACCGTCAGGAGTTCAGGCCGGGCGACGTGCCCGTCTTTTGGGCGTGCGGCGTGACGCCCCAGGCGGTCGCGCTCGCCTCGAAGCCGCCGTTCATGATCACGCACAGCCCGGGGCACATGTTCCTCACCGACCTCCCGAACTCCGCGCTCGCGGCGCTGTGAGCGTGAGGTTTCTCCCGGCGGGCGATCTCGCCGTCCTGGTCGAGTTCGACGAGGAGATCAGCGTCGAGGTGAACACGCGCGTCCGGGCGCTCGAGTTCTTGATCCAGCAGAAGGGCCTGACGGGCGTCGTCGAGACGGTCCCGACCTTCCGCTCGCTGCTCGTCTACTACGACCCACGCGCCGTCGGCTACGACGCCGTCTGCGCCTCGATCACAGAGCTCCTGCCCCAGGCGGGGACGGCCGTCCTGCCTCCCTCGCGCCTGGTCGAGCTGCCCTGCTGTTACGAAGACCCGGCGCTCGGCTTCGAGCTCCAAGCGGCGGCCACGCGGCTCGGCATCTCGACGGCCGAGCTCGTAAAGCTCCACAGCGGCGCCGAGTACCTCGTCTACTTCATCGGCTTTACCCCGGGGCTCCCGTACATGACCGGAATGCCAGAGCGGCTCACGATCCCGCGCCTCGAGACGCCACGCACCAAGACGCCGGCGGGGAGCGTCGGTATCGGCGGCACGCAGTGTTGCGTCTACTCGGTCGACAGCCCCGGCGGCTTCTGGGTGCTCGGTCGCACACCGCTTCGCCTCTACGACCCGGAGTCGCCCGAGCCGGTTCTGCTCCGCCCCGGGGACCGCGTGAGCTTCCGAGCGATCGACCGCGGCGAATACGACACGATCGCCGCGCGCGTCGCCGCGCGAGCCTACGCGCCGGTGACCACGTGATCGGGATCCTCGACCCAGGGCCCCAGACGACCGTACAGGACCTCGGCCGGTCCGGTCAGCTTCGCTACGGCGTCCCGCCGTCCGGCCCGGTGGACCGACGCGCCTTCGTCCTCGCCAACCGCCTCGTCGGCAACCCCGACGGCGCGGCGGCCCTCGAGACGACGCTCATCGGGCCGCGCTTCGAGGTCGACGCGCCGTGCGCGGTTGCGGTCACCGGCGCCGACACGCCCGTGACGATCAACGGCCGGGAGGCGCCGGCCTGGACGACGCTCACGCTCAAGCCCGGCGACGTGGTCAAGCTCGGTCCGGCGCGCTCCGGGGTGCGGAGCTACGTCGCGTTCTCGGGTGGCCTCGACGTTCCCCCGGTGATGGGCTCACGCTCGACCTATCTCCGCGGGCGGCTCGGCGGGCTCGAGGGACGCGCGCTCCGGAGAGAAGACCGGCTCCGCCTCTTTGCGGCCCATCCGCCACGCCCCTGGCGCGTCGCGCCCCGCGCGGTGCCCGCGTACGGCGGCGAGCCCACAATCCGCATCGTGCTCGGGCCTCAGGCCGACCGCTTCACCCGGGCGGGCATCGGCGCCCTCCTCGGCGGCGCCTACGCGATGCTGCCCCAGTCAGACCGCATGGGCGCCAGGCTCTCCGGCGAGCGGGTCACACACGCGCGCGGCCACGACATCATCTCGGACGGCATCGCGCTCGGCTCGATCCAGATCCCCGGAGACGGTCTGCCGATCGTCTTGCTGGTCGATCGGCAGACCACCGGCGGCTACACGAAGGTTGCGACCGTCTGCTCGTTCGACATCGGGCGCGTCGGGCAGGTCAGACCCGGGCAATCGCTCCGGTTCCGCGCGGTCACCGTGGACGAGGCCCACCGGCTGCTGTACCTTGCCGACGCAGCCCTCGAGACAGGGCTGCGGGAGGAGATCGCATGAGTATCGAGAAGGAGCTCCACGAGTACACGGCGAAGACGGCCCGCTCCCGTGCCCTGCACGAAGAGGCGGTGGCGGTCATGCCCGGCGGCAACAGCCGCACGACGACGTTCTTCGACCCGTACCCGTTCTACATCCAGCGCGGCCAGGGCGCCCACGTCTGGGACGCCGACGACAACGACCGCCTCGACTTCAACGGCAACTACACGAGCCTGATCCTGGGCCACGCGCCGCCGGAGGTCGTCAAGGCGATCCAGGAGGCGGTCGCGCAGGGGCTCTCGTTCCCGGGGCCGACGGAACACGAGGTGCGGCTCGCGGAGGTCTTGACCCGGCGCGTGCCGTCGGTCGAGCAGATCCGCTTCACGAACTCCGGCACCGAGGGGACGATGAACGCCGTGCGCCTCGCTCGCGCGTTCACGGGTCGGCCGAAGATCGCGAAGTTCGAGGGCGCCTACCACGGCACCCACGACTGGGTGCTCGTGAGTGTCGCGCCCGACCCGAAGGCGGCCGGGAGCCGCAAGCGTCCGAAGCCCCTGCCCGCGTCTGCCGGGATCCCGCCCGCCGTGCTCAAGCACACCGTGGTCCTTCCGTGGAACGATGGGGAGGCGTGCGAGGCGATCATCGAGGCGGAGGCCAAGCACCTGGCCGCCGTCATCGTGGATCCGCTCCTGGGGATCGGGGGTGTGATCCCGCCCGTCGACGGGTTCCTCCAGCGGCTTCGCGCGCTCACCGAGCGCCACGGGATCCTCCTGATCTTCGACGAGGTCATCTCGTTCCGGATCGCGTGGGGCGGGGCGCAGGAGCGCTTCGGCGTCCGGCCCGACCTCACGACGTTCGGCAAGATCATCGGCGGCGGCCTGCCGGTCGGCGCCTTCGGCGGTCGGGCCGACGTCATGAGCTACTACGACCCGCGCAAGGGCGCAGCACGCATCAGCCACGGCGGGACCTTCAACGCAAACCCGGCGACGATGGCGGCGGGCGTCGCGACGCTCAACGCGCTCACGCCCGAAGCGTACGCGCGCCTCGACGCCCTGGGCGAGCGGCTCCGCGGCGGCGTGGCGCGCCTGCTGGCCGCGACGCGACGCAAGGGCCAGGTCTCCGGCGTCGGCTCGCTCTTCTGTCTGCACTGGACCGCCGAGCCGCTCACCGACTACCGCTCGAGCCGCCCCCGAGACCCCGAGGCCCCCCTCCGGCATTTCATGGGGCTCCTGAACGAAGGCATCCTCCTCACCCAGCGGGGGCTCGGCGCCTGCTCGCTGGCGATGACGGAGGAGGACATCGACCGGTTCGTCAACGCGCTCGCCCGCGTCACGGCGCGGAGCTAAGGAGTCAGGGGGATGGCGACGAAGCACATCGATCTCAACTGCGACATGGGCGAGAGCTACGGTCGGTGGACCCTCGGCGCCGACGAGGAGATCATGCCCTGGATCACTTCGGCGAACGTCGCGTGCGGCTTCCACGGGGGCGACCCTCACGTGATGCGCAAGACCGTCGCGCTGGCGCTCCGGCACGGCGTGGCGATCGGCTCACACCCGGGCCTGCCGGACCTCATGGGCTTCGGCCGTCGCGTCATGGACGTCACGCCACAGGAGGTCAAGGACTACCTCTGCTACCAGACGGGCGCGCTGCGCGAGTTCGTGCGCGCCGCCGGGAGCGATCTCCAGCACCTGAAGCCGCACGGGATCCTCTACAGCATGATGGAGAAGGACGAGGCGCTCGCCGTCGCGGCGGGCGAGGCGGTGCTCGAGTCCGGCGGCCCGGAGCTGATTCTGATGACGCTGGCCTCGGGCAAGTACGACGCGGCGTGCCGCAAACGGGGCGTGCGCGTGGCCTCGGAGGGCTTCGCGGACCGCGCCTACAACGTCGACGGCACGCTGGTCTCGCGCAAGCTCGCGGGGTCCCTGATCACCGACCCGGAGCGCGCGGCCGCCCAGGCGGTGAAGATGGCGGTCGAGGGACGGGTGCGCACGCTCGACGGCGTCGAGATCGACATCTCGGTGCAGACCATCTGCTGCCACGGCGACACGCCGGGCGCGCAGAAGATCGTGCGGATGGTCCGTGAGGCGCTCGATAAGGCGGGGTGCCGCGTCCGGCCGCTGCGCGAGTGGCTTCCGAAGGCCTGACCGCATCCCGGACGAGAACCGACGATCCTCGAGGAGGGCGCATGGAGAAGCATGGGGTTGCGGCTCTGCTGGTCACGCTCGTGCTCGCCGGTTGCGCGTCGTCGACGCAGCCCTCGGTCATGGTGTACCCGGCCAAGGGCCAGAGCGCGGAGCAGCAGACGCGCGACAGCGGCGAGTGTCAGACGTGGGCGAAACAGCAGACCGGCTTCGATCCCGCGACCGAGGCCGGCAAAGGCGCGGCGGTCGGCGCGGTGGTCGGCGCGATCGGCGGCGCCGCGGCGGGTGCGGCGATCGGCGCCGCCACCGGGGGCGGCGCGGGCAGGGGCGCGGCGGTGGGCGCGACCGTCGGCGGTCTGGGCGGCGCGGCGGGCGGCGGGACGTACCAGTACTCGAAGAGCAAGGAAGGATACGACCGCGCCTACGCCGCGTGCATGCAGGGCCGGGGCTACGCGGTGAAGTGATCCCCTGGACACCGCGCGGAGCCTGAGGACCCGGGACGGCGCGGTCATCGGCTACCGGCTCTGGCGGCCGGGAGCCCCGAGGCGCACGCTCGTCCTGCTCCACGGTCTCGGCAGCAACCTCACCCGCTGGTCGGAGTTCGTCGCCAACACGTCGCTCAGGGCGGACTGGGACATCCTGCGCCCGGACCTCCGCGGCCACGGTGGCTCGCTCGACCGCGGGCGGATCGGGATGGACGAGTGGTGCGCCGACCTCGCCGCGGTCCTCGAAGCGGAGCGCGCACCGCGGGCCGTCGTCGCCGGCCACTGTCTCGGCGCCAACATCGCCGTCGAGTTCGCCCGGCGCGATCCCGGAGCGGTTGTCGGACTCGTGCTCATCGAGCCGATGCTGCGCGACGCGCTCCGTGGCAGCCTGAGCGCGACCGCCCGACTCCGGCCGCTCTCGGTGCCGGTGGTGTGGCTCGTCCGTGCCCTCAACGCGCTCGGCATCCACCGACGGCGTGTGGCGCCGCTCGATCTGGTCGAGCTCGACCGCGGGACGCGCGCCGCCATGTCGCAGGGGGGCTCCGGGACGATCGCGCGGCGTCACGCGGCTCCCTGGGTCGACCTCGCCACGACGCCCACCGCGGTGTATCTCCAGTCACTGATGGCCGTGAACCGCGGCGTGGCCGATCTCGAGGCGATCCGCGTCCCGGTCCTGGCGCTCCTCTCCACGGGCGGCGCGCTCAGCGACCCCGTGCTCACCGAGCGACGGTTGCGCGCGCTGCCGAACTGCCGGGTCCTCCGGCTCGCCGCCGAGCACTGGATCCCGACGGAGCAGCCCGAGGCGATGCGGAACGCGATCGAGGAGTGGTGCACGGAGCTCGCGACGGCCGCGCGGCCTTGACCCTGGCCCCGCGGCGATGGTCTACTGAATCGCTCGTGGACACACCACTCCAGCGCACCCCGCTCTACGAGGCGCACGTCAAGGCCGGCGCGCGCATGGTCCCGTTCGGGGGCTGGGAGATGCCGGTGCAGTACGCGGGGATCATCGAGGAGCACCGGGCGGTGCGCAACGCGGTCGGCCTCTTCGACGTGAGCCACATGGGGGAGTTCGAGCTCACAGGGCCGCACGCCCTCGACGCGCTCCAGCGCCTCACGACCAACGACGTCGCGGCGCTGGCGGTCGGCCAGGTCCAGTACTCACTCCTCTGCTACCCGAGGGGAACCATCGTGGACGACCTCACCGTGTACCGGCTCGCGGACGACCGGTTCATGCTCACGGTCAACGCGGCGAACATCGACACGGACTGGGCCTATGTGAATCAATACACCGGGCAGGGCCAAGGCGCGCGCTGGAAGAACGTCTCGGCGGACACCGGGCTCATCGCGGTGCAGGGGCCCCGGGCCGAGGCGCTCGTGTGCCGCCTCGCCGCGGAGGACGTGGCGAAGATCGGGTACTACCGCTTCGCGCGCGGCGTGGTCGCGGGAATCGACGCGCTGATCTCGCGAACAGGGTATACGGGCGAGGACGGGTTCGAGCTCTACGCGCCGGCGGCGGCCACCGCGCGGCTCTGGGCGGCACTCCTCGAGGCGGGGCGCGACGACGGGGCGCAGCCGATCGGGCTCGGCGCGCGCGACACGCTGCGGCTCGAGATGAAGTACGCGCTCTACGGCAACGACATCGACGACACGACGAACGCGCTCGAGGCGGGGCTCGGCTGGGTCGTGAAGCCGGCCAAGGGCGAGTTCATCGGCCGGGAGGCGCTCGAGAAGGTTCGCCGGGAGGGTGTGCGTCGTAGGCTGGTCGGCGTCGAGATGGTGGACAAGGCGGTCGCGCGCCACGGCTATCCGGTGCTCAAGGACGGGCGTCGGGTCGGCGTCGTCACGTCGGGCTCCTACGGCCCCTCCGTGGACCGGTACATCGCGATGGCATACGTCGAGACCGCGCTCGCCGCGGTGGGCACCGCGCTGGCCGTCGAGGTCCGGGGGCAGGCCAAGGCCGCGCGCGTCGTCCGCACGCCGTTCCATCCGCCCCGGGTGAAGAAGGGGTGACGATGGCACACGTTCTTAAGGAGCTCCGGTACACGCGGGACCACGAATGGGCCAAGCGGGAAGATGATCGCGTTCGCGTCGGCATCACCGCGTACGCGGCGGAGCAGCTCGGCGATGTCGTCTTTGTCGAGCTGCCGAAGGTCGGCGCCACGGCGACGGCGAAGAAGCCGTTCGGCGTCGTCGAGTCGGTCAAGGCGGTCTCCGACCTGTTCGCGCCCGTGTCGGGCGAGATCGTCGAGGTCAACACTGGGCTGCCGCAGGCACCCGAGACGGTGAACGCGGATCCGTACGGCCGCGGCTGGATGCTCGTCATCGCCCCCTCGCACAAAGCCGAGTGGGCCCAGCTCCTCACGGCCGAGCAGTACGAGGAGTTCCTGGCGCAGGGGGCCCACTGATGGCGTCACGCTACATCGCGAACACGCCCGCCGAGCAGGACCAGATGCTCCGTGTGATCGGCGCCGCGTCGGTCGAGGAGCTTCTCGTCAAGATCCCGCCCAAGGCGCGGCTCTCGCGGCCGCTCGCGCTGCCGCCCGCGCTCGCCGAAACCGACCTGATCCGTCACCTCAAGACGCTCGCCGACGCGAACGCCGACGCCGACCGGTACGCCTGCTTCCTCGGGGCGGGCTCGTACGACCACTATGTCCCGAGCCCGATCAACCACCTGGTGCTGCGCGGCGAGTTCTTCACGGCGTACACGCCGTACCAGCCGGAGGCCAGCCAGGGCACGCTCAGGACGATCTACGAGTACCAGACGATGATCGCCGAGCTGACGGGCATGGACGTCGCGAACGCGTCCATCTACGACGGCGCCTCCTCCGTCGCCGAAGCGGTCCTGATGGCGCACGCCGCCACCGAGCGGACCGAGGTCGTCGTCTCCCACGGCGTGAACCCGCTCTATCGGCGCGTGACCGCGACCTACTGCGAGGGGCCGCGGATGCGGCTGCGCGACGCCGGCGCGCCCGGCGGGACGACGGACCTCGCGGCGGCGACGCGCCTCTGCGGGCCGAAGACCGCCGCGCTCGTCGTCCAGTCGCCCAACTTCTACGGGTGTCTCGAGGACATCGCGTCGGCCGCCGAGATCGCGCACGCGGCCGGCGCCGTGCTCATCGTCGTCGCCGATCCGGTGAATCTCGGCGTGCTCGAGGCGCCGGGCAAGCTGGGCGCCGATCTCGTCGTCGGCGAAGGGCAGGGGCTGGGCGTGCCGATGAGCTTCGGCGGGCCCAACCTCGGCGTCTTCGCGGCCAAGAGAGAGCTCGTGCGCCGGATGCCGGGCCGCCTCGTCGGCGCCACCGTGGATCGCGACGGGCGACGCGGCTTCGTGCTCACGCTCCAGACGCGCGAGCAGCACATCCGCCGCGCGAAGGCGACCTCCAATATCTGCACCAACGTCGCCCTCTGCGCCCTCATGGCCACGATCTATCTCGCGACGCTCGGGCGGCACGGCCTCGTCAAGGTCGGCGAGCTCTCGGCGGCGAAGGCCCACTACGCCGCCCGGCGGCTGACGGCGCTCTCGGGCGTCTCGCTCCGCTTCCAGGCGCCGTTCTTCAAGGAATTCACGCTCAAGCTCCCGAAACCGCCCGACCGGGTCGTCGCGCGCCTCGCCAAAGAGCGGATCCTCGCGGGCGTGCCCCTGAAGGCGTTCGACCGGGCGCTCGCCGACTGCCTCCTCGTCGCCGTCACGGAGAAGCGGACGAAGGAGGAGATCGACGCGTTCGCCCAGGCGCTCGAACGGGCGGTCGTGTGATGAGCGCTGCGAGCTACGACAAGCTGATCTTCGAGCTGTCCTCGCCCGGCCGCGTGGCGTACTCGCTGCCCGAGTCCGACGTGCCCACGAGCGACGCGCGCTCGCTCCTTCCGGAGGCGTACCTGCGCGCCGAGGCGCCGCGGCTGCCCGAGGTCTCCGAGTTCGACGTGGTGCGCCACTACTCGCGCCTCTCCCAGTTGAACTACGGTGTGGACACGCACTTCTACCCGCTCGGCTCGTGCACGATGAAGTACAACCCGAAGATCAACGAGGACATGGCCCGCGTCGCGGGCTTCGCCCGCCTCCACCCGCTCGCCCCCGAGGCGCTGAGCCAGGGCGCGCTCCGGCTCATGCACGAGCTGGCGGCGATGCTCGCCGAGATCGCGGGCATGGACGCGGTGTCGCTCCAGCCGGCCGCGGGCGCCCAGGGCGAGCTGGCGGGCGTCCTCATGATCCGCGCCTACCACGCGGCGCGGGGCGAGAAGCGGACGAAGGTGCTCGTGCCCGACTCGGCCCACGGCACCAACCCTGCGTCCACCGCCCTCGCAGGCTACGAGGTGGTCGAGGTGAAGTCGCAGCCGAACGGTGAGGTGGACCTGGACGAGCTGGCGCGCCACCTCGACACCGACGTCGCCGCGTTCATGATCACGGTGCCCAACACGCTCGGCATGTTCGAGCCGCGCATCGTCGAGATCACCGAGCTGTGCCACGCCAAGGGCGTGCAGGTCTACATGGACGGCGCCAACCTGAACGCGATCCTCGGGATCACGCGCCCGGGCGACCTCGGCTTCGACGTCTGCCACTTCAACCTCCACAAGACGTTCACGACCCCGCACGGAGGCGGCGGCCCGGGCGCCGGTCCCGTGGGCGTCAAGGCGCACCTCGAGCCGTTCCTGCCGGTGCCCGTGGTCACCAAGGACGGCGACCGCTACGCGCTCGACTGGAAGCGGCCCCAGTCCATCGGCAAGCTCCAGGCGTTCTGGGGGAACTTCGGGATGCACGTGCGCGCGTATACCTACATCCGCACGATGGGTGCCGACGGCCTGCGGAGTGTGGCGGACAACGCGATCCTGAACGCGAACTACATCATGAAGCGCCTCGAGAAGGCTTACGATGTCGCGGTGCCGGGACCGTGTATGCACGAGTGCGTGGTGTCCGCTCGTCGCCAGAAGAAACTCGGCGTCACCGCGACCGACATCGCCAAACGACTCCTCGATCTCGGCTTCTACGCGCCGTCGACCTACTTCCCGCTCATCGTCGAGGAGGCGCTCATGATCGAGCCCACCGAGACGGAGGCGAAGGAGACGCTCGACGCCTTCTGCGACGCGATGATCCAGATCGCCCGCGAGACGGAGACGTCGCCCCAGGTGGTCCAGGACGCGCCCGTCACGACACCCGTGCGCCGCCTCGACCAGACCCGGGCCGCGCGCGAGCCGGACCTCCGGTGGAGCCCCGCGGCGAAGTGACGCCGGGACGCCCGTGGCGGCTGCTCGTCACGGAGCCGTGCGACGGCGCCACGAACATGGCGATCGACGAGGCCGTCTGGCGCGGGCGTCAGGCGGGAACCTCCCCCTCGACCGTCCGGTTCTTCGCCTGGGCGCCGCCCACGGTGTCGCTCGGCTACGGCCAGCCCCTCGATCGCGACGTGAGCGTCGAGGCGTGCCGGCGGCTCGGCGTCGGTCTCGTGCGGCGGCCGACGGGGGGGAGCGCGATCTACCACGATGGCCCCGAGCGCGAGTTGACCTACAGCGTCGTCGCCACCACCGACGACCTCGGCGGGGCCCGCGACCTCGGCGAGACCTATCGCTGGATCGCGCGCGCGCTGGTCGCCGGGCTCCGGGCGCTCGGCGCGCCCGTCGCGATGGTCGCGGTCGCGCGCGGCGGGGACCCGACCCCCGCGTTCTGCTTCGCGCGGACCGGGAGCTACGAGATCGAGATCGCCGCGCGCAAGGTCGTCGGCAGCGCCCAGCGGCGGCACGGCCGGTGCTTCGTCCAGCACGGCTCGATCCTGCTCGGCGTCGACGCGCCGCGCCTCCGGACGCTCTTTCCGACCACGCGCGACCCGCTCGCCACCCTGACGACGCTCGAGGCGGCGCTCGGCCACCGGCCGAAGTTCGACGACGTCGCCGCCGCGCTCGCTCACGCCTTCGAGCGCGAGCACGGTCTCCGCCTCAGGGCCGACGGCCTCACCGCCGACGAGACGGCGCACGCCGCCCGGCTCGTCGAGGAGAAGTACGCCACGGCCGAGTGGCTCGCCGGCCCCGTGTGAGCCGCGAGTATCCGGCCGAGCCGCGCGTCGGCGTCGGCGCGGTCGTCCTCGACGGCGACCGCGTGCTGCTCGTCAAGCGCGGCCGGCCCCCGGCCCTCGGCAAGTGGAGCCTGCCCGGCGGCCTCGTCCACCTCGGCGAGACGACGCGGGACGCCGTGCTGCGGGAGGTCGCCGAGGAATGCGGGCTCGCGATCACCGTGGCGGGTGTCGCCGGCGTGGTGGACCGCGTCACCCGCGATGCCGCCGGAAGGGTCAAGTATCATTACGTGCTGGTGGACTACCTCGCGTACCCCGAGTCCACGCGGCTCACGTCCGGCAGCGACGCCGCCGAGGCGCGATGGGTCGAGATCGATCGGGTCGCGGAGCTCGACACGACCGACGGGCTCGTGGACATGATCCGCCGCGCCCAGACCCTCAGGGGAGGTGCCCGAGCGTGAAGATCGAGGTCGTCACCAAGCGGCTCGACGAGGTCGCGGCCGACGCGCTCGTCGTCGGGCTCTACGCCGAGGAGACGAAGCTGCCGGACGCGCTCGCCCGCCTCGACCGCGCGGCGGCGGGGCACATCAAGGCCGCGCTCGATGCCGAGAGGTTCAAGGCGAAGGCGGGGCAGGTGACGCACGTCCACGCGGGCAAGCGCCGGGTGGTCGTGGCCGGGCTCGGCCGGCGCGCCGAGACGACGCTCGAGGTGTTGCGTCGCGGCGCCGCGGGGGCGCTCCGCCGCGCGCGCGACCTGGGCGCCCGCACCGTCGCCGCGGGGCTCCTCGGCGACCGGCTGCCCGTCCGCGAGCGCGCGCAGGCCCTCGTCGAGGGCGCGCTCCTCGGGACGTACACGTTCGACCGTTACAAGAAGGACAAGTCCGAGCGCGTCGTCGAGGAGCTGCGGGTGGTCGAGACCGACGGTCGCCACGGGCGTGAGATCGCGGAGGGGGCGCACCGGGGCGAGGTGTTCGCGCGCGCGACCGCCTACGCGCGCGACCTCATCAACGCTCCGGCGAACGAGCTGAGCCCGAGCGACCTCGGCCGAGCCGCCGCCCAGGTCGCGAAGGAGCACCGGCTTGCGCTCCGGGTCTACGACCGTGCCGACTGCCGCCGCATGGGCATGGGCGCGTTCCTCGGCGTGGCGGCCGGGAGCGCCGAGCCGCCGAAGTTCATCCACCTGACGTACGCGCCCCCGGGCCGTCGGACCAGGCGCGTCGCGCTCATCGGCAAGGGCATCACCTTCGACTCTGGCGGGCTCGACCTCAAGACCTCCGAGGGGATGCTGCGGATGAAGTACGACATGGCCGGCGCCGCGGCGGTGCTCGGGATCATGGGCGCGCTGCCGCAGCTGCGGTCGCCGGTGGAGGTGCACGGCCTGATCGCCGCCACCGAGAACATGCCGTCGGGCACGGCGCTCCGCCCGGGCGACGTGCTGCGGGCGATGAACGGGACGACGATCGAGGTGGGGAACACCGACGCCGAGGGACGCCTCACGCTCGCGGACGCGCTCTCCTACGCCGCCGCGCGCGTCAAGCCCGACGAGGTGATCGACCTGGCGACGCTCACGGGCGCCTGCGTCGTCGCGCTCGGCCCGCTCTGCGCCGGTCTGCTGTCGAACGACGCGGGGCTCGCCAAGCGCCTCCTCGACGCCGCCGGGACCGCCGGCGAAGGGCTCTGGCAACTCCCGCTGATCGACGAGTACCGCGAGCACCTCAAGAGCGAGATCGCGGACCTCAACAACGTCGGGCCGCGCGGCGCCGGCGCGATCAACGCGGCGCTCTTCCTCAGGGAGTTCACCGGCGACCTGCCCTGGGCGCACCTCGACATCGCGGGGCCGGCATGGAGCGAGAAGGACCTCCCACTGGTCCCCAAGGGCGCCTCCGGCGTCGCCGTCCGCACGATCCTCACCTATCTGGCGGGCTAGTGGGCGGGGCGGTCGACCTCCACTCGCACACGACCGCGTCGGACGGGTCGCTCGCGCCGCGGGAGCTCGTGCGCCTGGCGGTCAAGCACGGGGTGCGCGTGCTCGCGATCACGGACCACGACTCGACCGACGCGCTCGCCGAGGCGATGGACGAAGCGCGCCACCATCCGCCGCTCCAGATCGTCCCCGGGCTCGAGATCAACTGCGACGTGCCCGGCCGGGGGAACGGCGGGCCTGCCGAGATCCACGTGCTCGGCTACTCCGTGGACTGGGAGGCCGCGTGGTTCCAGCAGTTCCTGAGCGAGCAGCGCGCGGAGCGCCGGCAGCGTGTCTACCGTATGGCAGAGCGACTCGCCGAGCTCGGCATGCCCATCGATCCCGCCGAGGTCCTGGCGCTCGCGCGGGACGGGTCGGCGGGCCGGCCCCACATCGCCCAGGTCATGGTCAACCGCGGGTACGTCGCGTCCGTCCGCGAGGCGTTCGATCGCTACCTGCGCGCGGGCGGGCCGGCCAACGTGCCGCGCAAGCGCCTGACGCCCGCGGACGCCGTGGCCGTGATCCGCCGAGCGCGGGGCGTGCCCGTGCTCGCGCACCCCGGCCTCGCGGGGCGCGACGACCTGATTCCCGACCTCACGCGCGCGGGGCTCATGGGGATCGAGACTTACTATCCCGAGCACTCGACGGCCCAGACCGCGACATACCTCGAGCTCTGCCGGCGGCACGACCTCGTCGCGACCGGCGGCTCCGACTATCACGGGCCTCACCTGGGGAAGGCGGCTCACCCGGGCACCCCCGCGATCCCGCTCGCCGTCTGGGAGGCGCTGAGGGCGCGCGCCGCGCAGGCCCGGGGTGGCAGTGCCAACTGAGCGCTGCCGCGGCGCGTGACGACGAACGTCCAGATCTTCGGCTTCCACGACTGCCAGGACACTCGCAAGGCGCTCCGCTTCTTCGCGGAGCGGCGGGTCCCGGTGCACCTCGTGGATCTCGCAGAGCGCCCGGCCACGCGCGGTGAGCTTCGCCGGTTCGCCGAGCGCTTCGGCGCCGCCGCGCTGATCGACCCCGATCGCCCGCGCTTCCGCGCCCTCGGCCTGCACGTCGCAGGCGACTCGCCCGAGCGGCTCCTGGCCCGCGCCCTCGACGAGCCGCGGCTGCTTCGGACGCCGCTTGTACGCTGTGGGGGGAAAGTCGCCGTCGGCCTGGCCCAGCAGGCGTGGCAGGACTGGGTGGACACCGAGAAGCAGAAGTCCTCGGCCCGTTGAATGCGGGAACCCGGGCCGTCAACGGATTGTTGATTGGAGGGACGGAGCCGGCGCGTGCTGTTGTACCGGGGTCCGCGTGGCCGCGTCCGAACCGTGAGTGGCCTGAGAGCGGCGCAACCTGGCTCCGTACCTCAAGGCTGATTGACTCAACCGAAATGGAGACCCCAATGGCCAATCCGCTCAGCCGCAGGGAAGTCCTGAAGTTCGGCGCGTACACGACGGTGGGTGGCGTCCTCACCCCCGGGATCTCGCTGGCGCAGGCGATCGTCACCGAGACGAAGGGAATCACGGCCCGCGACCTCCAGCTGAACGTGGGCGGGACGATGATCGCGGCGTACGACGCGCGCCCGGAGGCACCGGGTCGCTACCCCGTGGTCGTCGTGATCTCCGGCTTCACCGGTAACAGTGAGCACCACAAGGACGTGGTCCGGCGCTTCGCGCACGCCGGCTACTACGCGATCTCGCCGGAGCTCTACCAGCGCGAGGGCGGGATGCAGGGGAAGAACTTCCAGGAGATGGGCGCGATCGCCGGCAAAGTGACCCGGACGCAGTACCTCGGCGACATCTCGGTCGCTGCCGACCACGCCAAGCAGCAGGGCTGGGCGCGCGCCGACCGGCTCGGCGTCACTGGCTTCTGCGGCGGCGGCGCGCTCACGCTCCACGTGAGCGCCGAGTACCCTGGCGTGACCGCGGCGGTGCCGTGGTACGGCCACGTCAAGCGCACGTACCCCGACGCGCCGGGCGTCGACGCGTTTAGCCTGGTGGCGCGCATCAGGACGCCGGTGCTCGGTCTGTACGGCGAGGCCGACAGCGGGATCCCGGCGGACGACGTCAAGCGCTTCGAGGCCGAGCTCAAGAAGACGAACCCGAACGTCGAGTTCGTGCTCTACCCGGGCGCCCCGCACGCGTTCTTCTCGGACGACCGGCCGCAGGTCTACAAGAAGGAGGCGGCCGAGGACGGCTGGAAGCGCTGCCTCGCGTTCTTCGCGAAGCACTTGAAGGGCTAGCGTCAGGCGCGGCGTGTCCAGACGTTGCGGCAGCGCGTCTCGGTGACGCACAGCGCGGCCACCAGCGCGCCCGCGGCGAGGGCGAGGCAGACGGTGAAGGCGGCCTGGTATGCCGCGGGCGGGTAGTGGCGAGCCCCGCCGGCCGTGAGCCCGGCCCACCTCGCGTCGAGGATCACGCCGGTCAGCCACTGGAGCACTGCGACGCCGAGGAAAATCGGCACATTGCAGAAGCCGATCGCGATCCCGACCCGCGCGGGGTCGTTGACCTCGCGGACGCAGCTCCACACCAGCACGAGCCCCGACGCCGCGAAGCCCGTGACGAGGAAGAAGGGGATGAGCCACGAAACCGGCAGGCGCGCGTCGGCGGGCAGCACGAGCCCGATCCAGCACACGGCGTAAAGCGCCGCGAAGGCCACCATCGGCAGCCGGCGTCGGCCGAGCCAGCGGTCGGACAGCCAGCCGACCACGGGTGAGCCGATGGCGGTGCCAACCGCGAGCATCGAGACGACGGTCGCCGCGTGGACCCGGGTGAGGCCGTACACCTGGGTCAGGTACGGCACGCCCCAGAGACCGAGGAAGGTGATGAAGGTCGAGTAGATCCCGCACGTGGCGAGGATCGGCGGCCACGTGCGCGGGTTCCGCATGACCTCGGGGACGCCCCGCAGAACCTCGCGGAGCGTTGGCACGCTCCGCCGCGCGTGTTCTGGATTGACCGGCGGGAACCCCATGCCCTCGGGGCGGTCGCGGATCAGGCCGGCGGCGCCGGCGGCCAGCACGAGCGTGACGCCGCCGATCACGACGAACGTGTGCCGCCACCCGACGGCTTCTACGAGGAGCGCGAGCGGGGACGCGGCCAGGAGGGCGCCAGCGTTGCCCACCGTCTGCGTCCAGCCCGAGATCGTCGCGAACTCGTCGGGGCGAAACCACGCGGCGGCCAGGCTGAGCCACGCGATCAGCATGACCGACGCGCCGAGCCCGACGAGGAGCCGCCCCGCGAACGCCACGCCAAAGGTCGATGCGCCGCCGAAGACTGCCGCGCCGAGCCCCATCGTGGCGCCGCCGAGCGCGAGCGTCCAGCGCGGGCCGAGCGTGTCGGTGAGGCCGCCGGCGACCAGCGCCATCGCGGCGAACACGTAGGGGTAAATCGCCGCGAGATTGCCGAGCGCCGCGGCGGTGATCGAGAAGGCGCGCATCAGGTCGGCGGCGACGACCGCGGGGGCGACGCGGTGGACCCACGAGAAGACGTAAAGCGAGGCCGGTACGAGCAGCATCACCCAGCGGGCCGTGCGGAGCGTCACGCCGAGGCCCGTCCGCCGCTAACGAGCGTACGCGGGGAAGACCCGCGCGACGACGGCCGGGTCGTTCATGGTGAGCATGCCCTGGACGAGCCGACGCGCGGCGCCGCGGACGACGACGAACGTGATGCGCGCCGACGCGACGAGGGTGCGGTCCTCGGTCCACACGAGGACCTCCGTGTCCCAGTAGCGCGGGTCGGGTTGCGGCCGCGCGGCGGCGCGGGCGCCCGTGACCGTGAGCGCCCCGAGGAAGGGGACCGCCCGGCGGAGCGTGACCGCGAGCTCGGTCGTCATGCCGGACTCGCCCGTCGCGAGCGCGCCAAGCCAGAACGCCGCCTCGTCGCAGAGCGTCGTGAGCGCCACCGTGGCCAGCGTGCCGTCAGCCGTCCTGAACGGCTCGCGCGGCGTCCACGCGCCGCGGACCTCCGCGTCGTCGAACTCGAGCCGCACGCGCAGCCCGAGCGTATTGTCGACGCCGCACGCGAAGCACGTGCGCGAGATCGGCAGCTGATGCGCCGGGGTGCGCCGGCGCCCCTCGTCGACCACACTAGCTACCGAGCCGAAGGCGAACGTTTCACCCGTGCCGTGCTCGGCAACGCCCAGAAGCCATGGGTCTCCGAGAGGCGCCGGCGCACCCCGGCGCGTATCCGCTACCGGCGCCACACGACCATTGACCAGGACGCTCGTGGCATCACGGAGAACGAACGTGTGCGTCGCCTCCGCGCGCCCGTGGGTGAGGGCGAGGGGCACGCCGACGGGGACGCGCTTTCGGTAGACGCCACCGACGTGGCGCGGACCGGTCAGGCCCGCGAGCGCGTCGAAGGCCGCGAGGACCGAGCCTCCGTGCGCCGTGTCGGGCAGGCCCTGGAAGTGGGGATCGAGCGTGAGGATCAGCTCGCCGGACCGGTCGTCGAGCGACCGGCGCAGCACGGAGTCGATCGTCGTCATGCGATAATCGCGTGTGTCGCCCATTCTAGCCGACAATATCTTCCTGCGGGCGACGGCCACCAACTTCTTCTTCTTCCTCAGCATGAACGGCTTCATCCTCCTGCCGCTCTACATCGCCGCCCTCGGCGGGACGGAGGTCGAGATCGGCATCGTCATGGGCCTGTACAACGCGGTCGGGATCGTCTGCCAGCCGCTCATCGGCCCGTGGACCGACGCCGTCGGCCGGCGGCCCTTCATGCTCGTGGGGGTCGCCCTCGTGATCTTCGCCGCGCTTGTCTCCACCGTGGCGCCGTCGATTCTGCTGCTCGCCTTCGTCCGCGCGGTCCAGGGGCTCGGCTTCTCGTGCTTCTTCGTGTCGAACTACTCGTTCGTGATCGACCTGGTGCCGCCCGCCCGCCGAGGGTGGGCGCTCGGCATCTACGGGGTCGCGGGGCTCACGGCGACGGCGATCGCGCCGCTCCTCGGCGAGTGGGTGATCCGTCGCCTCGGGTTTCGCGCGCTCTTCACGATGGCCGCCGCCGTCGCGGCCGTCGCCGGGTGGATCGTGCTAGGCCTGCGCGAGCAGGGGCGCGCGACGCCACGCCCGGTCCAGGGGTTTCTCTGGGAACGCGGGGCGCTCGGCGAGGTCTTCCGCCTCAGCATGGGGGTGACCGTCTTCTTCGGGCTCGGCGCCGGAACGATCTTCGTGTTCCTGCCGACGTTCGCGGAGAGCCTCGGCGTGCAGACGCTCGCCCTCTTCTACACGGCGTACGCGCTGGCCGCGATCGGCGTGCGCGTCTTCGGCGGACGGCTCATCGACACCCGCGGCCGCCGGGCCGTCATCGTTCCGTCCATGCTCATGCAGGCGGTCGCTACCGCACTCCTGGCCATCACGGCGTTTCTCGTCGCCCGGACGAGTCAGACGCCGGTGGTGCCCGTGCTCTTCCTGGCCGGCCTCCTCGCGGGCGGCGCCCATGGGTTCCTCTACCCTGGACTCGCGGCGCTCGTGACCGACCAGACGCCCGCCGGGCGCCGCGGCGTCGTCGTCGGGATCTTCAGCTCCGTTTTTCTCACGGGCCAGACGGCCGGCGCGCTCGTCTTCGGCTATGTCACGCACAGCGTCGGCTACGCGTTCATGTGGACGATCCTGACGTCGCTGCTCTTCGCGGGATTCGCGCTGAGCCTCCGGCTCGAGCGCGCCTAGTCCGACGTCGGGGGGAGCGACGCCGCTCCCCCCGGTTACCCGCGGCGGCCTCGCCCGTGAACGGATTGCGCGGGCGAAGCCGGCGCGCGACCGCGGCGAGTCCGACACGCGCCGAGGTGGTTCTCGCGCACCGCGCGCGGACGACGTTATACTCTCGGAAGTCGCAGGGGAAACGGGGTGGCGAGAATGACCACGAGTGGCCGGGCCGGAGTGATCGCGCTGGTGAGTTTTGCGGTGCTGGGGGCGCCCGAGCGGGCGCAGCTCGCACCCGAGGGTGCGGACGTGAGCCCGCCGAAGGCGACGGGACCTCAGGAAGTTGAAGTCGTCGCGGTGCTGATGGACCAGCGGACGCAGCAGCCGACGGTGCTGCTGCAGGGCAAGCGGGACAAGCGGTCGCTGGCGATGACGATCGGCCTGGCGGAGGCGACCGGGATCGCGGTGCCGCTCCAGGGCGCGACGCCGCCGCGCCCGCTGACGCACGATCTGTTCCTGACGCTCTTCGGCCGCCTCAAGGTGGCGCTGACGCGCGTGGTGATCACCGACCTCAGGAACGACACCTACTACGCGATGATCTACCTCACGGCCAACGGCGCGGAGGTGCAGCTCGACGCCCGCCCGTCCGACGCGATCGCCCTCGCGATCCGCGCCAAGGCGCCGGTGCTTGTCGAGGACCGCGTTTTCGAGAAGACTGGCGCCCGGGCCCCGCGCGGCGGGCCGTCCATCTGACGCCATGGCCGACCGCCAGAAGCGCGACGACCAGGAGTGGGCGCTCCAGCGGCGACTCGAAGACGTCTTCGCAAAGCTCGGCGAGAAGTTCGGCGACCTCACCGGACGGGTCGAGACGCAGTTCCGGCCGACGGTGACCTTCGACGACGTAGGCGGCGTCCGGCAGGCGAAGGCCGAGCTGCGCGGATTCGCGGTCGCGTTGACCAACCCCGATCTGTATTCGCGGTGGGGCATCGCGCCGCCGAAGGGTCTGCTCCTGTACGGCCCGCCCGGCACGGGCAAGACGAAGCTCGCCCAGGCGCTCGCGACGGCGTCGGGCGCGATCTTCTACCACCTCAAGCTGACCAACCTCACCTCCAAGTTCGGCGTGAACACGGGCGAGCTGCTCCAGGAGATCCTCCGGATCGTGACGAGCGAGGGAACGGCGGTACTCTTCCTCGACGAGGCCGAGGCGCTGTCGCTCGAGCACCTCCTGCCCCCGCCGCAAGCGCGCGAGGCGAGCGCCCGCCTGGTCGCCGCGCTCTGCGAGAAGCTCGACGCGATGGAACCGTCCACGCGCGTCCTCGTCGTGGCCACGACGACCCGCACCGACGCGCTCGATCCCACGCTCGTCGCGCCGGGACGCCTCGACCACTTGATCGAAATCGCGCTCCCGGACACCGACGACCAGCGGGAGATCCTGGAGCTCATCCGCGTGCGGACGGAGAAGAACGCCGGTCGGCAAATCTTCGCGCCGATCGACTACGACAAGGTGCTCCCGGTGATGGGTGGCATGAGCGGCGCCGACATCTCGGTGATCCTCAGGCGCACCCTCGAGGCGAAGGTGCACGCCGTCGCGGCGGGCACCCCGCCGTCGCTCGTGACCACCGAGAACGTGCTCGACGCGATCGACGGCTACAAGGGCGTGCGCGGCGTGGTCGAGAAGATCCGTTACGGCCAGTATCTCTGAGTGGAATGAACAGCACGAAAATCCGGGTCCGCTACAAGGACACGGACTGCATGCAGATCGTCTACTACGGCAACTACCTCACCTACTTCGAGGTCGGCCGCGTCGAATTCCTCCGCGCGCAGGGGCTCCCGATGTCGGACGTGGACCGGAAGGTCCACCTCCCTGTGGTCGAGGCGGTCGTGCGCTACGTGCGCCCGGCGCGTCTGGACGACCTGCTCGAGGTCCGCTGCTGGGTGAGCGAGCGCAGGCGGGCGAGCTTCCGCTTCTCCTACGAGATCGTGAGCGAGGACGGCGCGACGGTGGCCACGGGCTCGACGCTCCACGCCTGCCTGGACCCGGCCACGAGCAAGATGATCGCCGTGCCCGCGTGGCTCGGGGAGATCATGCCGGTGGTCGGGAGGGAGTAGCGTGCCTTTCTCGGGCCACCTGCGGTTGATGCCGGCCTCGCGGGCCCCGTGACAGTGTATAATCCGTCGGTCAGCCTCGAATGATCGAAGTACAGCGCCTCACGAAGCATTATGGCCCGATCACCGCGATCCGGGACGTGTCGTTCAGCGTCGCGCCGGGCGAGATCGTGGGCTTCCTCGGCCCGAACGGGGCGGGGAAGTCGACGACGATGCGCATCCTCGCCTGCTTCATGCCCGCCTCGAGCGGGACGGCGCAGGTCGCGGGACACGACGTGTTCCGCGAGTCGCTGGAGGTCCGCAGGCGGATCGGCTACCTCCCGGAGAGCGTCCCGCTCTACGGGGACCTCCGCGTCGCGCCGTACCTGGACTTCGTCGCCGAGGTCAAGGGCGTGGGGCGCGCCGAGCGTCGGCGCCGGGTCGCGGAGGTCATGGAGCGCTGCCTCATCACCGACGTCCAGCACCGGCTCATCGGCCGGCTGTCGAAGGGCTACCGGCAGCGGGTCGGACTCGCGCAGGCGATCCTCGGCGATCCCGAGGTCCTGATCCTCGACGAACCCACCATCGGCCTCGACCCGAAACAGATCACCGAGATCCGCTCGCTCATCAAGTCGTTCGCGGGCCGGCACACCGTGATCCTCTCGACGCATATCCTGCCCGAGGTCTCCATGGTGTGCGGCGGAGTGGTGATCATCAATAAGGGGTCGATCGTCGCGCAGGGCCCCATCGACACGCTCGTCGACCAGTTCTTTCCCACGGCGCGCGTCGAGGTCGAGATCGTGGGGCCGCCGGCGGCGGTGCACTCCGCGATGCGCGGAATCCCCGGGGTGGTGGCCGTCCAGGGCGTGACGGTGACGGACAGCGCGGGCAGGTACGTCGTGGAGGCGGCGCGGGGGCGCGACGTGCGCGCCGAGATCTTCGCGCTCGCCTCCCAGCAGCGGTGGAGCCTGCTCGAGCTCAAGCGGGTGGGGACGACGCTCGAGGAGGTCTTCATCCGCGTGGTGGCCGGCGAGCAGGCGGGAGAGGAGTCGAGCCCGTGAGGATCTGGCCGATCTTCAAGAAGGAGATGCGGCTCTACTTCACGTCGCCGGTCGCGTACGTCGTCGTGGCGATCTTCGCGCTGATCGCGGGCTACTTCTTCTACAGCATCTTCGCCTTCTTCACGCTCGCGTCCATGCAGTCGATGATGAACCCGGCGATGGCCCGCGAGCTGAACGTGACCGACAGCGTCATGCGTCCGCTGTTCTCGAACATCAGCGTCATCCTCCTCCTGCTGATGCCGCTCGTGACCATGCGGCAGTTCGCCGAGGAGCGGCGCTCGGGCACGATCGAGCTCCTGCTCACGTACCCGGTGCGGGACGGCGCCGTCCTGGCGGCGAAGTATCTCGCCGCGCTCGCCCTGTACGGGCTCATGCTGATGCTCACGCTCCTCTACCCGGGGATCGTCGTCGCCTTCGCGCGGCTCGAATGGGGACCCGTCGCAACCGGCTACGTCGGGCTCCTCCTGATGGGCAGCACGTTCATCGCCGTCGGCCTCTTCGCCTCGTCGCTGACCGAGAATCAGATCGTCGCCTCGATCACGACCTTCGGCATCCTCTTGATCCTCTGGATCATCGGGTGGAGCGCGGATTACGTCGGCGGCGCGTGGGGCAAGGTGCTCCAGCACCTCTCCATCCTCGAGCACAACGACAACTTCGCCAAGGGGGTCCTCGACACGAAGGACGTCCTGTATTACGCGAACTTCATCGCGCTCGCGCTGTTTCTCACGCTCCGCTCCCTCGAAGCGCGCCGGTGGAAGGGATGATCCGGAGGATCCTGGACTGGGGAGGCTCTCTGGGCCTCGCGGCGCTCGCCGCGGGCGTCGCGCTGCCCTTCGTGTGGCCCGGCCAGGCGCACTACCGGGGGTTCCTGCTCGTCGCCGGCGCGCTCCTCGTCGTGGCCTCGCTCCTCGCGCGGATCGAGGACTACCGGGGCCTCCTCGGCCGTCGGACGACGCGTTACGGGGTGAACGCCGCGGTCATGATCCTGCTGGTCCTCGGCGTCACGGGCCTCGTGCAGGCGCTCGCGGCCCAGCACTCGTGGCGGTACGATCTGACCGAGAACAAACGGTTCAGCCTCTCGCCCCAAACGATACAACTCCTACGGACCCTCCCGACCGACGTGAGCGCGATCGGGTTCTTCCGGAGCGACCAGCCTGGCAAACGCGTGGCGGAGGACCTGTTCAAGCAGTACGCCCGCTACGCGAGCGCCGATCGCTTCACGTGGCGCGTCGTCGACCCGGATCGCGAGCCCGCGCTCGCGCGCCGCTACGGGATCGAGGCGTACGGGACGGTCGTGCTCGAGACCAAGACGAAGTCGGAGAAAATCCTCGACGCCGAGGAGGAGAAGCTCACGAACGGGCTCGTCAAGGTCACGCGCGAGGGTAAGCGCGTCGTCTACGTGGTCCAGGGGCACGGCGAGCACGAACTCACGAACAGCGACCGGCCCGGCTTCAGCGAGGCGAAGGCGGCGCTCGAGCGGACGAATTACACGGTGAAGCCGCTCACGCTCGCGCGCGAGGGGAAGATCGCCGCCGACGCCGCGGTGGTGATCCTCGCCGGGCCGCGCACCGAGCTCCTCCAGCCCGAGTTCGACGCGCTGGACGTCTACATCGGCCGCGGCGGCAAGGTTCTGCTCATGGTCGACCCGTTCCAGAGCGAGGGCCTCCGGAAGTACCTCGCCAAGTACGGGTTCGTCCTGGACAACGACCTCGTCGTCGAGAGCAACCCGATCGGCCGGCTCTTCGGCATCGGGCCCGAGGTGCCGATCGTCCAGCAGTACGGGGCGCACGCGATCACGCGCGAGATGAGCGGCGTCAGCACGCTGTTCCCGCTCACGCGCTCGCTGTCGGCGGCGGCGCCGATGCCCAAGGGGGTGAGCTGGGACTCGCTCGCACGGACGAGCGAGCAGAGCTGGGGCGAGACCAACCGGGAGGAGCTGCAGCGCGGCGTGGCCAAGCCCGATCCCGCCGACCCCAAGGGCCCGCTCACGGTGGCGGCCGTGGCCACGAAGGACAAGGCGCGGATCGTCGTCTACGGCACCTCGAACCTCGCCGCCAACCAGTTTCTGAACCTCCAGGGCAATCGGGACTTCTTCCTGAATACGGTGAGCTGGCTCGCGGAGGAGGAGGATCAGATCTCGATCCGCCCCAAGGACGCGAGGCAGACGCCCGTCCTCCTCAACGCGAACCAGGCGCAGCTCGTGTTCCTGCTCCCCGTCATCGTGGTCCCGGGGCTCGTGCTCGCCGGCAGCGTCGTGGCCGTCGTCCGCCGCCGCGGCATGCAGTAGCTCGCGATGCGTTGGCAGACGACCGCGATCCTCGCCGTCGTCCTCCTGGCGCTGGGCGCCTTCTATTACGTCTACGAGATCAGGGGCGGGCCCGAGCGCGCGAAGGTCGAGGCGCAGAAGGGACGCCTCTGGACCGTCGACGCGGCCGACGTCACCGAGGTGGAGCTCCGACGCGGCGGTGAGGTCGTCACGCTCAAGCGCGAGCCCGACGGCTGGCGGCTGGTGGGACCCGTGACGGCGCGCGGCGATCGGGGCAAGGTCGACGAGACGCTGACGACGCTCACGACGGCGCGGGTCGATCGCGAGATCGAGTCCGCCCCGACGCGGCTCGAGGCGTACGGGCTCGACAAGCCCGCCGCCGTCGTCACGCTGCGACTCAAGAACGGCCGCCAGCTCGGCCTCCAGCTCGGCGTCAAGAACCCGACGGGTGTCTGGGTCTACGCGCGCGAGGCGGACAAGCCGGCCGTGTTCGTCGTGTCGGACACGGTCCTGCGGGACGTGACGCGCCCGCTCGCCGACCTCCGCGACAAGACCGTGCTCGCCTTCGGCCAGCGCCAGGTGACCGCGTTCGAGGTGGTCACGCCCGAGGAGACGCTCGCCGTGGAGCAGGTGGACGGCCGGTGGAGGCTCACGCGCCCGGTCGCGCTCGCCGCCGACGCCGAGACGGTCACGGCCTTCCTCGACAAGCTCGGGTCCACCCGGATCAAGGAGTTCGTCGCCGAGTCGCCGAAGTCACTGGCCCCCTACGGCCTGGTGCGGCCGCTCCGCGTCTCGATCCACACGGGCAGGGACAAGGACCGCGCGACCGCGTCGCTCCTCATCGGGAGTGTGGACAAGGCGAAGCAGGGCGCCTACGCCATGCGGCCCGGCGAGTCCTCGGTGCTGCTGCTGCCCGCCGAGGCGTGGGCGATCGTGCCGAAGAACGTCGCGGTGCTCCGGAACAAGGTCGTCGTGGAGGTCGACCGGGACAAGGTGGCGCGCGTGGACCTCGAAAGTCCGAAGGGCAAGGTCGCGCTCACGCAGGAGCAAAACCGCTGGCGGATCGTCGCGCCCGAGAATCTGCCGGCCGACCAGGTCGAGTCTGGCGCGCTCCTCTTCAAGCTCCGCGACCTCAAGGCCCAGGCGTTCCTCACCGATGATGCGTCAGGCATCCCACGGTACCTCGCTCGGCCGACCGTGCGCGTGACGGTCACGGAGACGGGCGCCGCCGCCCCCACGACGGTGCTGCTGGCGCCGGCGCCCGACCGGCGCGGGGGCAAGGCCATGGCGTACGCCGCGGTCGCCGGCCGCGGGCCCGTCGTCATCGTCGGCGCCGACGCGCTCGACGGGCTCGCGCGCTCGGTCACCGAGCTGCGTGACCGGACGGTGCTCCCGGCGCTCGAGCCGCGCGACGTCAAGACCGTGCGCGTGCGAGCGGGCGGCCAGACGGTCGTGGTGGAGCGGAGCGGCGAGGCCGACTGGCGGATGGTCGAGGGCGGGGCGGGCGCCGCGAAGGGCGCGAACGTGGAGAACCTGCTCTATACGCTCCGCGGGCTCAAGTGGAACGCGATCGCCGCGCCGGGCGGCCAGGACCCCGTGCGGTACGGGCTCGACGCGCCCACGTTCGAGGTCACCCTGCTGCGCGCGGGCGGCGCCGAGATCGCCACCGTGCTCGTGGGCCGACACGAGGGCGACCATGCGTACGTGAAGCTCAAGGTGTTGCCCGCGATCTACGCCGTCGACACGAAGGCGCTCGGCGAGCTCCCGAAGATCCCCGACGACTTCAAGGGCTAGTCGGCCCCGGGGGCCACGCGCGCGCGGATCCGCGCGCGGACGCCGTCGATCGTCCGCTGGACGTGGTCCTCGAAGAACGCCTCCGCGAACCGGCTGTCCCAGTACGCGCCGTGGCTGTCCCGGCCGCAGGCGTCGCAGAGCGCGAGGATCTGCGGGCGACTCACGCGGACGATCTGGAGCCACGGCGCGCGAGGGGCGAGCCGCGCCGTGAACGCATCCCACTCGGCGACGTCGTAGTACGAGTCGCCGTCGTACAAGAAGATGGTGCCCTGCGCGCGGAGGCGCTCCGCGAGCCGCACCAGCTCCCAGGCCCGGCGGGCGCGCACCTCGGGAGGGTGCGGAAGCTTGCCGTGGCACGTCGGCGCGAACGCGAGCACGCCGCCGATCGTCGGATAGGTGAAGGCCGCGGCGTAGAGCGAGCCCCACCCGCCGCAGCTCTGGCCCGCGAGAATCATGTTCTCGATCGGCACGCCGCGCTCGGCGTGGAAGTACGCGACGGCCGACGCGATGAACGCCGCGTGGTCCGCCGCGGTCGGGTTGGCGAGGTTGCGGACCTGGGAGAACACGACGACGTCCGGGTTGCGGTCGCCCGCGAGTCGCAGAATCGGGGGCGTCACGGGCCGGTACGTCCCCGCGTGCGCCCGCGAGAAGCCGTGGTTGTGGATCAGGACGATCGTCCGCCCCGGATCCTCGTGCCCGTTCAGCGGGCGCCCGGCAAAGTCGCCCTCGACGGGGTAGGGGGCGCACGCCGCGGCCACCAGCGCGAGGGCCGGGAGGAGGGTGAGCGACCGGGGCGTCATTCGAGCGGGCGGGGCCTCCTCACACGCAGAGGCCGATCGCCCGGTAGCGGGGCTCGACGCGTGGGGAGATCAACCCGAGTCGCACGAGACGCGGCATCAGGTTGTCGTGGAAGAGGAAGCTGTTGAACGCCTTCGTCGTCTGCGAGTGGGCGATCGTGTCGCGCCAGATCGCGTCGCCGTCCCAGCCCAGCTCGTTCCACACGGTCTTGATCGACTGGAAGCCCGTCCGCTCGTCGCGCGCGTACATCGCGTCGCAGACCCTGAACGTGAAGTCCTCCAGGTACTCGCGCTTGGCCGGCGCCATGTCGGGGATCGACCGCCGCAGCGCGAAGTACCCGAAGTTCACGTGGCGCCCCTCGTCCTGGAGCACATAGTCGAGGAGCTGGGCGAGGGTCGGGTCGGCCGTCTGCTTGCGCATCAGGTTGAAGGCGGCGATCGCCAGCCCCTCGACGATCATCTGCATGCCGAGGAGCTTCAGCTCCCAGAGGTTCGTGGCCAGGATCTCGTCGAGGACGGTCTTGAGGAGCGGGTCCACCGGGTAGATCTTGTGGAGCTTCTTGACGTAGCGCTCGAAGACCTCGACGTGCCTCCCCTCGTCCACGACCTGGGTCGAGGCGTAGAGCTTGGCGTCGAGCTCGGGGATCGAGTTGACGAGCTGGCCGCAGACGACGAGCGCGCCCTGCTCGCCGTGGAGAAACTGCGAGAGGCGCCAGGCCGAGACGCGGATCTCGACCTCCTTCTGCTCCTCGGGCGTGAGGCGCGCGAAGAAGTTCGTCCCCGCGAACGCCACCTGCACGTTGAGCACCGGACCCGCCGCGCCCGGCCGGTGGCTCCAGTCGATCGCCGTCGAGCCGTTCCACTGATTCTTCTTGGCGGTCTCGTAGAGGGTCTCCAACTCGGCGTGGGTCGGCTCGTAGTCGTAGTCCCAGAGCGTCTCGAGCTGGTAGGTCACCCGCGCCGCCGCCCTGGCCTTGGCCGTCGTCATCCGTCACCCCGCGGTGAATGATAGTTCCGTGGCGTCCTATTCTAGCGCAGAGTCAGCCGCTGGGATACGATGGAGCGCGTGGACGCGCAGGCGATCTACCTCAAGCAGATGGAACTCGGGCCCATGCAGAACTTCGTCTACCTCGTCGGTGATCCCGAGACCCGCGAGTGCGTCGTCGTCGACCCGGCGTGGGAGATCGACACGATCGTCGGGACCGCCGAGGCCGACGGCATGACGATCACCGACGCCCTGGTCACGCACACCCACCAGGACCACGTCGGTGGGAGCCTCGAGTCGTGGGGGATGCCGGGGCGCATCCCGGGCCTCGAGGAGCTGCTCGGCCGCGTGAAGGCGAAGGTGCGCGTCCACAAGGCCGAACGCGAGTTCCTCAAGGGCCTAGGCTCCGACCTGGCACCGGTGGACAATCACGACACGCTCAAGGTCGGCCGGCTCACGCTGACCTTCCTGCACACGCCCGGTCACACGCCGGGCTCCCAGTGTTTCCTCGTCGACGGGCGGCTGATCTCGGGCGACACGCTCTTCATCGGCTCGTGCGGGCGCACCGACCTCCCGGGGAGCGACCCCGTGGAAATGTACTACTCGCTCACGCAGCGGCTCGGCGCGCTCCCCGACGACACGACCCTGTTTCCCGGCCACAACTACGGCGGCCCCGCCTCCACGATCGGCGCGGAGAGGCGCCAGAACCCCTTCATGCGCTTCGCCTCGCTCGGCGATTTCTTACAAACGATGGGCGGCGGGCGTATCCGGCTCCCGTAGCGCGGGTCACGCGCCCTCGCCACCGTCCACGCCGAGCACCTGGCCCGTGATGTAGCACGGGCACGTCGCGAAAAAGCGGACCGCGGCCGCGACGTCCTCGGGGCTGCCCGCGTGGCCGCGCGTCAGCCGCCGCCAGCGCGCGGGCGACACGCTGCGCGGCCGGAGCACGGCGCCGGGCGCCACGCAGTTCACGGCGATCCCCAGGGGCCGGAGCGCCGTCGCGAGGCCTCGCGTCAGCGCGACGATTCCCGCCTTCGACAGCGTGTAGGGGATGTAGTCCGGCCACCCCTTCGTCGCGCCGACGTCGCCGACGTTCACGATGTGCCCGCCGTGACGACGCATAGCGCGCGCCGCGGCCTGGGCGCAGAAGAAGGCGCCGCGCAGGTTCAGGTCGAGATGGAGCGCGTACTGCGCCGGAGAGGCGCGGAGGAACGGCGTCCGCGCGAAGACGGCCGCGTTGTTGACGAGGACGTCGAGGCGGCCGAGGCGTCGCACGGCGTCGCGCACGAGCGCGCGGGCCTCCCGAGGGTCCGCCAGATTGGCGCGGAGCGCGACGGCGCGCGCGCCCGCGGCCTCGAGCTCACGCACGAGGCCTCTGGCCTCCCGCGCCGAGCGGTGGTAGCCGATCGCGACGTCCAGGCCGGCGCGCGCCAGCGCGAGCGCGATCGCCCGCCCCACCCGGCGGGCACCGCCCGTGATGAGCGCGCGGGGCCGGGGTGGTGTTATCCTCGACTCGATCATGTCGTCCCGCGTGAAGAACTGGTTCAAGGTCCGCTTCATCGCGGGCTTCTTCTTCACGGTCCCCGTCTTCCTCACCGCCTGGCTCCTCTGGATCTTCTGGAGCCGCATCGACGACGTGTTCGCCCCGATGTTCGACAAGATATTCGGCCGCGCCGTGCCGGGGCTCGGCTTCCTGACGGCGGTGGCCATCATCCTGGTCATGGGCACGATCGCCCGGAACGTCGTCGGCCGTCGCGTGCTCGCCTGGGGCGACACGCTCCTCATGCGCGTGCCGATCTACCGGCGTCTCTATCCGTCAATCAAGATGCTGATCGACTCCTTCTCGCCCGAGCGTCGCACCGCCTTCCGGGCGGTCGTCCTCGTCGAGCATCCGCGGGCCGGCGAGTACGCGTTCGGGTTCATCACGAGCCAGCTCCTCCTGGACACCCCCGACGGCAAACGCGACATGGTGACGGTCTTCATTCCCACCAACAACCTCTATCTCGGCGACGTCGTGGTCGTGGACCGCGAGAGCGTCATCGCCACGGGGCTCACGGTCGAGGAGGGGATCCGCATCATCCTCTCGGCCGGGAACGCCACGCCCGCGCGCCTGCCGCGCGGATAAACTCGGAGGGGGCTTCGCCCCCCTTCCGAATCCTCCCCCCAGGAGGGACTGCGCCGGCGGAGCCGGCGCTCGAAGCGTCGTTGTCCAGACGCGCTCCTAACGCGTTCCCGCGGGGATCCATCTCCGCGCCCAGCCGCCCACCGCCTTGCCGAGCGGGTAGAGCTTGCCGAAGAAGAAGTGGTCGGCGCCCTCGATGACCGCCGGAGTCACCCACGCGAACCGCTCCGTGAAGCGCTGGAAGTCGCCCGCCGGGCAGTACGGGTCGGCGCTGCCGGCCACCGCGAGCGTGGGCACGCGCTTGCCCTCGACCCCGCCGAAGTCGTACATCGCGAGCGGCGGCGCGATCAGTGCGAGCGCCGTGACGCGCGCGTCGTGGTATCCGACGAGCGCCGCCACCCACGCCCCGAACGAGTAGCCGGCGATCGCGAGCGGACGCGCGCCGGTCGCCTCCGAGAGCGCGTCGAGCGCGGCCCTCGCGTCGTCCTGCTCGGCGCCGCCGCCGCCGTGAGTCCCGCTCGATCCGCCCACGCCGCGGAAGTTGAAGCGCAGGGTGGCGAGCCCGAGGTCGGCGCACACCTGTTGGACGCGGACCACGACGGGGTTGTCCATGTCGCCCCCGTAGAGCGGATGGGGATGGCAGATGACGACCCCGGCCGGCGCGCCGGGGGGGACCGCGAGCCGGCTCTCGAGGGCGACGTCCGGGGCGACCGCGAGCGTCGCCGGCTGTTCGGGTATCATGCCCGCATGAGAATACGGGCGAGGGGCTCGATCGTCCAACGATCGTGCTGACCTGCTACCGCACTCGGAAGCGGATCGGAGCCTACCTTGACGGGGCCCTGGAAGGGGCCCGAGCGGAGTCGGCGGCGCGCCATCTCGCCGCCTGCACGGCGTGCCAGCGGGAGGCCGAGGGCGTCCTCAAGATTCGGGCGCTGCTGCGGGAGGTCCTGAGCCAGGCCGGACGCGTACCGGAGCCCGACTGGACCGCCTTCTGGCCAGGAATCGTCCGGGGTGTCGAGCAGGGGAAGCGCTGGACCCCTGTCCGCGCGCTCCAGCCGGTGTGGCTTCGTCCCCGCTTGGCCGTTGGGAGCGCGCTCGTGGCCGCCTTCCTCGTGTCGATAATGCTCTGGGAGTCGGGCCCAGTCCCGCACGTCCTCGAGGCACCGGTGGTCGTCAACTCGGCCAACTCGGACTATCCCGGCGCGAGTCTCATGGTCTACCACACGCCCGAGCGCGACATGACGGTCGTGTGGGTCTTCGGCCTCGACGACTAGCGCCGATCCGCGCTAACGCGGCGAGCCGTTCCGCCTCAGCGACGCGAGCCGTTCCTTGGCGAGCGGCGTCTCTTCCGCCTGTGGGAAATTGTCCACGAGGTACTGCAGCCGTGCCGCGGCCTGCTGCGGCTGCTTGAGCTCGATGAGCGCGAGCGCTTCCTTGTAGAGCGCGGTGGAGGCCTTGTCCGCCCGCGGGTAGTTCGCGAGGACCTTCCTGAACTCCTGCACCGCCTGGTTGAGCGACTCGGCTTCCTTGTCCGCCTGGTCTGCGTTCGCGTAGCTCCGCGCGAGCGCCGTGTACCCCTCCCCGATCCAGTACTGCGCGTTGCCCGCCAGGTCGTGATCGGGATAGCGCCGCAGGAACTCGCGAAAGCCAGCGATCGCGAGCGAGTAGCTCCCCTTGCTGAAGTCGATATAGGCGGCCTGGTAAATGTCCTGAGGCTGGAGGGCGCCCGTCGTCGGGCGCGCGGGCGCGACGGGGGCCGCGAGCGGCGCCGCGGCGGCCGGCGGGGCCGGCGCGGGCGCGGCGGGGCGTGCGGCTGCGGGCGCGCCCCCGCGGAGCTGGCGGCCGAGCCCGTCGACCTGAGTGGCGAGCTCGTCCAGCCGCGCGCTCAAGGTCGAGAGCGTGGAGGCGAGCCCGTCGAGGCGCTGCGTTACCGCGGCGCTCTGACGCTCGCCCTCCGTCTGCTGGTCGCGCACGCGACGGTCGAGTTGGACGGAGAGGCCGTCGAGCTCCGTCTTCGCGCGCTGGGCCGTCTGCTGGGCCCGGGCGACCTCCGAGCGGAGCTGGAAGACGTCCTGCTGCATCGCGACGCCGGTCACTTCGGCGGCGCCGGCGCAGCCGCCGGCGATCAGGAGCGGCGCGAGGAGGAGCGCGGTCTTCCGCCTCACGGAGGCGTCGAGGGACGTCAGCGGGGCTTGACCAGGAAGTGGTCGCGTCGGTTCTGGGCCCAGCACGTCTCGGTGTGCTCGGTGCACAGCGGTCGCTCCTCGCCGTAACTGATGATCGTGATGCGGCTCGCCTGGACACCCTGGGACACGAGGTAGTTCATCGCAGACTTCGCGCGCCGCTCGCCGAGCGCCAGGTTGTACTCGTTGGTGCCCCGCTCGTCGCAATGCCCCTCGATGAGGAGGAGTTGATTCCCGTTCGACTTCAGCCACGCGGCGTTCGCGTCGAGCGTCCTCGCGGCGTCCGGGCGGATGTCGTACTTGTCGAAGTCGAAGTGGATGTCCTTCAGCTCCGGAATCGAGGCGAACTCCGCGGGCGCCGGCCGCGCGGTGGTCGCCGCAGGCGCCGGCGCCGGCGTGGATGGCGTGCTCGGAACCGGAGCGGCCGGTGCCGGCGTGCTCGGGGCCGGGGCAGGGGTGGCCGGAGGCGCGGCGGGTGCGGGCGCGGACGGCGGTGGCGCTGCCACCGAGGTCGTGGCGGGGCGCTTCGCACAACCGGCGGCGACCACGCCGAGCACCAGGAGCAGCATGATCGTGAGGTGAGCCCCACGCCTACCCATGACGCCTCCTTTGGGCCTCGAGTCTCGTTTCACGACGAGCAATCCTATCACGGCAGCCGCGGCGACCACGAGGGGCTTGTGTGCTCTGCGGGCCCCTGCGAGATCTGTGTCGGTGGCGAGCCGTCGAGCAGCATCGCGAAGACCTGCCACCGGCCGAGGCGATTCGACTGAAACGCGAGGTGACGCCCATTCGGAGCCCAGGCCGCGCCCTCGTTGTCGCCGGGACCGGCGGTGAGACGACGCGGGTTCGAGCCGTCCGGGCTCACCGCCCAGAGGTCGTGCGTGCCCTCTCGCTGCGTGTAGACGATCGTGTCGCCCTTCGGCGACCAGCGCGGCTGGGTGTGAAAGCCGGTCGAGGTGATCTGGCGGACGTTGGACCCGTCCGGATCCATCACGAAGAGGTGCGGCTGTCCGTTGCGGTCGGACACGAACGCGATTTGCTGACCCGTCGGCGACCAGACCGGCTCGGTGTCGATGCCGGCGTGCCGGGTGAGGCGGCGCAGCGTCCCCGTGGCGACCGCGAGGACGTAGATCTCGGGGTTGCCGTCTTTCGAGAGCGTCACCGCGAGGGAGCGCCCGTCCGGGCTCCACGACGGCGACGAGTTGATCCCGACGAACGCCGCGAGGGTCTGCACGGGGCGGCGCTCGAACGGGAAGAGGCGGTAGAGGTCCGGGTAGCCCTGCATGAAGGACGTCATGGCGAGCGAGCGGCCGTCGGGGCTCCAGACCGGCATCAGGTTGATCGAGCCGTTCTTCGTGACGGCCGCGGGGCTGGCGCCGTCGTAATCCGAGATCCAGATCTCCTTCGCTCCGGCCGGACCCTCGACGTACGCGAGCTTCGTGTCCGCGACCCCGGGCTCGCCGGTGAACTGCAGCACGACCTCGTCGGCGATCTTGTGCGCGAGCCGCCGCGGCTGCGCCGTGGGGCCCTCGAACTTCTTGGCCGCGATCAGCCGGTGCTCGGGGGACGTGAGGTCGTACAGACGCATCTCCGTCTCGAGCCGCTCGCCCCGCAGCGTGAGCAGCCCGTGAAGGGCGGCGTGCGCGCCCGCCGCGGCGAATTCGGTCCACGACTGCCGGAGCGCCTCGGGGTTGTTCGACGGGATCGAGCCCGTGCCCGCCACGACGCTGAAGAGGCCCGAGAAGGTGAGGTCCTGGCCGGCCACCGAGGCGAGCAGCTTTCCGAGCCCCGCCGTGTCCGTGCCCGCGAGCACCGTGAACTCCGGGACGGCGATGTTCAGCTTCTTCGCGCCACCTCCGGTGATGTTGATGTAGACGTCCACGCCCTGGGCGCGGGGCGCCGGCGTGCGCGACCATGGGACGGCCACGGCCACGAGGGCGAGGACGGCGATCACGACCACGACGCTGGTTCGTCTCACCTGATCACCTCGTCGCTGTAGGGTCGTACGCGAACTGCAGGCCGATCGTCAGGGTGGGCTTCTTGAAATCCACCGGCAGCGGCGGAAACGGGTTGGCCTCGGTGACGGCCCGGATCGCCGTCTGGTCGTAGTACGGGTTGCCGGAGCTCTTGTCGACGACGACGCGCTTGAGCTCGCCGTTCCTCCCGATCTCGAAGATCACCGCCGGCTGCTGGCCGGCCAGCGCGTAGCCGTCCCACCGCTCCTTGATCTTCCGGTGGATCGCGGCGACGTACCACGCGTACGGGAAGTCCGTGACGTTGAGCGTGAGCGCGCCGACGCCCTGGGGCGATCCGGTGCGCTGGCCGAGCGGCGGCGCGGCCGGGGCGGGCACCGGCGCGGGGGTTGGCGCCGGGGCCGGCGCGGGCGTGCGCGTGCTCGCGACGGTCGGCAGCTCCTTGTCGCTCGGACGCGGCAATCCCGGCGCGCGGGGCGGCAGGCCCTGGTCCGGCAGGTCACGGGCGGGGAGATCGCGTGCCGGCAGCTCACGCGCCGGAAGATCGCGCGAGGCCTCGCGCCGTGGCAGATCGGTCGGGATCGGCCGGGGCGGGGTCGGCTCCTCGGCGCGCGGCGGCATCTCCGGACGCCCCTGCGGCGCGCCGACGGCCGCGATGGCCGGGACGAGGTTGACGATCACCGGCTTCGACTGACTGTCACCCCACACCGCGTTGCCCCAGAGCACCGCCCCCGCGAAGGCCGCGTGGAAGACGACCGAGACGACCGTGGACTTGACGGGCAGCCGGAGCCGCCGGAGGGCCGGACCGAGGTGCAGGCGTCCACGCAGCCGCATGGCAGCGGTCGCCGCCGGACGTCAGCGCTCGCGCGCCGGCTCGGTCACCATCCCGAGTCGCTCGATCCCTGCGCGGCGCACGCGGTCCATGGTCTCCACCACGGCGCCGTAGGCGAGGGCGGCGTCCGCCTTGAGGTAGAGCGTCTTGTCCTTCCGGTTGACGAATGCCTGGCGCAGCGCCGTCTCCAGCGCGCCGGATCCGACGCGCTTGTCGTTGAGGAACAATGAGTGGTCACGGGTCAGCGTGAGGACCATGCGCTCCTCGACCGCCGTCGGCTTGGACGCGGCCTTCGGCAGGTTGACGTCGATGCCGCGGTACATCATGGGCGCGGTCAGCATGAAGATGAGCAGGAGCACGAGCACGACGTCGACGAGCGGGATGATGTTGATCTCGGCGAGGCTCGTGCCGATGCGACGCGACGCGCCGGAGGGCTCGGGACTGAACGCCATCGCTAACGCGCCACCTTCGGCGCGGGCCGACTCAGGAGGTTCAGGAGGTCGAGTGTGAAGCCGTCCATCTCCGTGGCCCAGTGCTTCACGCGGTTCACGAAGTAGTTGTAACCGATGACGGCCGGGATCGCCGCGCCCAGACCCGCGGCCGTCGCGATCAGCGCCTCCGAGATGCCCGGCGCGACGACCGCCAGGCTCGCGGAGCCCTGCTGGCCGATGCCGTGGAACGCGGCGATCACGCCCCAGACCGTCCCGAAGAGCCCGATGAACGGCGTCGCGCTCGCGGTGGTCGCGAGGAAGGGAAGGTACCGCTCCAGCTGCGCGACCTCGAGCGCCGCGGCCCGGCGGAGCGCGCGGTTGACCGCCTCGAGCCGCTCGGCGGACAACCCCTCGTCGGCGTCGTCGCCGACGCGGTCCGGGACGTCGCCGAGGCCCGAGACCTCCTGGTACGCCGCCGTGTAGAGCTGGGAGAGCGGGCTCTCGCGCGTCCGCCGCGCCGCCCCGTAGACGATCGAGGGCCGCCGGCCCTCGCGGAAGGTCTTGAGGAATTCGATCGTCTGGCGGTGAATGCGGCGGAACTGCCACGCCTTGTCCACGATCAGCGCCCAGCTCACGATCGAAAAGCCGAGGAGCACGGCGAGGACGACCTTGGCGATCGGCCCCGAGTTCCAGACGAGGGCGAGGATGCCGGTGTTCAGCGCGTCGGTGGGCACGGGCCCTCCTTATGGTTTGCGTTCACGATACGTAAGGCATTATAACCAGATAACGTGGCCCGCGCCGCCGTCCTCCTGCTGCTTCTCGCCTCCCTCGGCGTCGGCGCCCCTCCGAGCGCGGCGCAGGACGCCCGGGCCGCCGTCGAGGCGTTCGTCGCCCGCCTCTCGGACGTCAACGTGACCGACCTCGTGATCGTCCAGCACCTCACGCTCTACGACCCGGGCGGGCGCCACGCCCAATCGACGGGCACGCAGCGGGTGCTCTTCAAGCTGCCCCGGCGTCAGCGAGTCGAGCAGACCGTCGAGGGCCAGCGGGAGGTCCGGCTCATCGTCGGGGACCGGGTCTTCGTCCGCCAGTCCGCCGGAAAGGTGTACGAGGCGCCCGCCCTCCCGGCCGAGAGCGACCGGACGCGGCTGCTCGTGCCCGTCCGGCGGAGCGCCGCGGACCTGCTGGCGGAGTGGCGGGCGCTCGGCGTCCGCGACGACGTGAGCCACGTCGTGCGCGTGCGCGACCGGCCGATCACGGTCATCGGCGCGCGGCCGGGCGACCGCAACGTCCCCGCGGTCTGGCTCGATGCTCAGTACGGGGTCATCCGCTTCGTCACGTTCGTCCCGCGCGAGACGCTGCCGACCGGTCCCACGACGCTCGACCTGGCGTTTTCGGAGCACCGCCCCCTGCCCGGCGGCTTCTTCTTCCCGTACCGGCAGGAACTGTTTGTGGGCGGCAAGCTGCTGATGCTGTTTACCGTCCGCTCGGTGGACGTCAACACGAACCTGCCCGACGCGCTCTTCGACCCCGACGCGCTCCGTCGGGAGCCGTGACCCACTTCGCCTTCCTCGGCACCTCCGGCGCCGTCCCGTCGCCGGCGCGCGACACGACCTCGCTGGTGTTCGTCGGGCCCGAGGGCGCGGTGCTCGTGGACTGCGGTGGCAGCCCCGTGCAGAAGCTCAGACTCGCGCGCGTGAACCCGCTCGACGTCGCCTACGTGGTCGTCACGCACCTCCACCCGGACCACGCGTATGGCCTGCCGGCGCTCGTGCAGAACCTGATTCTGCTCGGGCGTCGGACGCCGCTCGTGGTGCGGTGCCGACCCGAGCACGTCGAGCCCCTCATGAGTCTCCTGAAGCTCTTCGGCGTCTGGGAGCGGCCGGGGATGTTCTCGCTCTGGGTCCAGGCGATCGGGCCCGGCGAGGGCGCCCACGCCTTCGAGCTCGGTCCGCTCGTCGTGCGGACCTCGCCCGTGGAGCACGGCTCCATGCCCAACTTCGCCGTCCGCGCGGACGCGGGCGCGCGCGGCGTCGTCTACTCGTCCGACACGGAGCCGTGCGACGCGGTCGTGGCCCTCGCGCGGGGTGCCGACACGCTGATCCACGAGGCGACGTTCCCCGACCGTGATCGCGGGCGCTTCGGCGTCCACTCGACGGCGGGCGAGGCCGGGGCCGTCGCGGCGCGCGCGGGCGTGCGGCGCCTCATCCTGGCGCACATCGAGGCGGACTACCACGATGAGCTCCCCGCGATGGCGGACGAGGCGCGACGGCGGTTCGGTGGCGTCGTCGAGATCGCGCAAGAATTCGTGCCGTACCCGCTGTAGGCTCGGGCTCGGGCCGGGCGGGGAACCCTCCTCGACCACGCGAGCACTCGCTGCGCATAGCGACTCCGTTCAGTCAGCGGCGAAACGACGCCCAGGAGCTACGGGACTCGGAGGGCTCCCCGCCCGGCCGCGGCCCCCGCCCGCGGGCGACCGGCGTGACGCCTCGGCCGGCGACGCCGACACGAAGCGGTTGCCGACGATCCAGAAGCGCAGACGCAGCTCCGCCGAGCGCGTGATCCCGACGCGCGGGCCCGAGGCGATGCGGAAATCGCGCGGTCGGTCGGGCGGCTCGATCGTGAGACGCCCCGCGGAGAGGTCGGCGCCGTGCTCGGCGAGCGTGATGCCGAGGGCGCGCGTGACGTTCCCCGGCCCGCTCGCCAGGCGCGGCGAGTCGCGGGCGACGCGACGCCGACGCGCCATGGTCGCGAGCCCCAGCACGGGCTCGAGGGCGCGGATGAGCACGCAGCCCGGCCGGCCGACGGGCCCGGCGATCGCGTTCAGCAGATAGTGGACCCCGTAGTTGAGGTACACGTACGCGATGCCGCCCTCGCCGTAGAAGACCGAGCGGCTGCCGGGTCTGAAGGCGGCGTGTGACGCCTTGTCCTCCGGGCCGAGATACGCCTCGGCCTCGACGATGCGCCCGGCCGTGATCGCGCGGCCGCGCCGCGAGACGAGCGTGCAGCCGAGGAGATCGCGCGCGACGGCGCGGGCCGGCCGCAGGTAGAACCGTCTTGGAAGCGGCATGGCCGACGCCGGGGTTACTTGGCGCCGAGACGCTCGTGGACGAGCCGCCGGAGCGCGTCGTAGTCGAACGCGGCGCCGGCGCGGCTCGGCACTTCCGCCTCGGTCTTGAGCCCCGTCTCGCTGACGACGACGCAGATCGTCTGCGCGGGATCGAGCTCCCGTCGCGCGAGCAGGCGGATCAGGACGGCGAGGGTCGCGACGCCCGTGGGCCCCGCCCAGACACCCTCGGTGCGCGCGAGCCGGCGCTGGGCGTCCAGGATCTCCGCGTCCTCGGCGTCGCCCGCGAGCCCCTTGCCCTCGCGCAGGAGGCGGAGCACCCAGTCGCCCTTCTTGCCGGGGTTGCCGGCGGCGAGCCCCTCCGCCACGGTGTAGCCGATCTTGAGGGGCGTGATCGGCGCCCCCTCGCGGAACGCCCGCGCGATCGCGTTCGCCCGCGTCGCCTGGGCCGCGACCAGGCGCGGCGGGTGGCTGATCCAGCCAGCCGCGTGCATCTCGCGAAAGCCGCGCGCCGTCGCGATGAACGTCTCGCCGACCGCGACCGGCGCGACGACGACGTCGGGCGGTACCCAGCCGGTCTGCTCGGCGATCTCGTAGGCGAGCGTCTTCTTGCCCTCCTGCTTGTAGGCGTTGCGCGAGGCGCCGCAGTCGAAGAAGAGCCGCTCCTCGACGAGCCGGTCCCAGAGCGGGATCAGGTCGTCGTACACGCCCTGGTAGACGATCAGATCCGGAGTCGTCGCCGCCATGTGCAGTAACTTCGGCGCGGAGGCGCGCTCGTACGCGAAGATCAGCGCGCGCAGGCCCGCGCGGGCTGCGTAGGCGGCGATCGACGAGCCCGCGTTGCCCGAGCTGACGACCGACGTCGCCCGGTAGCCGAACTGGAGCGCGGCGCTGACCGCGGTGGCGGAAGAGCGGTCCTTCACCGTACCCGTCGGGTTGGAGCCCTCGAACTTCACGAGCAGGCGGCGTACGCCGAGGTCTCGGGCCAGCCGCGGAGCGTCGAGGAGTGGCGTCCCGCCCTCGCCGAGCGTCACGCGATGGGCCGGGTCGGCGATGGGGAGGACGGGCGCATAGCGCCAGAGCCCCGTTCCCGTGAGGATCGCGGGCCCGAGGGACCGCATGCGCTCGAGGTCGTAAGTGAGCTCGAGGAGACCGTGACACCGCTCACACTCGAGCCGGTAGGCGAGGGGGTGGGCGGTGGCGCAGTCGACGCACGTGAGGCTCCGCGCCAGCGAGTCAGTCACGCGCGTCTCCCGTGGCGCTCGTCGAGCGTCGCGAGCATCTCCTCGACGCGGTGACGCAGCGTGTGCTCGGCGAGGGCACGCCGGCGGGCGTTCTCGCCGATCGCCCGCGCCTCGTCGGGATGCGCCAGGTAAAAATCGAGCTCCTTCCTGAGCTCCACGAGGTCCTGGTAGGCGACGACCTCCTCGCCCGGCTTGAAGAGGGAGCGCAGGTCTTCCTTGAGGTCCACGAGCTGGCACGCCCCGGCCCCCGCGAGCTCGAAGGTGCGCGTGTTCACGCCCACGATGTCGTTCATCGGATGGTGGTGGTTGAGGGAGACGGTGGACGCCGCGTAGACCAGGAGCTTCTCGCGGCCGAACACGGGCGGCCCCGCGATCGCGCGGACCGCTCGGTCCGGGGCGCTCGCCCAGCCGCCGCCAAACACGCGCAACGGGTACGCGAGGAGCTCGCGCACGAACCGCTCGCGGTACGGGTAGCGGTTGCCGACGAAGCTGACCCCCGCGCCCCAGCGCCGCGATTCTGCCTCGGTCGGCGTCACGGGGTGGTGCGCGCCCGGAACGCAGTACATCGGCAGGTACGCGAGGTTGCGGAGCCCGACCTGCTCGAGGCTCCGCTTCGCGTAACGCTCCTTCGTGAAGAAGAGGTCGTACGCCTCGATCGCCTCGAAGGGCAGCATCCAGAGCGGGTTGTCGGGAAAGAAATTCACGAAGGCGATGTCGAGCCTCGACTTCACGCGCCGGATCAGCGCGGGCGTGATCGGCCCGCCCTTGATCACCAGGACGACGCTGGGGCGCCAGGCGAGACAGACCCGTTCGAGCCGGCGCAGGATCCAGCGCTGGTACGCGGCCTTCGTCCCACGGTTCTTGTAGAGCGGGTTGTCCCGGCGATACGCGAACGTGCGGACCTGGCGCCCGAGCGCCCTGAGCTCCTCGGCGAAATCCATGCCCATGAGGCCGGGCCGCGCGAACGGCAGGACGATCAGCCAGCGCACGGGCCGTAGCGTAGCACACGCGCCGCGCGCTATCATGGGCGCGCCGTGACGCGGGGAGCCCTTCGGCGCTACGTTCCCTCGCTCGTGCTGTTCGGCGCGCTGCTCCTGATCTGGCAGGTCGTGCCGCCGCTCCTGCGGATCCGCGAGTACCTGCTCCCGGGTCCGGTGGCGGTCGTCCGCGCCGCGCTGAACTTCTCGATCCCGTGGCACGCGCATATCTGGGTCACGACGCTCGAGATCCTCGGCGGCTTCGCGCTCGCGGGGGCGGGTGGCGTGGCGCTGGGCGTGGCGATCGCGTGGTCGGGCACCGCGGCGCGCGCGCTCGTGCCGTTCCTCGTGGTGGTCAACACGCTCCCGAAGGTCGCGGTCGCGCCGCTCTTCCTGCTCTGGCTCGGCTACGGCGTCGTGCCCAACATGCTCATCGCGGCGCTGATCGGCTTCTTCCCCGTCGTGATCAACACCGCCGTCGGCCTCACGCAGATCGACGAGGAGCTGCTCGACCTCGGCCGCGTCTTCGGGGCGCCGAAGTGGAAGGTCTTCGTGAAGATCCGACTGCCGAACGCGCTCCCGTACGTGCTCTCCGCGCTCAAGATCACGGCCACGGCCGCGGTGGTGGGCGCGATCGTGGGCGAGTTCGTCGCCTCGCAGGCCGGCCTCGGCATGGTCATCGTGAATGCGCAAACGAACCTGAACACGCCCGTCGCGTTCGCGGCGCTCGCCTGGATCTCGGTCATCGGGCTCGGGCTCTACGGTGCGGTCGGGCTGGCCGCGCGCGCGTGGGCGCCCTGGGCGGACACGCCGTGAGGAGGACACGATGAGACACGTGACGCTCGCGATGCTCGCGACGTTCGCGGTCCTGGCGGCGGCCCTCGGCGCGCCCGGGGCGCAGTCGCCGCAGAAGGTCGTCTTCGCCCTGAACTGGTTCGCCGTGGGCGACCACGCGGCGTACTGGGTCGCCCTCGAGAAGGGCTACTACCGGGCGCGCGGCCTCGAGGTGGAGCTTCAAAACTCGAAAGGCTCCGGGGACTCCATCGCGAAAGTGGATACCGGCCGCGCCGACATCGGATTGGCCGACGCGGCGGTCGTCATTCCGAGGATCGCGCAGGGCGCTCGGGTGAAGATCGTGGGCGCCGTCTTCGACAACACCCCGCTCAACATGTGGATGTGGAAGTCGAGCGCCATCGCGACGCCGAAGGACCTCGAGGGCAAGACGCTTGCCGCGCCCCCCGGCGACGCCCAGCGCCAGCTCTTCCCGGCGTTCGCCAAGCTCCACGGCATCGACGCGTCCAAGGTCACGTGGGTGACCATCGAGCCCGCGGCCAAGTTCGTGACGCTCGCCGAGAAACGCGTCGACGTCGTCGCGGACTATCTCACCGGCCTGCCGTTCTACGAGAAGGCCCTCGGCCGTGAGAACGTCGCCAGCATGCCGTGGCACAAGCACGGCTTCGACACCTACTCGATGTCGGTGATCGCGAGCGAGAAAACGCTGAACGAGCGCCCGAGGGTCCTGCGCGACTTCGTCGCCGCCTCCTACACGGGCTGGCGGGACGTCATGGGCGACCCCAGAGCCGCGCTCGAGATCTTCAAGCGGCGCGTGCCCGAGATCGACCTCGCGCTGATCGAGCCGAACCTGAGGCTCGGGCTCGAGCTCATGAAGACCGACCGATATGCGAAGCACGGGATCGGCTGGATGGACCGCGCCAAGATGTGCGCGACGGTGGAGCTCATCAACACCTACATGCCCGACATGCCGCGCAGGGTCGGCTGCGACGAGGTCTTCACCAACGAGTTCCTGACGAGGATCGAGCCGCCCAGGCGTTGATCGTCCTCGACGGGGTCGGGATGACGTACCGCGCGGCGTCGGGCCCCGTCGAGGCGCTCCGGTCCATCTCGTTCAGGGTCGACGGCGGCGAGCTCGTCGCGCTGGTCGGACCGTCGGGCTGCGGCAAGTCGACGCTCCTCAGGATCATCGCCGGCCTCCGCCCGGCGACGACGGGCCGGGTCGCGGTGGGCGGACACGCGGTGACGGGGCCCGTCCCGGCCGTGGGGATGGTGTTCCAGGCGCCAATCCTATTGAAGTGGCGGCGGATCGTCGAGAACGTCCTGCTCCCCGCCGAGCTCGCGGGGCTCGACCCCGGGGCGTTCCGTGGCCGCGCGCTCGAGCTCCTGCGACTCGTCGGCCTCGGCGACTTCGCCGACAGGCTCCCGCGCGAGCTGTCGGGCGGCATGCAGCAGCGCGCCGCGCTCTGCCGGGCGCTGCTCCTCGATCCGCCGCTGCTCCTGATGGACGAGCCCTTCGGCGCCCTCGACGCGATGACGCGCGACGAGCTCAATCTGGAGTTGCTGCGCGTGTGGGGCGAGGGGAGCCGGACGCGGAAGACCATCGTCTTCGTCACCCACTCGATCGTGGAAGCGGTCTTTCTCGCCGATCGGGTCGTCGTCCTGACCCCGCGGCCGGGGCGCGTCGCCGAGCTCGTCCCGGTCCCGCTCCCGCGCCCGCGCACGGTCGAGACCCGGGCGAGCCCTGCCTTCGGTGCCCTCGCGCTTCAGATTCACCTGCTGCTCGCGCGTTCCGCGTAGCCTGGTCCAGAACGCGGCGGGGCCGGGGGGCCCTCTGAGACCCGTAGCTTCTGGGCGTTGTCTCGTCCGGACCCGAAAGCTCAAGCTTTCGTAATGAGTGCGAGCGTGGTCGAAGAGGGCCTCCCGGCCCCCCGCCTCCCGGACCTAGGCTACGGCGGTCGCGCGAACCTGGCGGAAGCGGACGGCGAGGAGCGGGTCGAAGAGCGCCGCCGTGGCGACGAGCGCGGCGTCGGCGCCCTCCCGAACGAGGTCCTGGGCGCGCTCGACGGTCGAGATCCCACCGACGGCGAGCACGGCGCGTTCCCACGCCCCCGCCCGGCGCCAGGCGAGCATCTCCTCCACCTGGCGCGACGCGATGGAAAAAATGTCGGGCCCGACGACGTTCGCGGACTCGCGTCCCGACCCCTCGAACGCGGGATTGCCCCGCTCGTCCAGAACGCGGCGATGCACGCCGTGGACCAGCACGAAGCCGCTGGTCCACGGCGCGAGCTTCGTCGCCGTCTCGTGCAGCGCGCGCGGGCTCCTGAACGCGCCGAGCTTGACGAGCACCGGCTGCGCGACGGTCGTCCGCACGCGGTGGAGAATCTGGGCGGCGAGCGGGATGTTCTCGTAGATCATCTGCGGTTGCTCGACGAACGGGTCGGGCACCGCTAGGTGGAGCTCGACGGCGTCCGCGCCGCTCTCGACCGCCCACGCCGCGCAGCGCGCGTAATCGATGATGAGGGCCTCGGCGTCGCGCCCTGGCTCCGGCGTGCCCGCCACGCTCACGATCAGCATCTGGCCAGGTCCGATCCGCTCGCTCGCGCGGCGGACGTCCTTGCGCCAGACGTCTGGCTCGGTCGAGGGCTCCCCCAGCGATACCGCGAGGGTGGGGCAGGCCCCGGGCCGGACCCGCCGGGTGACGACGGCGGCGGGCTCCTGGTTCTCCACGCAGCGGATGTTCGGGAGGCTCCAGGCGGGGCGATACGCCGAGCGAACGGTGGCGTACGTCAGGATGTCGTAGCCGAGGCGCGCGTAGGCTTCGACCCACTTGGCGTTGAGCAGCGGACCGGCGGCGATCCCCAGAGGGGAGTTCAGCGCGTGGTTGAAGAGGCGGCCGCCCGGCCCGGACGGCACACGCCGCACGCGAGGAAGGGCAGGGGCGTGGCCGTAGTTCCACTGGTACGAGCGATCGAGCCGCCAGGCTGCTTGCGAAATCGCTATCTCACTCCAGTCTCTCGAAGTAGTACCGGCAAGCGTCTAGTATATCACATACTTACACGACACCAAGGGGGAACCCTGCGGACGGGCGGGCCGACTCAGCGAAACGCCGGCATCACCTCCCGGGCGATGAGCTCGAGCTCGCGCATGATGTGGGTGTGCGGCATGCCGGGGAAGAACGTGCGGCAGATCAGATGGGTCATGCCGTACGCCTCCACGAACCGCTTGATCGCGGCGACGCAGTGCTCGGGCCCGCCGATGATGAAGCGGTCCGCCATGAGCCTGTCCAGATCGGTCGCGATGGAGGCGTCGATGAACGGGTGGCGCCAGCCGCCCGCGTACTCTTTGCGATAGGCGACCATGATATGTCGCTCGGCGAGCTCCCGCGCCGCCCGATCCGTGTCCGCGATGATGACGTCGCGGGTCAGCGGCCACTCGGTGATCGACGCCGTCCGCCCCGCCGCGCGACGGTTGTCGAGGAACCGCTGCTTCCCCTCGAGGAGGCGCTTGAGATCGGCGGTCGGACCCGGGATCCAGTTGTCCGCGAGCGTCGCGGCCCGCTTGAGCGTGAGCTCGCCCCAGCCGCCGACCCAGACCGGCGGGTGCGGCCGCTGCACGGGCGGGGGCTCGAGCCGCCCCTCGACCGTGTAGTAGCGGCCCTTGAAGCTGACGCGCCCGTCCGTCCAGAGCCCCGTCATGATCCGGAGCTGCTCCTCGAACCGGGCCCCGCGCTTCTCAAGCTCGACCCCGTAGAGCGCGAACTCGTCCGGCTTGTAGCCGATCGCGATGCCGAGCGTGACCCGCCCGTTCGACATCACGTCGAGCAGCGCCACGTCCTCGGCGAGGCGGACGGGATGGTAGAAGGCCGCGACGAGGATGTCGGTGCCGAGCGTGACCCGGGACGTCCGCGTCGCGAACCCGGCGAGCACCGTCAGCGGTGATGGCCAGTAGTGGTCCGTGACGGCGTGGTGCTCCTCCATCCACACCGAGTCGAAGCCGAGCTCCTCGGCGCGCGTGACCTCTTCGAGCGCCTCGCGATAGTAATGGCCGCCCTCGATGGGGATGACGCCGATCTTCAGTCGCGCCATGACACCTCCTCGTCCGTCAGGGGGACGAGCCTAGCACGCGCGCGGGCGGCGAGTCACTTGACAGCGTCGCGGCGCGGATTCATCGTGGTCTACCATACCGAAGGAGGCACCACCGATGCCGAGCATGAAGGGCTTCCACGCGCTCCGACGCCTGCCCGAGGAGAAGATCACCGACAAGATCTCGCGCCGCGTGCTCGTCGGCGACAAGGAGATGGTCGTCTGGTGGTCGATGAAGGCGGGCGCCCACGCCGCCGCCCACACGCACCCGCACGAGCAGATCTTCTGGCTGATCTCGGGCACGATGGAGTTCCGCCTGGGCGGCGAGAAGCGGACGTGCCGGGCCGGCGACGTCGGCGTCATCGCGGGCGGCGTGGAGCACGAGGCGTGGTTCCCGGAGGACACCGAGGTCGTGGACGTCTTCGCGCCGCCGCGCGAGGACTTCCTCACGAGCGAGGCGCCCGCCTACATGCGGAAGGGCTGAGCCGAGCGTCACTTGAGGGCGTCGGCGATGGCGCCGACGAGGTACTCCAGGTGCGAGATGTAGTCCTCGGTGCCCTTCACGGCGCCGGGTGACTGGGGAACGACCAGCAGCGTGGCGCCCGTTTCCTGCGCGATGAGCTTGGCGGTGTCGCGCGGGTACCAGCTCTCCTGCAGGATGACCGTGACCCCGGCGTCGCGCATCTGGCGGATGAGCGCGGCCACGTGCTGCGGCGACGGTGGGATTCCCGGCCGATCCTCGATGACGCCGCCCTCCACCAGCCCGAAGGCGCTGTAGAAGTACGGCCAGCTATCGTGATAGCTCACGATCCGCGCGCCGCGAAATGGCGCCAGCACGGCCTGCCAGCGCCGCTGCGCGTCGGCGAGCCGGTCGAGAAACGCCGCGCGGTTGGCCTCGAACGCGCGTGCGTGCTCGGGTGCCACCCGGGCCAGCCCCGCCGCGATGTTCCCCGTGACGATCACCGCGTTGTCGGGGTCGAGCGTGTAGTGCGGGCTGCCCAGCGGGTGCACGTCTCCCAGCGAGCGGTCGACGTGGCCGGCCGGGACCTTGAGGACTCGGATCCCCTGGGAGGCCTCGACGACGTTCGGGGAGCCGCGAAGCAACCTCGGGTTCGCGGCTCCCCGCACGATCACGTCGATCCAGGCGTCCTCCTCGAGGCCGTTCCGGACCAGGACGTCGGCGCGCCGCACGAGCAGCATGTGGCTCGGCCGCACCTCCATGTCGTGCGGGTTCTGGCCGAAGCGCGCGATGAGGTCGACCGCCCCCACGTCACCGGCGACGGCACGTGTCAGGGCGAAGAGGTCGGGAAGCGTCGTCACCACCCGCAGCTTCGCCTCGGCGGCGCGTGGCGCGAGCGCGGCGCCCGCCAGCGCGAGCACGAACGCGACCGACCGCACGAGGCGAGCGAGACCCACCGCCCGGCTCAGCCGCCGTAGCCCCAATTCCAGCAGGGCCGGCGCTCCAGCCAGAACCAGTCGTCGCACAGCTCCTCCGTGCACCGGCGCGCGCAGTCGCGCTCGGTCAGGTCGGGCACGCACCGCAGCTCGGCCGTCGCCCTGCAGTAGCACGCGCCGCTGAGCTCGGGCGCGCGCGCACCCTCGAGGGGTTCCGTGTCGCTCGCGGCGGCGAGTACGAGCAGAAACCCGAGCCCGACGTGACGGACGGTCCGAGGCGTGCCGTGTCCCAGCATTGTTCAGCCCCACCGGCTCGCCTATAGTGTCACGTCATGCTCGCGCTGGTGGTCCTCATCGTCGCGGCGCTCGTCGCGCCGTTTGCGGCGCGGTCCTCCGCCGCCGGCGACGCCGATCGGGCTCGCCCCGTCGTGCTCGCCGGTGATGCCGTCCCGGGCGGGGGCACGTTCGAGCGCTTCAGCGTCGAATCCCTCCCGATCGTCGCGCCGGTCACCTCCGAGGGACGCGTGGCCTTCTTCGCGACGATCCTCCGCGGCCGCGCGAGCGAGGGCTTCTTCGTGTGGTCGGAAGGGAAGGTCGCCAAGGTCGTGGTGGATGGAGACCCTTCCCCTGCAGGCGGCACCTTCTCCGGTTTCGGCAGGCACCCGATTCCGGCGCTCAACGCGCACGGCAGGCTCGCCTTTGCGGCCGCGGTCGCGGGCGGCAAGACCGTCGAAGGCATTTTCCTCGCCACGGGGCGCACGGTGAAGACCGTCGCGGTCACGGGCGGGGCCGCACCCGGCGTGCCGTCGGGGGTCCTCGCGTCCGTCGACGCGCCATCGCTCAACGACCGCGGCGACGTCGCATTCCTCGCCACGGTTCGTCGAGGCAGGGAGAGCCTGGAGGCGATCTACGTGGCGTCGGCCGGCAAGCTCCGGAAGGTCGTCGCGCAGGGAGACGCGGCCCCGGCGGGCGGTGGGTTCGCCGGCTTCGGTGCGCCCGTCGTCAACGCCAAGGGCATCGTGGCGTTTGCCGCCGTCGTAGAGGGTCCGGCAGTCCCCGGCGGCCTCTTCGTCAGCGAGGACGGCAAGATCAGGATGGTGCTCGGCGCCGGGGACGACGCCCCGATCGGCGGGATCTTCGCCAAGCTGTCCGAGCGGATCGCGTTCAACGATACGGGGGCGATCGCCTTCAACGCCGTCCTCAAGCGGGGACCCGTCGCGGCCGGGATCTTCGTGGTCGAGGGCGATCGCGTGCGCAAGGTCGCGTCGCTCGGCGACGCCGCGCCGGGCGGCGGGGTGTTCTCCTATCTCGGACTGTGGCCGGCGCTGAGCGCGGCGGGCACCGTCGGCTTCGTCGCCTCGGTCGATCATGGACCGGCCCCGATCGGCGTCTTCACCGCGGACCGGAGTGAGACCCGGAAGATCGCGGGCGTGGGTGACACCGTGGTCGGCATCGGAAGGCTCGCGTCATTCGGTCTCTATCCCACGATGGCGATCAGCGCGACCCGCGCGGTCACGGTCGCCATCGCCCGCGACGGCGGCGGCGCGGGGGTCGACGGCATCGTGCTGGTCCCGCCGCCCCCGTGAGGCCTGCGCTCAGTTCATATCGGACGGTGGATACTCGAGGAACACGTTCGCGGCCGTCACCAGACGGTGCGCGGTGACCGTGCGGGGCGGCACGGGCTCGCCCCGAAGCATGCGGAGGGCCAGCGGAAGGATCTCGTACCCATAGCGGTCCAGGTAGAACGCCACCGAGCCGATCACGATGCTGCCCCGGTTGGCCGGATCGATCTCCTTCCTGTCGTTCACGCCGCCGTGGACGGAGTGATCAAGCCCGTGGCTCACGATCGCGGCGTCGGCCGCTCTCCCCGCCGCCTCGAGTGCGTTCTTCACCGCGAGCGCGGTCGCGTCGTCCATCGCCCCGACGAGGAGCTTGACGGCTGGGCGCGCGGCGAGGAACTTCCCGAGCAGCGCGCCCACCTGCGCCGGGTTGCCGTGCGTGTCGAGCGCGGTGATGCGGACGCCGGGACGGTGGCGCCGGAGCCCCTCCTCGACGCCCCGCGCCCGCTCCGACACGCGATCCCCGTTCGCGGTCAGAGAGCCGACGAGCACGCCCTCGACGGCCTGACCGCGCCAGGTCCGCGCGGCGAACCGCCCGAGGGCGTCCCCGGCGATGCGACCCGCCTCTAGATTGTCGGCCGTGTAGAGCGGCGCGTCGGCGACGGGATAATTCACGGCCAGAATGCGGATGCCCGCAGCCCTGAGCCGGTCGGCGACGATGCTGTTGGCGGCCGCATCGGCGTGATACTGGATATACAGGTCGACGCGGCGCGCGACCGCCGCCTCCGCGTTCGCCACGGCCCGGCGGTTGTTCCGCTCGTTGTCGTAGAAGACCATCTCGACCGGCAGGCGTCGTGCTGCGAGGGCGAAGCTTTCCCTCAGTTCGCGACCGGTGAAGCCGGTGCCCTCGAGGGTCACGGTCGGCTCCTCCGTGAGATTCGCGAAGGCCACCGTGTACCGCCGCTCCTGCGCGCCGGCCCCGGCGGCGGCGAGGAGCACCACCGCCGCCGCGCCGGCCACAAACCGCCTGCGCTCGAACGGCGGCGCCGGCGTGAGCGCATCCGCCGGCGGCGCCGCGAGCCCGCGGGGCCTAGCGAATGCCGTCGATACCCACAAAGTTGCCGGTGAGGCCGACCGCGCGCGGGACCGTCATGTTGAAGAAGAACGTCGCGCGGTTGGTGCGGGCCGCCTCGTCCGCCATCAGGTCGGTGCGGACGTTCTCGATGATGTGAATGCCGTGGTCGGTAATGAGGATGTTGTGGACGATGAACGCTTCCTTGGGATCCTCGCCGGGGATGACCTCCACGGCCCACGTATCCGCGCCCACCGCGACGATCTTCTGGGACGCGAGCCAGTTCGCCACATCCTTGCCGATGCCGGGTTCGCCCGAATTGAAGAGCGCGTTCTGCTTCGGGTACTGCTCGAAGAGGTTGCCCCAGCCGGTGTGGATGATCACGATGTCGCCTTCACGGAGCGTGACGTTGTACAGCTTGAGCCCGGCCTCGAGGTCGGCCCGGGTGATCACCGTGCCCTTGTCCAGGCAGGGCTTCGTGCACGCCGAGTTGCTCTTGAGTTTTCCCGCCGCCTGGTACACTTTGACCGCGTCGATCAGAACGCCGCGGGTGGCGAACGACTTCAAGTGCTCGAGCCCGAGCTTCGTGATCGAGTTCTGGTTGATGTACTTGCCCATCGCGATCTGGTTGAAGTAGCAATCCTTGCGCCCGATGTGGCCCAACCCGTCGAGGTGCGTCCCGACGTGGCTCTGGCTGAGCCAGGTGTCCTCCATGTAGGTCAGCTGGTTCTCGCCGAACGACGCTCCCGGTGCGAGCGACGTGGCCGTGAGGATGGTCTTGGTGAACCGGGTGCCGAAGAGTGGCACGCCGTCCGCGAGGGGGTAGGACATCGGAACGACCTTGCCCTCCTGGATCTCGGCGGCCGCGGCCTTCGTCACCCCGGCGGTCACCCGGTTGGTCGCGCCTGTCTGATCGTTCGGTCCCCACGGCGAGGGCGGGACGAGCTTGGTACAGTCGCTCTGGGCCAGCGCGGCGGACGACGACGCCACGACGATCAGGGCGGCAGCGAGCAGGGACTTGAGCCTCATGCCACGTGCTCCTTTCAGCCGTGAGAGGTATCGCACACCGAGAACGAGACGCCGCGAGATAGTAGTACCGATCCCGCGCCGATTCAAGGCGTCCCGCGTAGGGGCGCCGGACGGTCGGGGAGGTGCTAAGATCACCCTCGAGATGGCCGACGAGTTCACACGGGAGGAACGCGCCGCCCTCGCCCCCTACTTCACCAACCTCGACGGCCCGGTCTTCGCGCTCGTCAACCTGCCCGAGGTCGTGAAGGGCGCGCTCTTCGCGCGGTACTCGCGCTCGCCGAAGTCGCTGCGCCGCCTCTTCCTCGACGAGTTCCGCACCGCCGGCGGCTCCGCGGCGGACGCGGCGCGGGGCGTGGCCTGGCCGGTCGGCGACGCCGGGACGAAGCGCGCGGAGCAGCTCTACGAGCGCGTCTTCTTCGAGTACGGCGACGACTCGGTCGCTCAGCTCGGCGGCGTCCACCTGGCGTGCGAGGGGGCCTCCAATATCCTGACCAAGGTGCTCGAGTGGGGGCGCCTCATGGCCTACCTCGAGCAGTCGACGCGTTACATCCCGTACGACGACCGTCCCGGCGGCCGCTACCGCTATCACGTCCCCGCCGAGCTCGACGACGCGCTCCGCCAGCGGTACGTGGCGGCGCTCGACGGCGCCTTCGATAGCTACCGGGAGTGGCTGCCGCGGATGCGCGCCTTCTACGAGACGAAATACCCGCGCGATCCCGCGGAGTCCGACACCGTCTACCGGATGACCATCCGCGCGAAGGCGCTCGACACGCTGCGCGGGATGCTGCCCGCGGCGACGATCTCCCACGTCGGCATCTACGGGACGGGCCAGGCGTACGAGCAGCTCCTGCTGCGGATGCGCGCCCACCCGCTCGCCGAGGTGCGCGCATACGCCGAGCTGATGCTGGCCGAGCTGCGCCGCGTGATTCCAGCGTTCCTCAAGCGCGTGGACCTGCCCGAGCGGGGCGGTGCCTCGTCGCGCTATCTCGCCGCGACGCGCGCGGCGACGCAGGAGGTCGCCGCTCGCCTGCTGGACCCCGCCGCGCCGGAGCCGCGCGAGGAGGTCACCCTGACGGACTTCGATCCCGACGGGGAGGTGAAGGTCGTCGCGGCGGCCCTCTACGCCGTCTCGGCGCTGCCGGACGACGAGCTCCTCGAGCGCGCGCGGAAGATGTCGCTCGAGGAGCGGCGGGCGGTGCTCGACGCCTACGTGGGCGAGCGCCTCAACCGGCGCCACCGGCCCGGGCGCGCCTTCGAGCGGACCTCGTACCGCTTCGACATTCTGGGCGACTACGGGGCGTTCCGCGACCTGCAGCGCCACCGCCTGCTCACGCTCGAGTGGCAGCGGCTCACGCCGCACCACGGCTCGGTCATGCCCGAGGCGGTCGCGGAGGCCGGCGCCGAGGCCGACTGGACGCGCGTCCTCGGGGAGTCGGCCGAGCTCCACGACGCGATCGTCGCCGCCGGGCTCTCCGAGGTCGCCTCGTACGCAGTCGCGATGGCGTACCGGGTCCGGTTCTACATGGAGATGAACGCGCGCGAGGCGATGCACGTGATCGAGCTGCGCACCACGCCCCAGGGCCACCCCGCGTACCGGAGGATCTGTCAGGCGATGCACCGGCTCATCGCCGAGCGGGCCGGCCATCGCGCGATCGCGGCCGCGATGACCTTCGCCGACCACTCGGCCGTCGAGCTCGAGCGGCTCGAGGCCGAGCGCGCGGCGGCGCGGCGCCGCGCCGGCGCCTGAGCGCCTCCCCCCCGGTCCCCCGGATCCCCGTCCGCCGTCGGCGCCCGCTTGACGGTGGGGGGCGTCTCGATGATAATTGGTCGCCCAATCAAGAAAAGAGCATGAGCCCCAAGGTCGGCGTCGCCCCGCTCCGGCGGGAGCAGATCGTGCGCGCCACGATCCGCTGTCTGGCCCGCGACGGCTACGCGGGCCTGACGATGAAGAAGGTGGCCCGCACGGCGGGCGTGAGCCAGGGGATCCTCCACTACTACTTCGCCGACAAGCGAGCGATCCTGGTGGCCGCGCTCGAAATGGTGATGGCGGACCTCGACCGCCGGGTCGCCGCCGCGCAGGCCCGGGGTCCCCGCGATCCCCGCGCGCGCCTGCGCGCGCTCATCACCGCCTGTCTCCGGCTGGCGACGGAGGCGCGGGAGTTCTGGGTCGTGTTCGTAGAGTTCTGGGGCGAGATGATGCACGACCGGCGGCTGCGCGAGATCAACGCCGCGCTCTACAGGCGGGTGCGCCGACAGATCGGCGCGCTCGTCGCCCAGGGGATCGAGGTTGGGACGTTCCGCCGGGTCGACGTCGTGCAGGCGGCCGCCGTCGTCCTCGCCCTCGTGGACGGCGTCTCGCTCCAGCTCACGTTCGACCCGAGGGCATTCGGCGCCGCGGCGGCGGTCCGGCTCTGCGAAGACGTGTTGACACGCTACCTCGAAAAGGAGGCGCCATGAGGTCCGAGGCGGAAACGCAGGCGATGGAGAAGGCGCGGGAGTACTTCAGGACGAAGAGCGCGCAGGCGCCGGTGGCCGTCCTCCGCGAGCGGATCGCGGAGCCGTGCCGCGCGGTCGAGGCGCTCCTGGCGCCGCTCTCGGCGGCGCAGGCGGCGCGCGCGACGCTCCCGGGGGAGTGGACGATCCAGGAGATCGTGGATCACCTCGTCGAGACCTACCGCCCGGGGCTCGACGAGCTTTGGTGTCTCCTCGCGGGCCGGCGGCCGCCGGGCGAGCCGATCCCCGCCAGCCTCCAGTCGAAGGCGCCGCTCCTGCGGCCGTGGCCGTGGCTCCTCGACGAGCTCGCGCGCATGCACGCCGAGGTCCAGAGGACCCTCGCCGCCGTGCCGCCCGATTTCCGCACCGCCGCGACGGCGCCGCTCGTCATGGTCGTCAACGTGAAGGACACTCAGGGCACGACGACGCCGCTCGCGTGGGTCGAGGACCTCGACTGGAAGTCGTACGCGATCGTCAGCTGGCGCCTGCACGCCATCGACCACCTGAACCAGGCTCGGAAGGTCCTGGCGGCGATGGGGGCGTGACGGTAGACTGCGGGCGGGCATGAGCGTCAGGACCGAAGCGATCCGCGCCCCTGTGGCGGCGGTAACCGCCGACGCGTCGCTCGCGTGGCGCCGCGCGGCGCTGTGGGGGCTTCTGGGCGCGAAGGTGGTCTCGAGCTGGGGCGTCCAGTGGGACATCCAGTGGCACACGCTGATCGGACGCGACTCCTTCTGGATCGCGCCCCACCTCATGACCTACGCCGGCGTCGTGGTGATGGTGGGGCTGAGCTTCGGCGTCCTCGCCGCGACGACGCTCTCCCCGTCCTGGCGCGGCGGCGACGTCGTGCGTGTGCTTGGCCTCACGGGGACGCGCGGCTTCCACCTGGCGGCGTGGGGGATCGCGCTGACCGTCCTCGCAGCGCCGATCGACGACCTCTGGCACCGCCTCTTCGGCCTCGACGTGACGCTCTGGAGCCCGCCGCACCTCCTGGGTCTGCTGGGCGCCGCGATCAACACGCTCGGCTGCTTCCGCATCGCCCGCGAGGTCTATCCCGCGACGAGCCGCGCCGCCTTCGCCGCGGTCGTCGTCACAGGCGCGCTCCTCTACATCGGGCTGCACTTCGCCTTGCAGCCGAGCTTCCGGATCGCGTACCTCAACGGGGGCGTCTTCTTCCACTTCTACGCGATGCTCGCCTCGCTCATGCTCCCGGTCGCGCTCGTCGCGACCGCGCACCTGTCGGGCGTCCGCTGGACGCCCGCGCTCGTGCTGGTCGGCGCGGTCGCGCTCGGGCTCGTCGGCATGCAGATCGCGCGCGTCGGGTTCGACCTCCTCCAGCCCGTGTCGGTCATCGAGCCCGAGATCGCCAAGGACCCGACGTCGCCGATCGCCGTCGCGTACCTCGTGGCACGGAAGAACGGCACGCCGCCGGGCGCGACGGCGAGCCTCACGCAGCTCCTCGGCCTCCTCCCCATCGCCGCCATGATCGTGGTGGATCCGCGTCGCCGGCCGGTCGCGGCGACCGTCGCGTACGCGCTCGTGCTCTTCGCGCTCATGGCGGTGAGGCTCGCCTTCCTGCCCGCGTTCCGCCCGCTCGTGCCGGGCACGGGCGCGACGCTCGTCGCGCTCGGGTTGACGCTGGTCGCGGGGGTCGCGGGAGGCTGGGTGGCGGGCCGGATCGCGGCGGCGCTCGGACCGGCGCCGCGCTCCGCTACTTCGTAATCACCCCGCAGGCGACGCGCGCTCCGGAGTTGCCGGCGGGGTCCGTCATCTCGTCGTCCGGGTCGGCGTGGATGACGAGCGCCAGCCCGGTGACGTCGTTGAGCGTCGTGCCCACGGCCACGGCGTCGAGCGAGCCCGCCCCGTTCGACCCCACCACGAGGTTCGGGAGGTCCCCCGCATGGGCACCCTCGGGGTTCTTGTGACCGTGCTTCTTGTTCTGGGGGTTGAAGTGGCCGCCCGCCGAGGTGAACGCCGGCGGCTCGCACTTGCCGACCGCGTGGATATGGAACCCGTGGGCGCCGGGTTTGAGGCCGGTCGCCTTCAGCGCGACCTTGACGCCGCCGGAGGCGTCGCTGAGCGTCGCCCTCCCGACGACCTTGCCCTGCGCGTCCTTGAGCTCGGCCCTGGCCGTCGCGGCCCAGGCGGAGGCCGGCGCGCCGGCGAGCAGTAGTCCCAGCATCAACGCGAGCAATCGCCTCATCGGTGGTGTCCTCCTGCAAACTCGTCCTGGGCTTCTTTGAGCTTCTCCGGTGCCGCGAGCAGGTCGAGCGCGGTCAGCGCGAGCGCCTTGGCGCCGGCGACGAGGCCCGCGCGCGCCATCGGCGAGCGCGCCCACTCCGCGAACTCGCGCGAGTGGCCGGGCACGCCGTCGGGGGCGATGCGGATGTAGGGGTGGATCGTCGGCAGCGCCTGGCTCACGTTGCCGCAGTCGGTCGAGCCGTAGCCCGCCTCCCCGTCGTCCGGGTCCACCGAGAAGCCGATGAGCCCGAGGTTCCGCTCGAAGAGCGCGGCCATCGCCCCGTTCGGCTTCATCGGCTCGTGGATCGTGGGATCGGGCGTCACCTCGACCCGGCAGCCCGTGGCCACCGCCGCGCCGTCGGCGCAGGCGGTGAACCGTCGGGCGAGCTCGTCGACGTCGTCCCGCGTGAGCGCGCGCAGGTAGAAATCGGCGCGCGTGTACTCGGGGATGATGTTCGGCTGCTCGCCGCCTTTGACGATGATCCCGTGGACACGCGCGTCGGGGCGGAGCTGCTGGCGCATCTGGTCGAGGGCGACGAAGAGCTGGATGACGGCGTTGAGCGCGTTGACCCCGCGCCAAGGCCACGACGCCGCGTGCGTCGCCTTGCCATAGAACTCCGCCTTCACCTTGATGATGCCGAGCGTGGGCCGCCAGACCTGGGTCCCGCAGCGCCCGTGGATCATCATCGCCGCGTCCACGTCCTTGAAGACCCCCGCCTCCATCAGCTTGACCTTGCCCGCGCCGCCCTCCTCCGCGGGCGTCCCGATCACCTGGACGCGGCCCGGGAACGGGAGCGTGCCGAGCGCCACGGCCAGGGCCACCCCCGCGCCTGTGCCCGCGGTCGCGATGACGTTGTGGCCGCAGGCGTGGCCGATGCCGGGCAGCGCGTCGTACTCGGCCATGATCGCGATCGTCGGTCCGGGCCCAGCGCCGTCGATCGTCGCGCGGAACGCCGTGGAGAGCCCGCCCACGGCGCGCTCGACCCGGGCGCCGTGCTTGGCGAGGAACTCGGTGAGCCACGCGTGCGCCTGCTCTTCCTTGAACGCGAGCTCCGGATGGTCGTGGATTCGGTGGGAGAGGGCCTCGAGCTCGTCCGCGAGGCGGTCGACGGCCGCGGCGATCCTGGGCTTGAGCGCGTCGACCGGGCCGCTCACCATAACGGGTGCCGCGAGGCTGGGACACGCCGTGGGTGGCGTGCCGTGGGCACGGCGTGGCTCCGTCCAGCCAATACCCTGAGCGTCGCCACGCCGGGCGTCACGTTGACGCCTTGAACTCGGCCTGCGCCTTCCGGACGAGCGCGGTATCGGCGAGCAGGTCGAGCGTGGTCATCGCCATCGCCTTCGACGCGGTGAGCGTGCCCTCGCGCGCGAGCGGGCTCCGCGCGGCCGCGGCGAAGGCGCGCGAGTGGATCGGCGTGCCGTCGGGCGCGATCTTCATGAGCGGCTGAATCGCCGGGATCACGTGGCTCACGTTGCCGACGTCGGAGGAGCCGAGGCGGTCCTTGATCTCGGGCGCCTCGACGACGCCGCACGCCCGGAGGTTGGCGCGGAAGGCCTCGAGCAGCGTCGCATTGCGCTTCATCGGCTCGTAGACGTTGTCCGGGCTCTCGACGATCCGGAGCGTAGCGCCCGTGGCCTTCGCCGCCGCCTCCGCGCACGCGATGACGCGCTTCTGGAGCGCCCACATGTCGTCGAGATCGATCGAGCGTACGTAGAAGACGGCGGCGGCGAACTCGGGGATGATGTTGGGCGCCGCGCCGCCGTGGGTGATGATGCCATGGATGCGCGCGTCGGGGCGTACCTGCTGGCGCAGCATCGCCACGTTGGTGTAGGTCTGGACGGCGGCGTCGAGCGCGTTCACGCCCTCCCACGGGTCCGCGGAGGCGTGCGCCGCCTTGCCCGTGAACTCCAGGCCGACGCGCACGATCCCGAGCAAGTCCATGTGCGGGACCCAGCGGTCCCAGCCGTGAACCATCATCGCGGCGTCGACTCTCGTGAAGACGCCGCCCTTGATGAGCCGCACCTTGCCGCCGCCGCCCTCCTCCGCAGGGGTGCCGATGACCAGGACGCGCCCGGCCGGCAGGCGATCGCGCACGGCCGCGAGCCCGGCACCGGCGCCGACGCCGGCGGTCGCGATGGCGTTGTGGCCGCAGGCGTGCCCGATGCCCGGCAGCGCGTCGTACTCGCAGAGGATCGCGATGGTCGGCCCTTCGCCGGTCTCGAGCGTCGCGCGGAACGCGGTCTCGACGCCGGCGACGCCGCGCTCCACCTTGAAGCCCTGCGCGTCGAGGAACTCGGTGAGCCACGCGGCGGCCTTGACTTCCGCGTAGCCGAGCTCGGGGTTGTCGTGGATCCGGTGCGAGAGCCGCTCGAGATCGTCACCGAGGCGGTCCACCGCCTTGGCGATCAGCTCCTTGAGTGGGTTCATGGCGGTCTCCTGGTCGTGACGGTTCGGGTCTGCGGTGCCGACGGCGCCCCACACTATACCACCGCGCCCGGTGTGATAGGATTCGCGGCGTGAAGCGTCGGGTCGAGCTCGGCGTCGCGATCCCCCAGACGAGCGTGCAGGGCGCGTTCGACGCGCGCCGCATCCGCGAGTTCCTGGCGCGCGCCGAGGCGCTCGGCTTCCAGAGCGTCTGGGTCGTCGAGCACATCCTGGGCGGGATCCGGAGCCTCGAGCCGGTCGCGCTCCTGACGTACGCGGCGGCGTGCACCGAGCGGATGCGGCTCGGCTCCGCCGTCTTGCTCACCGCGCTGCGCAGCCCGGTCCACCTCGCCAAGAGCCTCGCCACGCTCGACCACCTGAGCGGCGGGCGGCTCACGGTCGGGGTCGGGCTCGGCGGCAACCCGCGCGTCTACCCCGCGTTCGGTCTCTCCGCGGCGCGCCGGGCGGCGCGCTTCGCCGAGGGGCTCGCGCTCATGAAGCGCCTGTGGACCGAGGCGCGCGTCACTTTCGAGGGCGAGTTCTTCAACCTCCAGAACGCGTCGATGGAGCCGAAGCCCCTGCAGAAGCCGCACCCGCCGCTCTGGTTCGGCGGCCACCACCCGAACGCGCTGCGGCGCGCCGTGAAGCTCGGCGACGGCTTCATCGGCGCGGGCTCCGTCTCGACGGCGACGTTCCTCGACGAGGCCAAGCTCCTGCGCGGCCTCCTCGAGGAGGCCGGGCGCGATCCCGCGACGTTCCCGCTCGGCAAGCGCGTCTACATCGCGGTCGATCGCGACCGCGCGCGGGCGGGGCGGCGGCTCGCCGAGTGGTTCGGCGCCTTCTACGGCAAGCCCGAGCTCGCCGCCGAGGTCTCCGTGTGGGGCGACCCCGGGGAGTGTGTCGACCGGCTCTCCGAGATCACCGCGGCGGGCGTCGGCTTCCTCATGCTCAACCCCGTCTTCGACGAGTTGGAGCACCTCGACCAGTTCGCGTCCGAGATCGCCCCGAAGCTCTAGCGTGCGCCCGTGGAGGTTCCACGATGGACGAGAAGCGGCTGCAGACCCTGCTCTGGATCGGCTCGGCGATTCTCATCACCATGCTCATCGGGTCCTTCACCGTCGTGATCCGCGCGGCCCTCAACGCCGCCTCCGGAGCCTGATCGGCGACGGCCTCCTCGGGTCGGCTCCTGGACGCTTGGCGGTCGACTCCCGGACGCTGGGGGCAGTCGACGCTTGAATGGAGACGCTCATGCCCGTCGTCAACCCGATCCCGAAAGAGAAGGCCGCGGACGCCGCGAAGCCGATCTATGACGACCTGACGAAGCGTTTCGGGCGCGTGCCGAACATCTTCGCCGTGATGGCCCATCGCCCGGCGGCGCTCAAGAACTTCCTGGCGTTTTACGCGTCGGTCATGAGCGAGGGAACGGTCGAGCCGAGGTACAAAGAGCTGGCGTACCTGAAGACCTCGATCCTGAACGGGTGCGAGTACTGAACCCGCGCCCACACCGCTTCGGCGAAGCGGATCGGCATCACCGACGAGCAGATCAGGGCGCTGACGTTCTACGAGACGAGCCCGCTCTTCGACGCGAAGGAGAAGGCGGTGCTCCTCTACGCCGAGCGGCTGACGCGGGCCGCGGGTGCCGGGCTCCGCGACGGGGCGCTCGACGAGTTCAAGCGACACTTCGGCGAAGACCAGGTGGTCGAGCTCGCTCTGGTCGTGGGCATGGCGAACTTCACGAACCGATTCAACAACGGCCTTCGGATCGAGCCGGATCTGGGATGACCGGCTGGCGCGGGCGCCTAGGGCCTGAGCATCTTCCTCACGCCCTCGCCGATGAGGACGTTGATGACCGGCTTCGCCAGCTCCCATACTCTTGGCGCCACCGCTCGGAGCCTGTCCCATCCCGCGGCCGTCTTCGTGTCGTCAGGCGCCAGCTCAGCGATCCGATCGAGCGCCTCCTGAAGTTCGCGTCGCTTCGCGGGCTCGAGGTCGGTCGCCTGAACGCAGGCCTTGAGCCATTGGATCAGCTCCGTCCGCGAGAGCCACGGGGCGGGATTGCCACACTGAGCACAGAAATCGGTCCCCTTCTCTCCTCGTGGCTCCCAGGTGCGAGACCACTCACTTCCGCAGGCCGGGCAGTCGGAGAACATCCTCGCCCCGTGGTCGCCACAGAAGGGTCCGACTGGATCGTTGACAGCGTGGCCGGTCGCGGGACAGATGAGCAGCCTACGTCCTTCTTTGTGGCTCATCAGGTGAACCAGCCTGCTCGCTCGATCTCCTCCCCGAACACTACTCAGGAGGGGCGCTCGAGCTTTCAGCGGAGGAGACCAGCCCCACGGGCTGAAAACTGCCGCACCGCAGCATCGCGCTTCTTGCGTGCGGACCATTAACGGCCTACGGTTCTGAGCTTACACCCCCCGACGCCCTCCAGCCTCGGGTGGCCCTGATTGATGTACGCTAAGTGCGCGTCGCGCCCGTAGCTCAGTCGGACAGAGCGTCGGACTTCGAATCCGAAGGTCGCAGGTTCGATCCCTGCCGGGCGCACCATGTCTTTTCGCGCGCCAGCGTCTCGACGCGGCCGTCCCGGCCAAAGGAGATCTCGATGGCGAACAGATATCAGGACATCGGCGTCGCGCGGCAAATTGGATCGTACAGCGATGCCGTCGAGGTGCCACCGAATGCCCGCTGGCTCGTCACCGCCGGAACGCCCGGTCTCGCGTTGGACGGAAGCCTGCCCAAAGACATCACGGGGCAGGCCGAGCTGGCATGGACCCACATTGTGACCATGCTCGAGCGCGCGGAGATGACGGTCAGGGACCTTGTCAAGGTCACGCACTACTTGCTCCGCGCATCCGACATCCCCGCGTACGTCAAGGTCCGCGCGCGCTTCTTGGGCGACGCGCGTCCTGCGTCCATGCTGCTGGTGGTTCCCCAGCTGGTACGGCCCGAATTCCTGCTGGAGGTCGAGGCGTACGCGGCCAGGTCTTGAGCGCGCCAATCAGTGGGAGGAGCGATGCAGGTATCGAGCGCCGTCTCACAGCTGCGGACAACGAACCTCGCTGAGTCAATCCGTTTTTACACCACAAGGGTGGGGCTCAGGCTCGAGTTCCAGTACCAGGACTTTTACGCCGGCATTCGGGCGGGGAGTCAGCTCTTTCACCTGAAACTCGTCGACGAGCCGCGGCGGACGCGTTGAAGCGAAACGGGGTGCGCCTCGTGAAAGACGTGCACGAGACCGCCTGGGGAACGCGAGAGTTCGTCATCAAAGACGATCAAGGGCATACTGTGTACTTCGGTGAGAAAGGGAGGTGATATCGACGGGGCGTGATCACTCTTCGCCACGCAGTGAGGCCAGCGCTTTTGGGGAGACCCGAGAATGAACGGTCATGAGGGGTTCTCACGCCGATGTGTTCTGGGTATGGCGCTTGCCGCCGGCGGCTTTGCGATGTCGGGAGTCGGTGCAGTGTTCGCCGAGACGCTCCAACGGACTCCAGGGGAAATCCCCGGACCGTTTTATCCCGTCATCGAACGGGTGGAGCAAGGTGCGGATCTGACCACCATTCTCGGACGGCAGGGACGCGCGACGGGACAGGTGATCCATGTGATGGGATATTGTCGTTGATAAGGGGTAACGTCCGAGCAAGAGGCGCGGATCGTTGAAGGTTCCTGAACGATGAGGCTGGCCATCACCGTCGTTGTGAGTGTGCTCCTCATGGGACTCACCGCCAGCGGGCTGGGTTCCCAGGGGGCCGCGGCTGAGCACGGCGGCTGGGATCGGGAGGGCGCCGCAAAGTATCTGGACGAACGGATGGACGCCTGGTTCGCCAATGCCAAAAAGCTCCGGACCGGTCAGGGTGTGACGACGTGCGTCTCCTGCCACACGGTGGTCCCGTACGCGCTTTCACGGCCCGTCTTGAGGCGGGCGATGCACGTGAGCACGCGAACGCCCCAAGAGGTGCGGCTGCTCGAGGGAGTTGCTCGGCGCGTGGAGACCTACGACGCTCACCAGCCCTTCTACGACGGGAGCGAAGGCAAGAAGACAGAGTCTCGCGGGACTGAAGCGGTGCTCAATGCCCTGATCCTGTCGAGCGCAGACGCCGAGCGGGGTCGCCGAGAACCGAGTGAACCGACCCGAAAGGCCCTGCGGCGGTTGTGGGAGACCCAACGGCCCGACGGGGCGTGGGAGTGGCTCGACTTCGGCCTCGAGCCGTTCGAGAGCGCCGACGCGGCGTACTATGGCGCCACGCTCGCTGCCCTGGCGATCGGCACCGCTCCCGCCTCCTCCACGACCCAAGCAACCGACGCGACGGTGGGCATCGAGAAGCTGCGCGGTTACCTGAAAGACAAGTTTGCCTCGCAAACCCTCTTCAACCGGGCGTGGGTGTTGCTGGCGTCGACTCGATTGAAGGACTTGCTCCCCGGAGCCCAGCGGGAGGCGCTGATCGCGGAGATCCAGAGGAGACAACACGACGATGGGGGCTGGTCTCTGCAGGCGCTCGGCACGTGGACGTGGGGCAAGCCGGCCTGGCGCGCCCGGGCGCCCGGAACACCGGACGCCTCGCTCCTTGCGCAGTCGGATGGCTACGCGACCGGGCTGATCGTGTACACGCTCAGGACGGCCGGCGTTCCGGTCGAGCATCCGGCGGTGAGAACAGGGTCGCAGTGGCTCAGGGCTCATCAGCAGGACGTCCAGGTCAATCAGCGGATGCATCACGCGTGGCGGGCACACTCGCTCAACTTTGACCGCGAACACGGCGGGGAGAAGGGCGAACCCTGGCGCAGGATGTTCATGTCCGATTCGGCGACGGCCTTCGCCGTACTCGCACTGGTCGCGTCGGACTAAGGACAGACCGACTCGACTGGGTTTCACCCCGGCCGGGCGCACCATCTGGCCTGCTCCTGACCACGGCGGGCTGACATGGCTGACATGAAAATCGGACATCCTGACCCGACACGTGTAGACTCGATTTCGCGGAAGAAGCCGGGAAACACACACTTACGTCGCATTCCGAGTTGGTATCAGGATTGCGATGCTCTGTCTCCCGCGGTACATGACGTGCAGACGACAGACTCGCCCCGCGATCCCTCGGCGTTCGCGCGCCCGGCTCCTGCCGGCGCCTCCGCCCCGCGTTATACTCCGAGCGTGACCAAGCGGATCCTGGTCGTCGACGACGAGCGCGCGGTCGTCGAGATGCTCAAGGAGTTCTTCAAGCAGTTCCAGCACGGGTACGCCTACGAGGTCACGGCGGCCCACGACGGCGCCGATGCGACGATGGTGCTCCTGCGAGGGCGGTACGACCTCGTCGTCCTCGACATGCACATGCCGCGGATGGGCGGGCTCGAGCTCCTCAAGCAGATCCGCGGACTCGGCGTCACCGTCCCGATCATCATGATCACCGGCAATCAGGACGTCCGAGCCGCGGCCCAGGCGCTCTCCGGCGGCGTCTTCGCGTATGTCCCCAAGCCGTTCGACTTCAAGCAGCTCGACCACCTCGTGGCCCTCGCCCTCGCGACCCCGCAACCCACGACAGGTGGCCAGCCCGCCTCCTGACGAGGCCCGCCGCGCGCGCTACGTCGTCCTCGGCGCCGCCGGCCAACTCGGGTTCGACCTCGTCAGGACCTTCGACCGCCCCGGCAAGCTCGTTCCGCTCACCCGCCGCGAGCTCGACGTCCTCGACGCGGGCCGGGTCCGGGGGGTCCTGGCGGACCTCCGACCGACGTGCGTCGTCAACACCGCGGCCTACAACCGCGTGGACCAGGCTGAGGACGACCGGGCGAGCGCCTTCGCCCTGAACGCCAAGGCGGTCGAGACACTCGCCGCGACCTGCCAGGCCCTCGGCGCGACGTTCGTCCACTTCTCCACCGACTACGTGTTCGACGGTCGGCGGTCCGCGCCCTACCGGGAGTCCGACGCGCCGAACCCGCTCAACGTCTACGGCGAGTCGAAGCTCGAGGGCGAGCGGCTGGCGCTCGCGCGGTGCGAGCGGGCCGTCATCTTCCGCGTCGCCGGCCTCTTCGGGGTGGCCCGGAGCTCGGGCAAGGGCGGGACGAACTTCGTCGAGACCATGCTGCGCCTGGCGCAGAAGGGCGGGCCGATCCGCGTCGTCGCCGACCAGGTGCTCGGCCCGAGTTACACGCGCGACCTGGCGCCGAAGGTGTGGCGGGTGCTCCCGCGGGCGGCGCACCAGATCTATCACCTCACCAACGCCGGGCAGACGAGCTGGCACGGCTTCGCCCGGCGTGTCTTCGAGCTGGCGGGAGTCGCGACGGAGGTTGTCCCGGTCACGTCGGCGGGGTTCGGGGCGCGCGCGCGGCGGCCGGCGTACTCGGTCCTGGCCCACGCGAACCTCGCGGCGCTCGGCGAGGACGACCTGCGCCCGTGGGACGCGGCCCTCGCCGCCTACGTCGCGGAGCGCGCGTCGTCCGTGTAGCGCCCGGCCAGGGCGAGCTGCGCGTTCACGCCGATCAGCTCGTTGAAGTCGCGGAACGGCATGTAGCGGTCCTTGAGGGCCTGCACGTCGTCGCGCGCCCTCGCCGCAGCGAGGAAGTCGCGGATCGCCTGGACCGCCACGAGCAGCGTGTCCACCGGCAGCAGCACGATCGCGAAGCCGAGCTCCCGGAGCCGCGCGAAGGGCAGGAGCGGCGAGCGGCCGCCGGGCGCGTAGTTGTAGAGGAGCGGCGTCTCGAAGGCGCCCGCCACGCGCTCGACCTCTCCCTCGTCGCGCGGCGCTTCGATGAAGAGCACGTCCGCGCCGGCCTTCGCCGCGGCCTCACCGCGGCGAAGCGCCTCGTCGGTGTCCACGGCCGAGATCGCGTCCGTGCGCGCGATGACGAGGAGATCGGGGTCCGTCCGGGCCTCGACCGCCGCGCGGATCTTGCCCGTGAATTCCGCGCGCGGGATGACCTGGTGGCCCGAGAGGTGGCCGCAGCGCTTGGGCGTCACCTGGTCCTCGATGTGGAGCGCGGCGACGCCGGCCGCCTCGTACATCTGGACCGTGCGGCGGACGTTGAGCGCGTTGCCGTAGCCCGTGTCCGCGTCGGCGATCAAGGGGACGTCGAGGACCGCGACGAGGTTCCGCGCGTGGTCGACCATCTCGGCGAGCCCCGCAAAGCCCAGGTCGGGGAGGCCGAGGCGCGACGCCGAGGTGCCATACCCGGTCATATAGACGGCGGGGAAGCCCGCCTGCTGCACGAGCTTCGCGGAGATTGCGTCATAGGCGCCGGGCACGATGAGCCCCTGCTTCGCCTCGACGAGCGTGCGGAGGGTGCGGCGACGTGTCATGCGAGACCTCCTCTGGCGCGCGCGATCCGCCGCTCGAGCGCCGGGTGCGAGTAGAGGACGAGCTCTTTCAATCGGCTCGGCCGCCGCTCCGCGAGGTTGAGCTCGCCGAGCCGCTCCATCGCAGCGATGAACGCCCCGGGGTTGCCCGTCACGGCCAGGGCGAAGTCGTCCGCTTGCCGCTCGATCCGGCGCGAGAAGCCGTTGCCGAGCGGGAGCGCGGCGAGCGAGAGGACCAGGAGCACGAGCGCGAGCCACGGCATCCCCGCGGGGTCGGCGGGTCCCGCCAGCCCGAGCGCGGGCGCGCCGGCGCGCAGCAGAAGGTCCGCCAGCCAGAAGCTCGCGAGCATCAGCGCGCCCTGCACGGCGAGGCCACGACGCGCGTCGCCGTGGACGTGGTGGCCCAGCTCGTGGGCCAGCACCGACTCGATCTCCTCGGGCGTGAACCGGGCGGTGAGCGTGTCGAAGAGCACGATGCGCCGCGTGCGGCCGAGCCCGACCACCGCCGCGTTCGCGGTGCGGCTCTTCCGCGACTGGTCGGCGATCCACACGCCGACCGCCGGCACGCCGGCACGGCGCGCGAGCGCCAGGAGCCGCTCGGAGAGCCCCGCATCGGCGAGCGGTGTGAGCCGGTAGAAGAGCGGGGCGATCCACACGGGAAAGACGAAAGCGAGCGCCACGTTGGCGGCGAGGAACGCGGCCGCCGCCCAGAGCCACCAGAGGGGCGTCGCGCGCAGGAGCGCGTAGACGACCTCGACCGCCGCGAGCCCGAGCGCGCCCGAGAGGAGCGCGGCCTTGGCGCGATCGGCGAGCCATCCGCGGACCTCCTGGTGGAGGAGGCCGTAGCGTCGCGGCAGCCACCACCCCCGTGTCCAGCCGAGCGGAAGGGTGAGGACCGCGCGGGCCGCGCCCAGGACGCCGGCGACGATCGCGACCTGGCCCCACGCGCTCCCCGTCGCCGCGGCCGCGGCGCGGGCCAACGCGTGGGCGGCGCCCGTCCCGAGCAGGGCGACCAGATAGGCGATCGAGAGGGCGAGTCCGGCCGCCGCCAGGACGAGCCTCAGACGATGGTAGCGGGATGCGTCGGGCATGGGGCATTGTACCCGCTGCCCGCGGGCCGGAAATCCGCTACAATGAACCGGAATTCATCGCGCAAAAGGGAGCCAGCATGTTCGAGTCCGTGGAGGACGTCCAGCAGCGTTTCCGGGATGCGCGCTATATCGCGAGCCGCCGGATCTCCACCGTCGTCTACCTGGCGGCGCGCATGGGGCGTCCCGTGCTCGTCGAGGGGCCGGCGGGCGTCGGCAAGACCGAGCTCGCCAAGACGCTGTCGGAGGTCACGCGCCGCCGGCTCATTCGTCTCCAGTGCTACGAGGGGCTCGACGAGGGCAAGGCGCTCTACGAGTGGAAGTACGCCAAGCAGCTCCTCTACACGCAGCTCCTGCGCGAGCGCATCGGCGAGCTGATCGCCGACGCGCCGTCCCTGCCCGACGCGGTCGCCAAGATCGCCGGCCAGGAGGACGCGTTCTTCTCCTTCCGGTTTCTGTCGCCGCGCCCGCTCCTGTCCGCGATCCTCTCGGAGGCGCCGGTCGTCCTCCTCGTGGACGAGATCGACAAGGCCGAGCCGGAGTTCGAGGCGTTCCTGCTCGAGGTGCTCTCGGACTTCCAGGTGTCCGTGCCGGAGCTCGGGACCGTGACGGCCAGGCACATCCCGCTCGTCGTGCTGACGTCCAACAACGCGCGCGAGCTCTCCGACGGCCTCAAGCGCCGGTGCCTGCACCTGTTCATCGACTTCCCGACGCCCGCCGACGAGCTGGCGATCATCCGACTCAAAGTTCCGGAGATCCCCGAGCGGCTCGCCCGCGCGGTCGTCGCCGCCGTCCAGAAGATCCGGGCCATGGACCTCCGGAAGCTCCCGTCGGTCTCCGAGTCGCTCGACTGGGCACGCTCGCTCGTGATCCTGAACGCGCAGGAGCTCGCGCCGGAGCTCGTCGAGTCCACGCTGACCATGCTGGTGAAGCACGAGAAGGACCTCGAGCGCGTGAAGGGCGCGCTGGACAAGGTTCTCGCCGACTAATCGTGGACGAGCGGATCCTCGAGTTCATCGGCGACCTCCGCCGCGCCGAGATCCGCGTCTCGCCCTCGGAGGCCCTCGACGCGCTGGCCGCCAGCGCCGAGGTCGGGCTGGCCGACCGTGAGGCGTTCAAGTCCACGCTGGCGGCGACGCTGATCAAGGAGTTCCGGGACCAGCCGACGTTCGACCGGCTCTTCGACCTCTACTTCCTCGACCTCGAGGCCCTGGGCGAGGGGCTCAAGAAGGCGCTCGGCCCGGAGGACCCGCGCGTCCAGGACCTCCTCGACCGGATGCTGGCCGAGGAGGGCATGGAGCTCGACGACCTGACGGAGCTCCTCATGCGCGGCGGCGGCAGCGAGATGGAGATGGCCATCCGCGCCTCGGGCCAGAACGCGGGGCTCGAGCGCCTCATGTACTTCCTCCAGGTGGGCTTCTTCTCGCGGCGGATCTCCGACCGCTTCGACTGGTCGGTGATCGAGGCCGACCTCGAGAAGCTCATGAAGCTGTTGGAGGCGCGCGGCCTCGACCCGGGCCAGCTCGCGCGCATCCGGAACTATCTCGAGCTGCGCCTCGAGGCGTTCAAGCGCATGATCCGCCAGCACGTCGAGCGCGAGCTCGAGCGGCGCGCGTACCGCCAGGGCGAGAAGCTGACGCGGGAGGTGCTGTCCGACAAGCCGCTCTTCGCGCTGACGCCGGACGAGATCGCCCAGATGAAGAACGTCGTCGCGCGCCTCGCGCGGAGGATCAAGGACGCGCTCGCGCTGCGCCAGCGCCAGGAGCAGCGCGGGCGGATCGACACGCGCCGGACGACGCGCAAGAGCCTCCAGTACGGCGGGGTGCCGATGGAGCTCTACCTCAAGCGGCGGCACCGCGAGAAGCCCAAGCTCGTCACGATCTGCGACGTCTCGGACTCGGTCCGGAACGCCTCGCGCTTCATGCTCCAGCTCGTGTGGAGCCTCCAGGAGTGCTTCAGCCGCGTGCGCTCGTACGTGTTCGTGTCGGAGATCGCCGAGGTCACGCAGGCGTTCGGCACGTACCCGGTCGAGCGCGCGATCGAGTGGGCGCTCAAGGGCGCGCCGGTGGACTACCACTGCCGCTCGGACTTCGGCTACGCCTTCAACCGGTTCGCCAAGACCGAGCTCGAGTCGCTCGACCGCAAGACGACGATCCTGATCCTCGGCGACGCGCGCAACAACTACAACGACCCCCAGGCGTGGGCGCTGCGGCTCATCCGCGAGCGCGTGAAGGGGATCATCTGGCTCAACCCCGAGGGGCAGTGGGGCTGGGGCATCGGCGACTCGGTCATGCCGCTCTATACGCCGGCGTGCGACTTCGTCCGCGAGTGCCGGACGATCGGCCAGCTCGGCGAGGTCGTGGACAACCTCGTCCACCACTGGTGGCGCCGGGGGCGATGAGGACGCGCGCGGCCCTTCTCGCCCTGCTGCTGCTGGCCCTGGGCGTGGTCCCCCTGGCCGCGCAGGCGCCGACGCAGACCACGCCGGCGACGGCGGACCAGTGCATCACGCTCGAGGACTTCGCACGAGCCAAGGTCGGCGAGTTCCCGACGGACTGGAAGCCACGGAAGGACGCCGGCAAGAGCGTCTACAGGGTCGTCGAGGAGAAGGGGCTCCGCTTCCTGCGCGCGGCCTCGACCGGGCTCGGCATCCAGGCGGCGAAGCAGCTCGAGTGGGACCTCGGCGCGTACCCGATGCTCGCCTGGTCGTGGCGGCCCCGCGAGTTCCCGCGGGGCGCCGACGAGCGCGACTCGGGGACGAACGACAGCGCGCTCGCCGTCTACCTGCTCGTCCCGTACTCGCGCGTCACGGGGCCGAAGGCGGTCAAGTACATCTGGAGCGCCAGGGTGCCCGTGGGCACCCACCTGAACTCCAACTACGGCCTCACCCAGGTGCTCGTCCTCCGGACCGGGGACCCGGGTAAGGACGAGTGGGTCGAGGAGCGCGTGAACGCGCTCGCCGACTACAAGAAGTCCTTCGGTGAGTCGGAGACGCCCAAGCCGGCGGGCATCGCCGTGCTCACCGATTCCGACGACACCAAGTCGAGCGCCCAGGGAGACTACGCGAACTTCCGCGCCTGCCGCGGGTAGCGCGTGCCCAAGGACATCCTCGTCGTCGAGGACGAGCCCGACATCCGGCGGCTCGTCGTGCTCCACCTGGAGCGCGAGGGCTTCCGGTGCCGGACCGCATCGAACGGCGCCGACGCCCTCCGCGAGGCGACGCGCGCCGTCCCCGACCT